>Ga0114996_10003288_pt1 | contig 20218 bp, 11 predicted proteins | sample ArcticOcean_MG_C_4_FD_87039 | JGI IMG/M metagenome (GOLD analysis project Ga0114996, IMG submission 87039) | Marine microbial communities from western Arctic Ocean - ArcticOcean_MG_CB4_134 | ecosystem: Environmental > Aquatic > Marine > Oceanic | place: Arctic Ocean: Canada Basin | collected...
AGGCTGTTGAAGCACGCAAGCCCCCCACATCGTTAATCCCTGTGTACGCACCGTACAAACGAGTCCCCCATTCCTAATAAAGGAGACCCTCTATGCACAAGGCCTCTGCTATCCAACCTCGCACCGCACCCGACCAGCTCGGCGCCATCCGAACGGTCTCAGCGCCTATGCGCGCCATCCTCAAACTCATCCGACGCGCTTCCGAGTTCATTGCGCCGGTCCTCATCACCGGGGAATCCGGGGTGGGCAAAGAGCTCGTGGCCAAAGCCCTCCATGACATCAGTCCTCGGCGGCGGGGCCCCTTTGTGCCGGTCAATTGCGGTGCCCTGTCTCCTGAGCTCGCCGAATCCGAGATCTTCGGCCACGTCCGGGGTGCCTACACCGGGGCTCACGCCAACACCGCCGGCGCCATGGGTGCCGCCGACGGCGGCACACTCTTTCTCGACGAGATTGGGGAACTGCCATTGGCGCTCCAGCCCAAGCTTTTGCGTGCTCTGGAGACCCTGTGTGTTCGTCCGGTTGGCGCCACTCAAGAACGTCCCGTGGACGTGCGCATCATCGCCGCCACGCATCGAAACTTGCCGAACGAAGTGGCACGAGGACAATTCCGTCAGGATCTCTTTTACCGTCTGGACGTCCTGCGTGTGGCCGTCCCCTCCTTGCGCGAACGGATCGAGGACATCCCGCTTCTCTGCGAGGACCTCATGGTCCAAATCGGTCACACTCGACACCTAGACGCCGACGCAATGGACGTATTGATGAACTATGCATGGCCCGGCAACGTCCGCGAACTTCGCAACGTGCTGGTTCGCGCCGCACTCCACGATCCGAAAACCATTCACGCCCAGGAGCTTCGCGCTGTGCTGCCCACCGTGTGCCCCACTCTGGTCGCCGACGAACCCTCGGTTCGCGGCCAAATGTACCGATATGTCTCCGATTGTCTGGACGCCAATGGGGGCAACCGAGCCAGGACGTGGCGCGAGTTGGCGATCCCCAAGAGCACGTTTTATCGCTGGTTGCGCCACGGCCGCATCGCACAGCAAAAGGCCGCATGAATGGCGGAGATTCATGACGTGGGCGCGCCAGTTTGGTGTATGATTGCCCAAATCACTCGGGAGTACGGACCATGAAACGTGTATTGCTCGCTCTTGTCCCTTTCGTTCTGACCCTATCCTTGCTGGGATGCGGTACCACCGATGAAGGCAACGAAACGGCAGATTTCACCGACAACGGACAGCCGGATCTCTTCGTACCCTAAACGACGTGCCCGGGCCGGGTGAGACCATCTCGGCCCCAGACACCACCGATCCACCCAGCGGCGACTTAATTCCACAAAACGGGGATGAAGGGCCGGATCCAACGGACATCACGGACGCGGAAGACACCGATCCAGAACCCACGGATGAAGGCACACCGCCCGACGACACACCGGCCGTCCCCACGGATGAAGGCACACCGCCCGAAGACACACCGGCCGTCCCCACGGACGCGGCGCCAACCGATGCCGTGAACCCTCCGTCAGACGCGGCGGCAACCGATGCAGCAAACCCGCCCTCGGACGATGGCCCCGGTCCAAAGATCGATGTAAAGCCCGTCGAGGATGTGCCGGCACAAGTCGACATCGCCACGCCACAACCCGACGCGGGCAACCAGTGCTCCGAAATCTGCGGCGACGTGAACCAAGATGGCCTACTGACGGTGGCCGATATCGGGGCGCTCCAAGAGCTCATGCCGGGTGCTGGTGTCACCATTGTCATGGATCCCTGCGTTCAAAACGCAGCCGACACCTTTCGCGATGGGCTCATCACCGCGGCGGACCATCATCAATTGAAGGGGCTGCTCAGTGGAATCATCGCTAACGCGTGTTCTCCGTGCGCCAACGGGTGTGGCGACGTGAATGGGGACGGCGACATCAACAACCTCGACGTGGATGAACTGGTTGCGGCCGCTGTGGAACCACCGCCCCTGGCCGCATGCATCTTTTGGAGTGGCGATCTTCTTATCGATGAGATCATCAATGTGGCCGATGTCCTACAACTGACCAACCATCTCGCCAACGGCACACCTCTTAGCTGCATAGAATAGCGTCTTCACAGAATCCGTTGCACCTCCTGTCGGAATCAGTATGCTCTCCAGCTATGAGAGTTCTTCAACATTGTCCATTCGTCGTGCTGCTCACTCTATCCTTGGTGGTGACTCACTGCAGCGATAGTGGTGGCGGACCCACAGAACCCATCGATGATGTCACCGCAGACACGGCCGTGCCCGACGTCCCCACGGACATCACTCCACCAGAGGACGTGCCCACTGACACACAAGTCGACGCGGCAGAAGACACGGTGACGACGGACGTCACAGACGACACTGGAGGCCCCAACGACACCGCTCCCGAAGACGTGGCGCCGGCGGACGTTCCAGAAGAGGACACGGCACCGGAGCTTCCGCCGCCGCCCCCGGATATGGACAACGACGGGATCCCCGACAACGAGGACAATTGCCCCGAAACGCCCAATGCCGACCAAGCCAACACCGACGGCGATCCCGAAGGCGACGCGTGCGATGAGGACATGGACAACGACGGGATCCCCAACGACGACGACTTGGGCCCCAATGATCCTGACTTACCGGGGACGGTGTTGAACAACTACGTCTATGCCCAAACGAGCTCGAAGCTCTTCACCATGCACATGAAGACCTACACGGTCACAGAGATCGGGAACTTCAAGAAAGACAATGGCGGTGCGTTGTCCTCCATCACCGACATCGCCATCGACCGTTACGGTGTTCTCTATGCGATCACGTTCAACACCCTCTACATCTGCCACCCGCAAACGGCCAAATGCACCACAATCACCAACCTACCCACCTCATTCAACGGACTGACCCTGGTACCCAAAGGCCTCCTGGACCCCAACAAGGACGTCATTGTGGGCATTGACACCGGCGGAGGCTGGCACAAGGTGGAGCTCACGTTGCCCACAGCCACCCTGACCAAGTTGGGCTCGTACGGCCCGGGTTATTCCTCCAGCGGCGACGCCTTCTCCATTGAAAACGTCGGCACCTTCGCGGCGGTCAACAAGGGAAGCCAAGCCAACGACTATTTGGTTGAGGTGAACCCACTGACCGGCGCCGTACTGAGCGAAGTGGGCCCGATTACCGGGTACAGCAGCGTGTTTGGTCTAGCCGCATCGGCTTCTAGCGCGTTTGCCTTTAACTCGTCGGGCCACATCCTGGAGATCGATCTCACCGATGGCTCGACGACGGTCATTAAGACCACCAGCCACAGCTGGTGGGGAGCGGGCGTCACCACACGGTTTTAATCACTTTTTCTGCGCGACTGTGATCCCATCCCGAACGGTGAGCATGACTTGTTCCATGCGACCATCGGCCGCAGCATGTTCGTTAAACGCTGCGATAGCCCGGGCGCTTGGCTCCACGGGATCCAACACCGTGCCACTCCAGAGCACATTGTCCACCACGATGAGTCCGCCGACGCTCATTTTGGGTACCAACGCGTCCCAATACCCAATGTATCCGATCTTGTCCGCGTCAATAAAGGCCAAATCCACCGGATCATCGATGGCTGCCAGGGTCTCGATGGCCGGCCCCAAGCGCAGCTCGATGCGATCGCCCCACGGACTCTGGTCCCAATGATTTCGGGCGATCGCCGTGGCGTGAGGATCGATGTCACAGGTGATCAACCGACCGCCCTCGGCCAGTCCTTCGGCGATATGCAAGGCCGAATAGCCGGTGAATGTACCTATCTCCACAGCCAGCTGGGCTCGGCACAGACGCGTCAAAATCGTCAGTAGACGCCCCTCAACGGGACCCACCTGCATCTGAGGCAAGTCGGTCTGGGCCAGGGTGGCCTCGCGCAGTCTCTCGTGTAAAGCGGTGGCGGGCGTGGTCTGTTCCGTCACATAGACTTCAATAGCGTCATCAACCAAGCTGATCATGGAAATCCTCCTCGACTGCAAGTAGGCCCAATCTCTCCTTGCTTTGCAAATCCATTGCGTTGCTGGGGCCAGAGGCGTATCCTTTGCCGGCATGCGACAGTTGCGGCTCACAATGCTCCTGTTCTTCGTTGCTGCATGCGGTGGAGATTCGTCCACCGGCGGTGATCCCGTCACTTCTGATCTACCCAACGACAGCACAGCCGAAATCGGAGCCCCTGTAGACATTGAGCCCTTGGACATCGGCGACAATGCCGAGGTCCCCCCTCCAATGGAAGATACTGGCGCACCCGAGGCCGACTATCCCCCATGCATTGAGAATTCAGACTGCTCCGACGGCTGGTGCGTCGAAGGTCCCGACGGGAACAAGGTCTGCACAGAGACGTGTGTGGAGGCCTGTCCCAAAGACTGGAAGTGTGATCAAGTCACCAGCGTCGGGTCGGACACTGTCTTCATCTGCATGCCCCGATGGCTCGGGATCTGTCGCCCCTGCGACGAAGCGGACGATTGCCCCCTGAGCGATTCCGTGTGTCATGGTACGGACGAGGACGGACGTTTCTGCGCGTCCCGATGTCTGGACGATGCCGATTGCACGCCAGCCGATTACGTCTGCGTTAATCTGTTGTGCGTCACCACGCTGGACGACTGCCCCTGCGATGGGCCCGCCGTGGAAGGGACTCTGAGCACAACCTGCTCCCACTCGAACGATATGGGTACCTGCCTGGGCGAACGCACATGCCTCCCCGATGGCCTCACGGCCTGTTCGGCCGCGACTGCCACCGAGGAAGTATGCGATGGCATGGACAACAACTGCGACGACGTGACCGACGAGGGCACAACTGGCTTGGCGTGCAGTCTCGAAAACGAGTTCGGTTCGTGTGAGGGGACCACCACCTGCGAAGCCGCTGCCTTGGGCTGCAAGGGCACCACCCCGGCTCCGGAGCTATGCGATGGCATCGACAACAACTGCGACGGCAACACCGACGAAGGGAGCGCCGATACCGACGAGGACGGGCTGCCGGACTGCATCGATCCAGACAAAGACGACGACACCATCCTCAATGACGACGACAACTGTCCGGAGACCCCCAACGTGGAGCAAGACGATCTGGATGAAGACGGGGCCGGCGACGCATGCGACAACGATGACGACGACGACACCATCCTGGATAAGAACGACAACTGTCCGAAGATCTCCAATTTGGAGCAAAAAGACACGGACAACGACGGCTTGGGGGATGTGTGCGACGACGACATGGACGGGGACAACGTCACCAACGACGACGACAACTGTCCTGAGATCGCCAACCCCGACCAGGAGGATCTGGACGAAGACGGCGTGGGCGATGTGTGCACCGACGACATGGACGGGGACGGCGTGCCCAACAACCAAGACAACTGCCCCAATGTGCCCAATTCCTCCCAGGAGAATCTGGACCAGGATAATTTTGGGGACATCTGCGATGACGACGACGACGGCGACGGGGATCCCGACAACAAGGACTGTGCCCCCTTGGACGGGGACATCCATCACCAGGCGGTCGAGATGTGCAACGGCGTGGACGACAACTGCGACAGCGTCGTGGATGAAACAGACGCCATCGGCTGTACACCCTATTACGCCGACGGGGACGGGGACGGTTTTGGGGACGCCAACACGACCCTGTGTGCCTGTGAGCCGACCACAGGTTGGGTCACCTCCGCAGGGGATTGCAACGACGCGACCGCCAAGGCCAGCCCCAACGCGGTGGAAGCCTGTGATGACATGGACAACAACTGTGATGGTTCCATCGACGAAGCCGGAGCGATCGCCTGTACCAATCACTACGTAGACCAAGACAAAGACGGGTTTGGCGACGCCATGGATTCCCAGTGCCTCTGTGGGCCCTCCTTAGACTTTCCCACAAAGACGAGTAACGATTGCGACGACGCCGATGGGACCATTTACCCTGGTGGGCAAGAGGTGTGCGGCGGAACCGACGAAGACTGTGACGGAACCATGGATGAGGCCGAAGCCTTGGGTTGTGTGAACGTCTACCTCGACAACGACGAAGACGGATTTGGACAAAACACCGCCACCCAATGCCTGTGCAAGGTAGCCGCTGGCTGGGCCGACAAGAACGGTGACTGCAACGACCAGGCTCCCAACGCCAACCCCATTGCGCCGGAGATCTGCGACCAGATCGACAACAACTGCGATTCGGTGGTGGACGAGCCCAACGCCCAGGGCTGCATTACGTACTACGCGGACAACGACAGTGACGGATATGGACACGCCGACAACGCCGCCTGCCAATGCGGTCCCACCGCCGGGTTCCCCACCAAAAAGGTCGGTGACTGCAACGACGGGGACGCCAACACCTATCCAGGTGCCACCGAGGTATGCGGCGGTGGCGACGAGGACTGCGACAATCAGGTGGACGAGAAGGGGTCTTCCGGCTGCGACGCTTATTTTGTGGATACCGACAAGGACGGCTTCGGAGAGCCTGGCACACAGATCTGTTTGTGCGGCCCCGACGGAGCCAACACCACCAAGAAGGGCACCGACTGTGACGACAAGGAGGCCAGCGTCTATCCCGGCGCCTTGGAAGTGTGCGGGGGTGGTGACGAAGACTGTGACAACCAAGTGGACGAGCTCAACGCCAAGGGATGCACGCCCTTTTATCTGGATAAAGACGGCGACCAGTTTGGTCAAAACGGCAGCAGCCAGTGCATGTGCAAAGGGGGCCCGGGGTGGGCCTCCAAATCCGGTGACTGCAATGATCAGGCACCCACCGCATACCCCGGCTCGATCGAGGTGTGTGACCAGATCGACAACGATTGCAACACGGTCGTGGATGACCCGGGTGCCGACGGTTGCGTGCCCCACTTCGCCGACGCGGACGCCGACGGCTACGGCGGCGCCAAGACCGCCTGCCTCTGCGCCGCCAACGCCACCTACCCCGTCCTCAAAGGCGGCGACTGCAACGACGCCGACCCGAACGCCTATCCCGGCGCCCTCGAGACCTGTGGCGGCGGCGATGAAGATTGCGACGGCAAGGTGGACGAGACCGGCGCCGTGGGGTGCCAGAGCTATTTCGTCGACGCGGACAAGGACGGCTATGGGAAGCCGGGAACCCAAGAGTGCCTGTGCGATCCCAGCGGCCAGATCACCAGCAAGCTCTCCACCGACTGTGACGACACCCAAGCCTCGACCCATCCCGGGGCCAAGGAGATCTGCGGCGGCGGCGACGAGAACTGCAACCAGCTAACCGACGAGGAGAACGCGCTGGGGTGTCTCAAACACTACAAAGACGCCGACGGAGACAACTGGGGCAACGCCAACCTGTCCAAGTGCCTGTGCAAACCAGCGGCCCCCTACGTAACCCAGATGCCCGGTGACTGCGACGACACCAACGAGCAGAGTTACCCCAACGCACCGGAGCTGTGCGACTTCTTGGACAACGACTGCGATCTGGACGTGGACGAGGGAACCCCCCAAGGGTGTGCACTCTATTTCGTGGATGTGGACGGAGACGGGTTCGCTGCGGACGTGGCACCCAGCGCATGCAAGTGTGGTCCTTCGCCGCCTTACACGGCCCAAAACAAAGGGGACTGCAACGACAGCGAAGCCAAAATCAACCCCCTGTCCAATGAACTCTGCGACGGCTGGGACAACAACTGCAACAAGCTGACGGACGAAGGCTACGCTGACACCGACAGCGATGGAACAATGGACTGCGTGGATCTGGACGACGACGGTGACGCCACCCCCGACGTGCAGGATTGCCAACCCCTCAACGCCGCCATCCCCTCGTGCATGGGAAAAGAGTGCGGCACGGACGGGTGCGGGGCCAGCTGCGGCACCTGCCAGGCCAACGGCTGTCTGAAGGCCGACGCCACCTGCATGGCGTTGGAACGATGTCAGACCATCGTGACGGCCGAGAAGTCCGCCGACAGCCAATGGAAATGCACCGGTTGCGGCGACGTGGATTTCGCAGGCCAATGCTGGGGTGATTATGTGGCGGTATGGTGCGCCGATGGCGTTCTAACCGGCACCAATTGTGCCGCCTATGGCTTGCAATGCCTCTACAGTGACAAACTCAAATGGTACGGTTGCGGCTAGCAATTCGCCCATTCGAAGGGCATCGAAGACTTACTTGAAGACCCGCTCTTTCTGCGTCTGGTACATGGAGCGCATGAAACTCTTCTTGAGCTTCAGGAGCCGTGCGAATTTGACGCGCTCACGCGCATTGACCATCGTGACCACGGGAACCGCGCGCCGTCCGTCGAAGAGTTGATTCTTGAAGTTGTAGAACTTTGATTTCACCGGAGGCGCAGCCAACGCCATCGACGTCATCATCAGCACAGCCAGCACACCCACTACCATCATTTGAATCGTTTTCATCGCATCCCTCATTGCTTGGTTTTACAGGCCGTCCCGCCCGCTTCTCCAGAGACAACAGATGAAGGGCATGGCCGATTCCGACCGAATCAGAAGGGGAGCTCCATGGCCTCGGCCAGAGCGATGCACTGGGGATCGTTGTGTCGTGCGTCGTTCACGTATTGACTCACGGGCGTGGCCACCAGGAGGTCGTTCGGCGCCGATCGCAACAGGGGCAGTAAACTCGAGACATCGGAGACACCTTCTCCCAGCCACTGCTCAAACGTGGGCGGCGCGAGGATGACGGGCATGCGGTGATGAACCGGGCCCACCACATCGTTGGCTTCGGTGGTGAGCACGGTGCAGGTCTCGATGATCTCGCCCTCGGGGCTGGTCCAACTCTCCCACAGGCCCGCCATGCCGAAGGGTTTGAGGTCGGGGCGTGTGAAGCGAATGGGCTGCTTGATGTTCCCGGCCGCCTTCCATTCGTAGAAGCCGTCGGCGGGGATCAAGCATCGGCGGGATCGAAACGCCGCCCGAAACGACGGCTTCTCGGCCACGGTCTCCGACCGGGCGTTGATGAGCTTGTTGCCAATGTTCTGATCCTTGGCCCAGGAGGGGATGAGTCCCCAGCGCACGCGATCGATCTGCCGCCCGCCCTGCCCGGCTCGGACCACCGCCACGGACTGGCTGGGCGCGATGTTGTACTGGGCTTCCCACTCGAACTCTTGGCTGAGGTCGAAGACCTCGGCGAGCTCGTGGCCTGAGGTGATGAGGCTGTAGCGTCCACACATGATTTCACGATACCAGTCCGGCCGGTTGAGGCCAATGGTGCCCCTCCCGGTTGGCATATCTGTGTGGTCTTATGTGTCTCTTGAAGCCGTTTCAACCGACCCGCCGCACTCCGCGCCAACTGGGCATGCCAATGCATAGTGTGCTGTTTTCATTGGCGTTATTCTTTATGCCAGTGGTGGAGAAGTGTGCCATCGTGTGTCCGCCTCTCAAACGTTGACACACTGGGACACTCCGGAATCCGGGGTCCAACACATCCGGCCTGCCCCGAGAGTCAGGCGACCGAGCGCTCCTTGCTCGGTGAAAACCGGCATGGCATCATTTCCACTACAGAGCACGACCGAGATGGAAAGGAACGAGTGACACGCCCATGACCGGTGAATATCCGAAATGCTCTCAGTGCGGCACGTACCACGACCCCGAGCCGGGTCATTGCCATAATGTGCTCGCGACCTCACCCACACATGCATCGATCGGCGATGAGTTGAATGAAGATGGCTCCGCTTTTCACGATGGCTACTTCACCGTAGAAGAGGATGAGCGGATCGGGACGGTCATCGACGACGACTTCACCATCACAGGGGTCCTAGGCAAGGGCGGATTCGCCACAGTCTATGAGGCACAGCAGCATGCCATGGACAATCGCATCGTGGCGCTCAAGATGTTGCAACCCAAACACGCCAATGACCCGACTGTTGCACGGCGCTTCCATGAAGAAGTAAAGACTGTCAGTAAACTCGAGCCCCACGAAAATATCGTCACCGTCTTCGCGTCCGGCAAGACACCCGATGGCGGGCTCTACCTTGCGATGGAGCGGCTACGGGGGGAAACCCTTAAAGACATCTTGAAGGCCGGAGGGGCCATTCCCGTAAAGCGTGCTTCCGCCATCGCCACCGACATTTGCAACGCACTCACCGTGTTACACAGCCATGGCATTATTCATCGTGACATCAAACCGGCGAACATCATGATCATCGAGGGACGGGGAAGCCAACCCGACCGGAGCAAATTGCTCGACTTTGGGATCGCCCGAAGTATACACCCCGAAAGCGAGAGCCTCACCCAAGAGGGCCAAATCATAGGGACCCTCCGTTACATGAGCCCCGAGCAATGCCTCGGTCGTAACGAGATCACAACGGCCAGCGACATCTATTCACTGGGGGTCGTGCTCTTTGAAATGCTGACGGGTGTCCGTCCTTATGCAGGCAACTCTCAAAGCGTTGGAATTCAGCATGCTACCCCGACAATCACCCCGCCACCTTTCCATGATGTGAACTCAGCCGTTTCCGTGCCGGAAGAAGTGGAACTTTTCACGCGGCGCGCCCTCGGCAAGAAGGCGGAAGGGCGTCCTGCCACCGCGGACGGATTTGCTAAGCAACTTCGGGAGGCGCTAGACGCAGGATATGGCGAACACCCACTAGGTTCCACATCGGCAGAAAGGCCCTCTCCTGAAAGTTCGGGTAAAGTGTCCCGTCGATTGGTCGCGACGTTCGTAATACTCTGCGCATTGATTGCTGTGGTGGCCCTTGCCGGCTGGTATTTCTTGGACCAAAGGGCGAGCAGCTTCCAAAAAGACACAGAACTTGCCCTAGAAGATACCGACTTGAAGGTCTGCACAACGCCCTTCCTTAACATCGGAAAAAAGGCCGATGAGGTCCTGTCAGACTTCAGGGAGGTGCTCCAAAAGCCCGCCCTTCGCTCGGAACAGAAGCGCTTCCACAAGCTGGGCGAACTGCTGGAGAAGGGCATCGAGCAATGGGGGTTCCGGGGAAATGAGCACTGCCAGCAAAAGCAACGTACAGAAGAACAAGATGACGACATGTTGGACCGCCAGCAGCGAGCGACGTTCCTGCTGGTCAAGTTAGGGAACAGTTTTCTTCGTATCACGAGCGACCGGCTGCCGACGGAGGCCAACATCCTGGAAGATCAGGCACATGCGGTGGTGGAGTGCAGCCTTTCTTCCTACCTTTGCTCCCCCCTGTTGGTGGCGTCCCGTGGCTCTGCAGCTCCCAACTCTCGAATCGAGGTGAGTGCCCAGTTGGCCTGCCGGCGGCCCACGAAGGATGGAGGCCACGAAACCCTGACTCAGTGCTTGGAGCGTACACACCGGCCCACCGACGAGTTCCAATTGCACCTCGAACGGTCGCCAGACACCGCTGTTTATGTGTTTCTATCGGACACCGACGGTCACTTCAACGCAAAGCGCATCTCCGGAAGAGACGGGCCAATCGACAGTCCGTGGATGTCGTTTGGCGAACGCACAAACGGGGACGCCTTACGCATTCAGGTGGTAGCGAGTGTAGAGACGCCCGAGTGGCTCGAGAACCTACGGGGTGAATCGTTCGATCCGGTCCAAGGCAAGCTCGGCCCGGAGGCACAGACCCTTCGGGGGCAGCTCACCATGGCCCAACTGGATGCAAAAACTGACATGAGTGATACGCCCGATGTGGACGATTCGATTACCGGGACGGGCACAGGCCTGGCGGTTGTGGACATCGCGTTGGAACGGGAAACCGCAGCCTCACCCTAGACCGACAGGGCTCCGTGGCCTCACCGGACAGTGTAGTCCAGCGTCCGCACCTCCCAGCGCGCTTTCCTGGCCATAGCCCCGAACATCACGGATCCACCCCGTGTACCTGGAGGACTCTCGGGGGGAGGCTTGCACTTGGGGGCCTTGGGATCGTGCTCGTAGGTCGCCAGCGCTTCTTTCTCCAGCTTGTCACGGGTCAGGAAGATGTGGAATTTGTGTGCGCCCCTCTTGTCACTATACGCATACAGCCCCTCCGATTTTTCGCCCGGCTTGATCTCAACCTTGTCCTGCTGATCGCCCGGGAACTTTAACTCCGTCGAACCCTTGGGCCCTGCCAAAAGGGCGGTCACATAGATGGGATAGTTCTCGCGGTTCTTGATCGACAACTCGATCAGCTCGCACTGACTATTGCCCGGCCGACAATGGGCAAAGCTCTTGGCCTTCTGGGGGGATCCCTTCGGCTCCCCGCCCGTGATGTCCTTGTCTGTCCACTCAAGATGACGCAACTTTTGTTTCAACAAGGTCACATCGACGTTCAGTGCCCCACCCTTTAGCCCCGTAAGTGCACGGCTTTTGAAGTGTTGCTGAACGCGATCCGCGAGACTCGTCACAGCGCTGCTATAACCAGTCCACAGCGTCTTCCCGCCTCTGTCGAGCAGAACCACCTTCTTTCCCTCTCCCGACTTCACAACCATCTCCGCGTCACCGCGGCTTACGGCCTGGTAGTGCCAACGTTGAAGCATAGCGCTCAGCCCAGGCACATCAGCCTCGATCCGAAGCCGCGCTTTGAGAGGGCTGTCGGAATGGGCGTAGTCCACCACCGCGATGCGTGCCTTCCGAAAGCTCGCCTTCTTGCCGTCCGCAGGAGGATCGAGCACGGTGGCCTTGCTGTGGGTGGCATACACATTGGTCACGCGAATGTGGGCTTGGGCCGGTGTCGACGAGTTCAACCGACTGTTCCATGGATACACCGCCAGGATTGTCCCCTTCTGGAGCCCGTGCGCTTCCCCAGCCTCCAATATGACACTGCGACGATTGCTGGTCTCCCGGACCGTAAAACCGTGGCGGCGACACCGTGGGGTCCACTTGGCAAAGAGAGCCCGTTTTTGGTCTCCATGAAGTTGAGGCGTTTGTTTGTTGCCCTGTGCATGAATGTTGCTGAGCAATGCGCTGTGCAGTTGACCATATGTGACGGTTCCACGGCGGTTGGACCGAAGGGCCCTAACCAACGCCGCTGTATACCTGCCCATACAACCTTTACCGCCTGGGCCGCATCCCGTCTCATAGGCGGATTGCTTCGAATCGGCCGCGGTAATCATCACAAACCCCTTTCGCCCTTTGGAGCCCTGAGCCCCCCAAGGCATCAGTTTGCCTTGGGCCGCCCGGCCGCCACTCCCTCGGGTTTTGACGGGCTCCTGAGGAGGTCCCCCCCGAACAGTATCTTCGCCTTCAGGGACCGTGTCTGCAGACTCATCCGTACCCCCGCGCGACATGGTCCCAGAGTTGCAACTGTCAAAAGACAAAAGCACCTCGCTCTTCTTGGCGCGGAGCTTCGCCAACCACGCCTCCATGTGGTCGTCACGGACATTGTTTGTTCCATCTCTCATGCCTCGGTTATCAAAGGGCACAAGGCTCTCGTCTCGTCCGTCCAATTCATCCCCATTGTCATCGGTAATCTGCTGGCCATGCCCCGAATAGTGGAAAAAAGCCACGTCCCCCGGTCCACGCACACAGTCGATGAGCTTCTCCTGGAAGGCACGCTTGATACCTTTGAACGTCGCGTCCCGATCGGTGAGCACGGCGACCTCAAAGTCATACGATTTGGAAAGCACTTTTCGCAGCGCCTCCACGTCATTCTTCGCACCTGAAAGGCTCCCCCAGCGATGCGCTTTTTTGTTCGGTCCATCGGCATATCTGTCAATGCCCACCAACAACGCACAGCGCTTGGGTTTGCCCCGTTTGGCAGCATGCGGGATGCCCTCCTCACCCACCGACGGGTCCTCGGATGGCGTCGGTGGCGACTCGTTCTTTTCCGCACGGTCCTCATTCGACTCGTCCGATCCCTGGCAGCCTATCTCGAGGCCGACCAACACAACCACCGCCACGGCGATGAACACAATGAACATTCGGCTCAAATCATCGTGCATACTACGGATCCTCCTACTCAGCCTTCGTAAATAGATAAGGGAGCAAGCGCTTCATTTGCTCTTGCGTCGACTTCTTCTTGTAGTGGCTAAAAGAAAATAGCGGCGTCCCCACCAACTCCCTCGCAATGGTCGTACGGCCTCGGCGATCCACATGAAAGACGCCACGGGCCAGGTGTGAATTGTCGTACCCCGACAAGCCGACTTTGACCAAGTCCACCTTCCCGTTTCCACTGGTGTCGTAATACGCCCAGATCATCCCGGAGCGAACCACGCAGGCGAAATCAAAACGTGTTTTGCCCGCTTTGTGGAGAGGGGCCTTTTCCAACGCCGGCGCAGCTTTCCCCCGCAGGTCCACAATCCATGACTTTTGATGATCGTTGGCGCTGGTTGCCACTTTGGTGCCAAACGCCAGGCGATGTCTCACTTTATAGGAAGCACCCTTGGCAACAATGGGATGCGGAAAATGGGCGATGCCCTTCCACTCACTGTCTGGAATTGCGCGCGAAGCCAAGCCTTCAAAGAGCGCCCGATAACGTTTTCGGACCTTCTTATTTCGAAAGAACTCGGGCCGCCACAGGAGTTTGGCGATGAAGGCCCCCCGGAGCTTGGGGTCCTGGACTTCTTGTTCTTTCATGACCGTGGAACCATTGGCCGAATAGAGGTTCACATCCCATCGCCCATCGTTGTCGATGTCCAAAAGATGAACGGCAGCACGTCCGATGCGATTCCACACGAGGAGTTCATAGTCCACTCGATTGGCGGCCCATAACGCTTGAGCGTCGGCTTTGGTTCGCACCCCTTTGGTAGTGTCCTGATCCAAGTCGGCCACATAGGCCACCGTCCGATGTTCCTTGCCGGACGTATCCACCATCCGAGGGCCACGAACCACCAGCACATCCCAGATTTGGTCCTGATCCACATCATAGAGCCCAAGAACCTCCCGTTTTACGTCGCCCCAACGCTCTTCCCGTTCTTTCGATTGGTGCACCAACGGCTTGTCGGGGACGTCTTCAAGGAATGCGCGAATCTCATCCAAGTGCACATGGTAATTGGTGGGGGGGGCGTCCCTCCCCGAGGGGATGCCAAAGGCGTTCACGCCCACCAGTTGGTTGCTGGTGTTTAGAACAGGTCCACCACTGTCGCCACCCACAATATGACAGGTGCTTTGAATGACTTTGCCGGAGTTCTTCTTCCAGAACTTTCGCCGCTCAGATATATACCGACAGCGGAGCAGCTTCTTTTTCTCTTCGTCCTCACTACATCCGTGCCCAACAACCGACGACAAATCCGTCATTTCCCCGGTAGCCGACACATTGCCCGACTTGATCGACCACACCAGACCCGAATTGCCATGACCCAAGCAAGCCACCTCTTCTCCGGGTGCGGGTCCGGTCTCGGCAAACTCCACCGTGGACAACGCCGCCGGTGGATTGTCGAGTTTTAACACGGCCAGGTCCCGCTTTGAATCCCATTTGTAGACCCAGGCTTTGTGGCGCTCCTTCGTACGTTCCATCACACCTTCGGCGCCCAGACGGCCAACCTCTACATCCACCACAATGTGGCCCTTCGCATTCGGTGGTTGGTCGACCACGTGATGGTTCGTCAACACCCAACCGCGTCGATCGACCAGGACGCCACTCCCATAGCCACCGTTCGCGGCCCGGATCAGCACCGTCGCTGGGGCCGCTACTTTGTAGGTTTCGCTCACATCGCCCCGCGACCCATCCGCAGCCAGTGGTACTTCAACGTGGAGTTTTTCCATGGGCTCCGCGCTCAAATTCTTCCTTACCGGGTCGAGGGTGGTGAAATGCTTTAGGATGTGATTGACCTTCTTCTCAAAGGCTTCGGCTTCGAGGTTGGGCATGGGCCGCATATGGTGCGTGGTACAAGAAGAGACGGACGCAGCAACGCTCACGACGACAGCAAGTCGCAGTGCAAATTGAGTGTCGAAAATCGCCACTTCCCACCTCCTAGAACTCACTGTTTTTGAGATTCTCAGGCTATCCCATCAACTCGGTGATGACAACCCCAGGGGGTCGCCCATTTCCCCGGATTTCGACAGCACACGACCACTTGTGCCGCCCCCTTCCATCACTGTGTCGACAGAGCGATTGGCCCACCCGCGCCGGAGACCGTGAACGCCGCCCAATAGTAGGGGTGCTGCCAGTCGGTGAACACCGCGGCATGGGGTCCAGCGCCCAGCCGTACCGCGCCTCGATCCCCCGAACGCTTCCCAGAAGACGTCAAGCGACCCTTTAACATGTCGAGCTGCACCTGCCGCATCGCCTCGATTCGGTCCCCCCCAGGTAGACCAGCGTAGTAATTCGTCATGAGTGCTTGGGTGGCGTTGTCAGCCACTTTCCACAGGCTCAGCACCTGGGTACGAGCGCCCGCCAAGACCAGCGCGCGCTTAAGCCCGTACACACCTTCCCCGGCGGCCACTTCGCCCAAGCCCGTTTCACAAGCCGAGAGCACTACCAGCTCCGTGCCTGCCAGATCCATTCCGGCGGCCTCCAGGCCTGTGAGCACACCATCGTCCTGGCCGCTGCTGAGTTGATCGGCACCAGCAAAAACCAGTCCCGTGCCCAAGAGCGGATTCTCTGCACCCGAGTTGGGCAGAAAGAAACCATGCGTCGCCACATGAAGCACATTGGGCGCCTGGACCGTCTTGGTAGCCGACTCAGTCGCCTTGGAGTCCGTGTACACCGCAAATCCCGGGAGTTTCTTGGCGAGGAGCGCTGCTTCAGTTGCCGTACCGGGCAAAGGACTCCATGTGGTGGCCCCCAATGCATGAGAACGCTGCCCCGGATCAACAGATTGGGGGGAGTGGTGCCCTGAACGTGACCTCCCGTCGTAGCGGGGATTGGCAAAGATCGCCCCGCGACTCTGGGCCTTTTCACGCACACTGAAGCGAAGAAGATCTCGGCCACTGGTCAAATACGTGAACGAATAGCGCTCAATGAGAAAGCGGTCCCGCTCGTCCACCAGCGCCCCAAAGGGGACCAAGTTCAAGTCACCATCCGGTGCGATGAACACCTGGGTGGTATCGCCGAGATAGGGTGAAAGGGGCTTCATTACAAGGTCATGGACCCGCTTGGCCAGGACCTTCACATCAGCGCGTGATGGGCTAGACAGCGCTCCTCGCAGGTTCTTTACAGCTTGGTCGATGGTGTCTGCGTCGCCTAGATTCGCCCACTGCACCGGCCCATTTCCGCCAATCACATAGGCTGCGTAGTGAGCGCCGTCGAAGAACGCGCCATAGCGCAAGCGAAAATCCTTTTGAAGCTTGTCAGCCCGCACCAACTCCACCAGCTTCGCCCCGGCCGGGATCTCGTTCCGCACCAACTCTAGCGTCACCCTTTGCCCTTGCTTTCGAACACCATGATTGGATTTACTGATGGCGGTCTCGAGGCCTCGAGCCTTTTCTTCCAAGGTAGCCACTTGCCGAGCAAACTCAGCGTGTCCCAGGCTCCGTGCGCCCGCCATCATTTGCTTGGCCAGACGCGCTCGAACCTCTTTTAATTCATCCAAGAGCGCCCGATCTTGTGGGCTCATCCGACGACGAAGCGCTGCCATGGTGTTGGACACCGCATCGAGCACCCGACCTTTACGGCGAAGCAAGGTCGTGGCGGCCAAGTCCACGGCGGCTGGATTGTTGGGGGCGTGTTGGAGGTGCACTGATACCATCATATCCAAGAGAAAATCGAGCTTCTCCATGAGGGTGCGCTTATCTTGTTCGGAACCGGTGAGCATCATCTGACGAATGTGATTCTCCCAGATTTCTTGGCTCTCTGCGTAGAAGGGGATCGCCTTATCCGGTTCTCCTTTGCGAACAAAGAGCCAAGCCAGTTTGGCGAGGAAGTGCGCGGTATATCGGTTCCCTCTGCCATAGCGCTCCTGTTGCGCCACAATGCTCGCCCGATAAATGACTTCTGCTTCGTCATAGGCAGCCACTTCCACATAGGCTGAGGCAAGTCTTTGCTGCAGAAGAGGGACCTCTGCCCCGCTCTTCTCGCGCTCTAAAGCCGAGCCCTTCTTAAGGAGTGGAATCGCACGGCGGTACTGGCCGGTCTCCAGAAAGAACCCGCCCAACACGTCCAAGTCATACGGGTTGTTCAACACAAAGGCCCCCTCCAACAAAGCCTGTGCTTTGTCGACGTTGCCCAACCTCCGGTGACATCGTGCGATCTCCCCAATGATTGACTTCAATGACTCATGGCCTGACCCCAGCTCCTTCTCTTTCGCTGCCAATAGGTGCTGAAAGATGCGCAGCGCTCGCCTGTCCCAAGCTTCGGCCAGTGCTGGTTCGTGTCCGCGCGCCTGTTGATGGGCATAAAACGTCAGCCTTTTCGCCAACACCACGGACTGCGGCCCATGGGCCTGTTCCAGTCGGTCCAAAATTTCCTTTCGGAGTATTGTCGCGCGTTCGTACTGTCTACGCTCCCAGTACAAGAATTGGAACCCGTCCAACACCGCGGTCATTTCTTCCATCTTCGTCTTCGAATACGTACTGGGCTTCCGGTACTTCCCACGAATCAGTGCACCCAACCGGGCAGAATCCGCCACAGCCGAGCGTTCGTACAAACGCTTGGCCTTCAACAAATACGATTCGGCCTTGCCGTAATACCGTCGGGTTGCATAGAGCGATGCCCTCTTTCGCAACAGGTTCGCAAAGGCCAGCGGCTGTGTTGGACCGTAGGACACTTCCTGAATCCGAAGCGCGCGCTCATAAAGGGGCTCCGCCCTGGAGAAGTCGAGGCCAAGAAAACTATTTGCGAGCAATTCAATGTACACGACCAAGTGGAGACTGTCGGCCCCATACACACCTTCCTGGAGGCTCAGAAAACGTTCGTAAGCCCGTGCCTCGCCGCGCCTGTCACCCAGGCCCCGCAACGCGGTTGAAATCGCCTCCACAGTGAAGGACAAGCGAGGGTCATTGATGCCATACACCTTCTCCTCCAACGCGAGAACGGCTTTCAAAAGAGCCAAGCGCCGACTTTTCCCGCTCCGTTTCGTATCGCCCAAGAGAGGCTTTGCCTCAGCCTTGAGCGTCTGTGCGCGAAGCAGGTTTCGCGTTCTTTCAAGCAGCCCGCTGCTGGGCTTCAAACCCTTTTCTTGAAGGGACAATATGCGCTCATAAAATCGTTTCTTGTCAGCAACGCGGCCGCTGCCTGTCAACATCAGGTTGTCGGCAAGGCGTTCCAACGTAGCTACCAAGTGGACACTCTCTTTGCCGTAGGCTGCCTCTTCGAGTCGAAGGGCGTTTTTGAATATCCTGGACGCCTTCGAATACCCATCCGAACCCACCGACGGGATATGGATTTCCTCGGCCTTCTGTTTCAACGACGCCGCCTTGGCGATGAGCAGAGCCTTCCGTTTGGCCTTCGGCTGATTGACCCGCTGTGTATAGGGCGACAAACGCGCATCGCCTTCACCCCATTGTTGCGTCTTCAGCGCCAACAGACGGCCAAAGTATTTATTTGTTCGCCCGACATCCCCGGCGACAGCCCAGGCGTCACCGAGGCGTTCCAAGGTGCGGGCCACCCGAGGGTCGTCTTTCCCATACGCCTGCTCTTCCAACGCGAGCGCCGCTTTTAACCCCTCCAACACCTCCCGTTTGCCCACCAAATCCCCCCGGTCATCCAACGCCAGCGGACCCACACCCACGAGGATGGAACGAGCTTTGGCCATGTACCGATTGGCGGCCTTGGCCTTCGCCCGCTCGACTCTTCTATCGTCCTTTCCATAGGCTTTTTCGAGCAGGGAGTGGGTTTGTTTGATCTGTTTGAAAACCTTCTGGAGCACATCGGGCTTTCGGGTGGCGGCGATCCACCCCCACGCTTCTTTTTCAAAGGCTTCGGCCTGGCTAGCCAACGCCAAAGTGCGTTTGAGCAGGGGCGTCTTGGTGAGCTGAATGTAGGGTTTCAACGCCGCCCGTCGTCTGCCGAGGGTTTTTCGTTTGAGCGCCAGCAACCGTTTGTACGCCGGCTTGGCTTGGTGAGCGCGATTCGCCAAGGCATAGGCGTCGGCCAATCGCTCCAAGGTCTCCGCCAGCCGCGGATCCTTCGAGCCATACGCCTTCTCTTCTAGCTTGAGAGCCCCCTTGAGCTTCTCCAGAATGCTGTAGTCATGCTTCAAACGACCGTGTTGATCCAACTCAAAAGGATCTACTTGTGCTTTGAGCGCCTTGGCCTTCTCCAGAAGCTGGGACCGCTCGGACCCCGACGCCTGCGCCCACGCAACCGCCGAGGGCATCACCAGGGCCAGAAGAGCCGCCACACAAAAGCTGGAAATCCATGCTCGCATAGAACGTACTGTGATGATGCCACGACCCGGGGTTGGGGGATAGGGCCCCCCCTCCCTCCCCCCCCCCCCCCCCCTCGACTCAACCCAAGCCCCCCCCACCAACACCCCCCACCCAGAGCCGAGCCGC
>Ga0114996_10003289_pt1 | contig 20215 bp, 19 predicted proteins | sample ArcticOcean_MG_C_4_FD_87039 | JGI IMG/M metagenome (GOLD analysis project Ga0114996, IMG submission 87039) | Marine microbial communities from western Arctic Ocean - ArcticOcean_MG_CB4_134 | ecosystem: Environmental > Aquatic > Marine > Oceanic | place: Arctic Ocean: Canada Basin | collected...
AAAAGCGGCAGAGGCCGGGCTGCGGTTCCTTTACTACCAGTTCGATGGGGTGGGAAATGAAGCTAACAGTCATCGCCATATTGGGAACCTCTTTGATGTCAAGTTGAGGGGCATTGAGAATGCCCACGAAGCGGGAATCGAAATCGTTCTCGTCACTACACTGGTGAACGACGTAAACAACGATCAAGTCGGGCCCATCATCCGTTTTGCAATGGATAACCCAAAAAAGGTTGCCTTCATCGCATTTCAGCCCGTTTCCTTTACGGGGCGCGATGAGGAAGTCACAGACGAGCGCCGCATGAGGCAGCGCTACACTCTTTCCCATCTGGCTCACGATGTGCATAAGCAAACTGGGATGACAAAGCCGACTCGTGACTGGTTTCCACTTTCCCTTATGGGAGCCTTCGCAGATTTCGCAGATCTAGCCCATGGACCAGAGGCCGACTGGGGGCAGGTTAGCTGCGGCTGCCACCCCAATTGCGGAATTGGTACAGCAATAATGATCGATAAAGAAACTAAGGACTTCGCCCCTGTGCCTCAGTTTCTCAACATCCCAGGACTGGTCAAAGACATGCAAGCGATTACGGACGCTGGCCGGAACAAGCGCTTCTCCAACGCTATGATGGGGCTAGCATTGCTCAAGAACTATAAGCCCTTCTCGGCTCCACCCAGATTGACTTTAAGTGCGGTTCTGAAAAAGTTCGATAAGAGCTTTGGACTGTCAGGATACAATTACGGAGAGGGTAAGAATCGCAGAGATGACCCCTGGAATTTCCTGTTTGTGGCCGGCATGTGGTTTCAGGATCTTTTTAACTACGACTTCCGCAGAACGGAAATGTGCATCATTCCTTACGGAACACAGGAAGGTGAAATCTCTTTCTGTGCTTATAACACTGGGCACGGTTGGCGCAATATCATCGAGCATATGCACCAAAATGCCAGTGTAGCTAATTGGTACAAGGAGAACGGGAAGCATCAGATTTGGGCAGGTGGTAAAGAGGTGGATTTAAGCAGCTACGAACACTCCTTGAAATTGCGGTCGAATGACGTGGAGGCAATACGCGAGAAAAAGGATCTCCCCCAGACTGCAAGAGATGAGAAGCTCGCGCGCCGTAAGGCGGCAAAAGAAGCGGCTCAGGTCAAGGCCTACTACGAAGAACAGGTGTTGGGCCAGAAGGCTAAAGAGACTCTGGTTCAGATCACCCCTCCTAACTAGTAAATCCAACCTCTTGATCATTCTGCTGTTTTTCAGTTAGAGAGGTGTGCTAATGAGTGATCTGGCTAGTAAAGAATGTGTTCCCTGTCGAGGAGGTGTCCCCGCACTTACAAGCGAGGAGATAAACCCTTTGCTACAACATGTTCAGGGTTGGCAAGTGATTAGAGACCATCATCTCCACAGAGATTTTGGATTCCCTGATTTCCAGACGGCCCTGGATTTCGTAAATCAGGTGGGCCGGTTAGCCGAGGGACAGGGGCATCATCCCGATATCTATCTGAGCTGGGGTAAGTCAACAATCACTATTTGGACTCACAAAATCGACGGCCTTACCGAGAGTGACTTCATACTGGCTGCCAAGATTAGCCGACTGCAATGCGATTCCCCCTGAGACGGGAACTTCCCGCTCTGATCTAGGCCTTTCATCTCATTTCAATACTTCTCCGTCGTCTCCTGGCAGGCTTTACGTACACATAAATCTTGTCATGTTGTAGCATTGGATGCGCTCGTCATGACGCTAGATTTTTTTGACCAACTCAAACACAATGCAGAGCTGACCCCGAATCGGATTGCTCTTCAACTTCTCGACGATAAGGGGCAAGAATCTTTCACGTTCCATCGCCTACACAATGAGATTTCCAAGCTCAGTCAGTTTCTTGCCCGGCACATACATCCTGGCGAAACGCTCGGGATTCTCATGCAAAACCACCCTCGCTGGGGGATCGCCTTTCTCGCAGCCGAAAGTGCCGGCGCAAGAATCCTCCCTCTCGACATCCTACACACACCCAAAACTCTTGCAGCGCTTATTAGGCATTCCGATTGCTCATTCTTAGTCTCGTCCCATCAGCTCTTTGAAAAGTTGGACGAAATTCAGGCTCACCTCCCCAGCCCCATCCCTACGCTTGTGATGGACTCGCAGAAACCTGACTGTCACGACTGGGAATCCGTACTGGCGAAAGAAACCTACATCCCGAACCTGCCACTCTTCCGAAGAGATCCAGAAGATACCTTGCTCCTTGTTTATACAAGTGGAACTACCGGAAATCCCAAGGGCGTTATGCTCTCCCACAACGCCATCTATCTGACCGTAAAGGCAGTTCTGGATATCATCCAATTAGACAACGAGGATCACATCCTGTCGGTGTTACCTCTGTACCATATGCTTGCTCTTATGGCCAATTTCCTGATGCCTCTCTACATGGCCACCAGAATCACATATTTAAACGCTATCGAACCAAGGAAAATCCTAGAATCCTTCCGCGATCAGGGTGTTACCGTTTTCGTTTGTGTGCCTCAATTTTACTATCTTCTACACCGCAGAATTTTCCAGATAGCCAAGAAGAAGGGCCTCCTGGGCCACGCTACTTTCCAAGTACTCCTCAAGCTATCTCGCTTCAGTAACGATTGGATTGGCTTTAATCCTGGACGCTTGCTGTTTCGATCTGTTCACCGCAACTTCAACAACCTTCGCTTGTTCGCAGTGGGAGGGGCTCGATTTGACAAGGAAGTGCTGAAGTCCTTTCGGGATTTAGGCTTTCAGTTTGCCCAGGCCTTCGGGATGACGGAGACCTCTGCTGTCTCGACTATCTCTGTCTCCAATGGACTGGGCTCAGCAGGAAGACCTATGCCTCATGTAGACCTCAAAATCGATCGGCCTGGAATAGACGGGATCGGAGAGATTCTCATTTCCGGACCACACATCATGCAGGCCTACTGGAAAAATGAGGTCGCCACAAAAAATGTTCTGAAAAAAGGCTGGTTGCACAGTGGCGACCTAGGCTATCTGGACCCGAATGGCTACCTTTACATCACCGGCCGCAAGAAAGATGTGATCGTATTAAGTTCAGGCAAGAACATCTTCCCGGAAGAAATCGAACACGCCTACGAAAGCAAGTGCCCATACATAAGGGAAATGTGTGTGATAGGAGTCGAGGACGGGAACCAGGAAAAACTCCACGCAATGATTGTACCCGACTTTAAATATCTGAAAAGTCAGCAAGTTATCAACATTTCCGACATGTTACGTTACCAGATCGAGAACCTTTCCGTAGAATTCCCAGGGTACAAACGGATCCGAACCTTCGATGTCCTCAGTGAGTCTCTGCCCCGAACCCCCACTCGCAAAATTAAACGCTTCGAGGTCATGAACCTGTTCAAAGATCAACACAACTCTAGGGCCGAGCCCATCCACCCTAGCTCCAAACCTCAAGACGATCTAGAACGGAAAGTCTTCGAGCTCCTGAAAGAGACTGGTAAAGTTACTAGTATCCGACACGAGATGAGTCTAGAACTAGATTGCGGATTCGATTCCCTAGAACGTGTAGAGTTTCTGTCCAACGCACAAGACACCTTTGGATTAAACATCAAGGAAGAGGATGCGACAAATATCTTCACCGTCCAGGATATGATAGATGTCTTGAGAACAACTCTGGACAGCAGAGTGAAGACAAGTCCACCGAATAGAACAAAAACCTGGTCTGACATTCTGAGCCAGCCCTTGACTGGCGAAGAGAAAAAAGCAGGCCGCCAAATCTTGAGGCGGCGCCCTATAGTAGAGGGCCTTTACTTTGGCATGAGTCGGCTGCTTCTTCTCCTAGCCAAAGCCCTTTTCAATTTGAGGTTTGATGGGCAGGACAAACTTCCAAAAAATGGTCCTTTCTTGATCTGCCCCAACCATTTGAGCTACCTGGATGGATTTCTCTTAAGTGCCGGATTAGCTTTCCCCCACCTGAAACGTATGGTCTATTTGGGCTATAGTGACTACTTCCGTACTGGGACTCTTGGTGGGTATCTTGGAAGCCTGCTCAAGATTGTCCCCGTGAATCCAGATAGATACCTACGCCAGGCACTACGACTCGGCGCTTACGGATTGTCAAAAGGTTACATCCTGGGAATATTCCCGGAGGGGGAAAGATCTATAGATGGAGAGACCAAGCCCTTCAGGAAGGGACCGGCAATCTTAGCCAAAGAACTCAATGTAGCGGTTATTCCTACCGCTATAATAGGAACCTACGAAGTCTGGCCACGCGGCTCTTCTAAAATAAAGGCGCACTCAGTGACGATCCGTTTCGGAGATCCTTTGACACCTTTCGAGCATGAGACCCCCGCTCAGTTCACTCAGCGCATGCAAGATTCTGTTCGGAATTTGCTAGAGGAGGGTAACGGATCATGATGGCTACCCGAGAGATCCCAAAAGTAGCTTTCCACGATCTGGAGACCCTTTGGGTCCAGATCTCCGGCACCCTGTGCAATCTGCGTTGCACTCACTGTTTCATCAGTTGTGCACCAGATAATCACGACCTACCGATGATGCAGACCGAGAAGATTATAGGATACTTAAAAGAAGCCGAGCAACTAGGGGTGAAGGACATCTACTTCACTGGGGGAGAGCCCTTTCTTCATAAGGATTTTCTATCAATCTTAGAACTGACATTACAAAAATTCCCCGCATCCATACTAACCAATGGCCTTCTCATCAACGAGGACCGAGCGGACAAGTTAGCTCGCATCGCACAACATTCACACTACTCTCTGGAGATCAGAGTCAGCCTAGATGACTATGAGGAGACTAGGAATGACAGCGTTCGTGGACTGGGTACATACCGGAAAGTACTTGCTGCCTACAAAAGATTGTGGGAAAGGGGTCTTCTTCCGATCCTCGCGGTTACAGAAATCAGAGAATACCATTCTCCTGACGACTCTCCCCTCAACGCTTTTGAAAAGTATGTCGAGTTGCTCGGGTCCTTGGGGGTCCTGCGCCCTCGGATTAAGATTATCCCTGTTTTAGAAATGGGTATGCTCCCAATCCCTGACAGCCCTAGATACGTCACTCCCCAAATGATGATGGGCTTCGATCACAGCCTGCTACAATGCTCGACATCCCGTATTGTAGCCGACGACGGCATCTACTCCTGTCCTATTTTGGTAAACGAGGAACAGGCGCTGATCGGAGACTCCACCCTTTCGGAATCTCTAGTAGACTGCGACCTTTACCACACAGCATGTACCACTTGCTATACCACCGGGATGACTTGTAAGAACTACTAGCCAAAGAAAAGGACACAGCCGGTGGTCAAACATTCGCAATCAAACGAAACACGGGAGCAGGGAAAATGGGGAGATGCCCCGACATACAATCGAGTGATCCTTTTTGGGGGTGTCTACAGCAACTACATTTCCCTGGAATATTTACTGAAGGAATGCCAAAAGATGGACGCGGAAGCAATCTTCTGCCTTGGAGATATCGGGGGGTTCGGGCCGCATCCCAACAGATCCTATGAACACCTTCAAGATACCAAAGTAACTACTCTGGCAGGCAACTACGACCTCTCTCTCTCTCAGGGCCTTGACGATTGCGGATGCGGTTATACGGATCCTCGCGATAATCATTTTGCCCAGATCAGTTACGATTACACCTTTCAAAATACATCACAGCCCAACAAGGACTGGCTGATTACGCTGCCAAGGTTGATTCGTTTCAGACTAGCTGACTTAAAAGTTCTACTCTGTCATGGCTCTCCACGTAGAACCAATGAATTCCTCTGGGACAGTTCCTCACCTGATCATCTACTGCATCGATTTCTAGAAGATTCGGGAGCGGATGTCTTGTGCTTTACCCACACAGGGCTCAAATGGTACAGGCGCTTGACGGGGAATCGTCATACTGTAAACGTTGGAGTCATAGGCCGCCCTGAAAATGACGGGACACCCAATGTTTGGTTTACACTTCTAGAGGCAAGGGAGCAAGACCTGAAATGCTTCTTCCTCCCTCTCGATTATAATCACTCTAGACTGATCGATGAGATGAAAAAAGAGCACCTACCCTCAGAATTTATCGAGACCATTCAAACAGGTTGGTGGACAACGTGTACGGAAATAATGCCCTTTAAAGAGAGACTCCGGGGACGTTTTTGAACCCTCAACTAGATATATTTATTATAGAACTCTGCCCAGGATGTCCCGCCTTCGGGTCTCCAACCTTAGTAGTCCGAAATCATGAGGAGCTTTTTGCTCGCACCTAATGAATGGTGCTCTCGCCTGGAGCAGGCATGTCAGCCGAAATCACGTTTCGGTTGACGTAGTTGTCGAGATTGATCACATACGTGTGCTCTGACTTCACAAACGTTTGCGAGTGCGTCGAAGCTATAATTCGAAACTGTTTTTCGTCGACTAACTCCATCAACATCTTGAGGACACGGCGCTGATTGGAAACCGAGAGCGCCATCTCAGGCTCGTCAAGTAGTAATACTGTTCCATTTGGCAGATTCGGAAACGACTGCTGGAACATGCTCAGCATGATCTGACCATGACTCGCCATTTCCAGGAATTCACGCGTCTCGGCATTATCCTCAAAGAACTCTAATTGCTTGCGAGGATTGTGTTGCTCAGCATCAAAAAGGAACACGCCTCCCAGATCGTCAGGCTTATTACTTAATTTGTAGGTAAAGTTCGCAACCTCTTCACCAGTCAACGAGTAATAGAGCGAATGGAGTAAAGTTGATTTCCCCGAACCGTTTTCGCCAGTTAGCATGATCAATGGATGTGATAGATCAAGAATCATCGGCATGTGAAAGTTCAAGTTAATGAAAACAGGATGTGTGATTATTTTCAGAAACACCAGCAGTCCTCCCTCGGCAGCTTAAACATGTCATTCTCCAGACCCTAAGAGGTCGTGTCAACCTGTTCCGATCTTTCTCTCAGGTTTCTCAAGCGATGCCCTCACGGGTCGACAAAAGTCCAGCACCCCTTCTAGCTAGCCGTACAGGACAAACCTTCTTAGTATCCTACGATTTAAGATTGAATTTTTCCAGGAGGCTGAGCAGGGTGTCGATGGTCACACCTGGGCAGCTATCCTCCCCCCTCCCGGGACTCGCGAGCTGAATCACCGCTCCATCTGCTCCAACATGTTGGGCTGCATTAACCAGAGGCGGGATACGGTCGGGATGGGTAACGCATTGTGTTGGATCTACGAAAACTGGGAAACGAGTTTCCTCCTTGAGAGTTAGCACCGCCCCCAGATCTATAGTAGCTCTAGAACCGCTTTCGGATGTTCTTATTCCTCCCTCACATAAAATTACCTGTTGGTTGCCCAACTTCAATATAGTGTTGGCAGATGAGAGTAGCTCCTGGACTGTAGAACTTATATTTCTTTCGAGGACGATCGGAACAGATGCCCGGCCGGCTGCCTCGAGGAGAGACAGGTTCTGCATTTGTCTTGAGGGAAGAAACAGTACATCCGCATGACTGTCATAAAGAGGAATCTCCCCAGGAGCCTGCACCTCACATCCCAGCGGAACCCCATGTTGATTGGCCAACTGCTGAATCCGTTCAAACCCCCCGTCAATTTTTTTTCCCGAGGGCCTGAGTCCCGTAATCCGTAGGAGACTCTGGCCTAATCTCCGTAAGCACTTCAGAGTCTCTTCAACAGCTTCAGATTCGGTATCGGAAGGACAAGAAACCACTGTCGCAAAGCTACCATCACCGACTAGCACTGAGCCAATGAGAATCTGCCTAGGAGCTAATATTTTCTCGGATAGAGGCCGTACTTCGCTATCAGAATCCCGGGGTTTGCGGGAGCGCGACTCGGCCTCTCCAGACTCCAACTGAGCCCGAGATGTGGTGCCCACCATTGCGCTAGGGAAGCACCCAAGAACACGAAGAACTCTCGCCCTCGAGCGAACCTGGTCTAGGGCTTCAACTATTCTTGTTTCTTCTGTATTTCCCTCCATCTCGATATGGAATTGATACTGCCAGGGGGTGCCCTTCCGAGGACGAGACTCGAGTTTGGTGAGGTTAATTCCCTTTGCCGACAAAGTTGAGAGTGCGGCTACCAGGGCACCCTCAGAATGGTCCGTCACTAACAGAAGTGAGGTTTTCGCGGAAATTCTGGCGTCAACGGATGCTGGATCTCTCGAAATGATCCAAAAACGAGTATAGTTTTCAGGGTGATCGGCTATACCTCGCCTCAAAACTGTCAACCCGTAGAGATCGGCTGCCTCTGCACTCGCAATGGCCGCTTGAGTTGAGTCGTCTTCATCTTTAACTTTTCGCACAGCTTCGGCTGAGTCAATGTAGCTTTGATAAGACGCATTAGGGAGGCCCTTTATAAAGGCCGTACATTGTTGCAATGCTACCGGGTGAGAAAGAACTGCACGGATGTGATCCAGAGGCGTACCTTCTAGCCCAATCAAACAATGCTCTATTTTGAGATATTCTTCTCCGACTACATGGAGCGTGCTCTCTGCCAACAGGTCGTACACTTCGTACACAGTGCCCGCTAGGACATTTTCTATCGGCAGTAAAGCCAAGTCGACATTGCCGGATTCCACTGCGTCAACAGCTTCAACGAAACTTGTATATCCGATCGGCTCGATGTCATCACCGAAATATTTGCGGCAAGCCATCCAAGAATAAGCTCTATTGGCACCTTGATATCCTATTTTGCGGGCCCTTTTCAGGAAAGGATTCCTATCGTGGTGGACACGCCGACTCTGAACCTCTCGGGAGTGATTGATAACCTCCCTCAGCACACGCTCCGCAAGAGTGGGGTCGAGATCTTTTTCCGTAGCGAGGCTTGCCACTTTTGTAAGTAGTCTTGTTTCTCGATCAGCATCAAATAGGGGAAGGCCTTGCGCTTCCTTGCGCCGTAAAATCTCCTCAACCACTTTCATTCGACGTGCCAGAGCCTCAAGTAATTCTTGATCAGCCCGATCGATACGGTCTCTAAGTGAACCCAATTCGCTTGCCATTATTTTACCCCGAAAGCAAAAAAGCCCACCGGCATTCGATCCGGTGGGCTTTTAACCTCGTGCTGTTTCAACTCGTCAGGAAAGCATCCCACCAGTACGAAAAAACCCAATGTGGCTGCTGCTAAAATCGAATCTCTCTCCCCCCCGCTGATACGTCATTATACTGCAAAGAGTAACTATGTACCGGCCTAACGTCAAGTTCAAAGAGATCGAAATAAGTGCCCTATCGCTAACTCCTCGTACAAGATAATCTACCGGTCCTGAAACAAAATCTTTACAACCCCCGACCTCCTCACTCCACAGTAAATACGATTTCCAGGACACCGCACTTAGGTCAAGGTCCCTTACGATGGACCCACCACCTCAAGACACCTATAACACATTCTCCACCAAGTAATGTTTGGAAGGCCGCATACGGCTTTGTTATCTTAAGCGGACTATGATTTCCGCGATCCAGATGCGTAAAGGGAATGTGATAATCTACAAAGGCGCACCACACAGAGTTCTTGACAGGCACCACCGTACTCCAGGCAAAGGCGCTGCTATCATCCGTGCCCGCTTGCGAAACCTGAAATCGGGTGCTTCCTATGAAATCCGTTTCAACTCACAGGAGTCGGTCGAGCAGGTAAGTGTCGAACAACACCAGATGGAATATCTGTATACCGATGGGATGCATTTTCATTTTATGAATATCCACAACTACGAGCAAATCGCTCTGAATGCAGAGACTTTGGGAGGGCTTAAGAATTTTTTGAAAGAAGGACTCAACATCGAGGTGGAATTCTATGAGGGTGACCCTATTGGGATCCAGATGCCCACCGTTGTGGAACTTAAGATCGTTGAAACAGAGCCAGAGCTCAAGGGCGCCACTGCCAGCAACTCGCCCAAGCCGGCCACACTAGAGACAGGGGCAGTTGTGCAGGTGCCCCCATTCATTTCAGTCGGAGAAATGGTCCGTGTAGATCCCAACGAAGGGAAGTATCTGGAGCGGGCGAAATAAATAGTTCTACAACCAGATTCCTAGCTTGGGGCCTTGTTGGATCCCTGGAAAGCTGCCCGAGCCCATACTGTAAAAGATTGGTGCACTCACGGCTCATCTTGCTCCTCATAGATTATAAAAAAAACAAGCTCCTCACTACCCGTTTGTTGCAGTCCGTGCCAACTGCCACCTAGAGTTAGGATCGCGTCCCCGGGCCCAACCGGAATGGTCTTCCCATTCATCTCAAGATCCGCTGTGCCGCTTAGCACGTAATAGATCTCATCGTGCTTCTGTTCGTGGTAACCGACACTCGAACCTGGGTCCATTACCCGTTTACGAAAAATCAGTTTTAAATCCTTGGCCGCCTTGAAATAGCTGAAGGCCGTCGACATGCCTTCTCCTTCATGAGGCGGGCTCTCTCTAGTCGCCACATCGGAGTCGTTATCGATTAAGTGCCCTGGTTGCGGATTCTTCGGGGACGTCATAGGCATCTCAGCTTCGCAATTCCAGGAAAGGGTCAATAACGCCAGTGTCAAAAACATTAATACTAACTGAGGCTTCATGTGCCCTCCCTCCAAATATTGGCCGCGATAGTAATTGCATATCCCTCGGTCAATATAGCACCCAGAAGGTGATCATTCTACCGACGCAGCCTCTAGCTATATCAACTATTCCCTCGATACATGTTTTTAGGCCAGGCCACAATTTCTTCCGATTAACTCGGAGGAGGATTTCCTCAGAGTTCTTAAACAACCTGAATAGGTGCTCCGGATAGCTGGTCTAGGATGATAAAACACTCAAAGAATTTCTCAAAAAAAGGGCCCACACTAACTATAGGAAAGTCAGCTTAACCAGCGGAGCTTGGTAAGGCGCCCCATCTCAACCCATTCCCCCACAAAAATATTACCTTCGCGATCGAATGAAGCCCCGTGCGGGCAAATGAATTGGCCAACGGGGAATTCATCCCGTGATTTAAGGCGCAGCTCGCGGTAATTGGCCGGGCCTTGGCCCAAGTGAGTAACCACTTCATTCTTCTCGTCCACGACCGTAATCCGTGCTGCAAGATCGGGGATTACCATATCCTTGCCACGGACATGAAAATGACACGGCAGATCGAACCCGTAGTAAAAACGTCGATGCTCCCCTTCCAAAGAAAACTCCTGAAGCCGATTATTGCTACGATCCGCTACCAAAATCACAGGTTGCCCTCCGCGCGAATCGCAGATTATACCGTGAGGACACTTGAGTTGCCCGGGCTCACTACCAGGCCCTCCGAATGTCCTAACATACTTGCCGTACTTGTCATATTGAATCACATAGCTTGAACCATACCCGTCTGCTACGTAGATGTCTCCGTTAGGTGAGACCGCGAGGTTGGTTGGCCGATAAACTGGTTTTTCGCCATCCGGAGCAACCTGGTAAGCAGGTGATTCCTCCGGATACCCCATTCGGAGTACCTCCTCGCCATGTGGGGTCGTTTTGACCACGATACTGCGCTCTATATCACAGAAATAGAAATATTCCTGACCCTCCTCCCTGCTAAGGTGAAACCCGTGGGCTCCACCCTTGAAATCCGCACCCCAGGACCTGACAAATCTCCCGTCCGGATCGAAAACGACGGTAGAGTCATTACTCCTGCTTGTTTCGTGAACTGTGTGATGGACATGAATGAATCCATCCTTATCCTCGGCTACACCGTGGACGTTCCCATAGCGAATCTCATCGGGCAATCGCCCCCAATCGTGGCTAACTTCATAGGTGTAATCACCACTGCCCACTGTTAGTTCCACCAAATGGGAGGACTGTCCTGAATTAGATTTTTTGGTCATAAAAAACACCCTTCCTCTTAATTTAGATGCTTTGGGCTCTGTGGATAATATGGCAGATATTACCCTCGGGATCACGGAAGAATGCTAACTGATTCCCCTCCGCCTCGACAAAATTTTCAATTTCAATACCCTTTATCCTCAGATCTTCGACGGCCGTGGCAAAAACATCAACACTGAACGCCAGATGCCGAATCCCCGGCGTTTTGTAACCTGCTTCTAGTGGTGGGCCCCCTTCGGAGGGAATTATCTCGAGCATGGTGCCGTCTGGGGCTTTAACAAAGACATTGCCCGCGTAGCGGTGGCAAATTGGAAAACCGAGATTCTTTTCATACCAGGAGGCCAGTGCCTCCGGGTCGAGTGAGGCGATGGCTGTGTGTTCAATCCCTTTGTACATACTGCTCATTTCTTTTATCCTCGCTAGTAAAGCCGTTGGCCTCCTCTATGCTGCTGAGATATGCGGGCCTTCACAGATTTTTCGGAACTGACAGGTGTGCCTTGAGGGCCTTGGGATTACTTGGCCTCCCGAAGGGCTTCGGTTATCCGCTTGATGACAAGTTGTCCAGGGTCGTCCAACCCCACACTTTTTTCAGAAAATATCCGTGCTCGTCCCTGCTTAGCTGGCAGATAACGGAACCGATCTAATGCCTCTGCAGCAGCCCTGTCAGCTAATTCAGTCATAACTCGAGGGTCCTGTTCTCCTTCAAGGGCAGCACGTATCGCCTCCAGGGCATCTAGGACTGTTTTGTCTCCAAGGTTGCTACGTCCTCGCCTGGCCATGGCTTCGATTGCCCCACCCATTAACACAGATATTTCTGCCCAACTCACCGACAGGTTTCCCTTACAGGTTTTGGCAATACTCATCATCCCAGTCGCTAACAAAGTTCCAAAAGATGACCCTCCCTCGGTCATTAATGTTTGTGCACACTTCAGGAAACTCCCTCCCAGGTCATCAGGCAGTAAGGCTATTTTTCCCAAAATAGCCTTACTGCCATTAACCACAGTAACCCCGAGATCCCCATCACCTAGCTGTCCGTCGAGTGCATTCAACTCCTCGGCTGAAACTTCCATTTGGGGGGCTATCTGCTGGATAGCCCATCGCAGCGAGTTGACAGTTAGTTTGTTAGCCATTAGACCTTCCAGAAAGCACAGTCACAGGACGCCTCCAGTAGGGACTGAATCTCATCGTCAAGTTTACAGATGGATATAGATAGACCGGCCATTTCCATTGAGGTTGCATAGCGACCGACCAGCGGAACAGCAATCTCCACACCTAAATCTTTCAGCTTACTCGCCACGTGACCATAGACAATGTATAACTCCTCAGGGGGTGTCGCCCCAAGAGAGTTGATCATAGCGCAAACTTTGTCACCGTTGGCGAGTGGTTGATCTCCTAGTATCCCCTCTAGTATCTCCCTGGTGATATCCGCCGCAGTCGTCAGTGGGCCACGACGCACACCAGGTTCACCATGGATGCCCATACCGATTTCCATCTCATCATCCCCAATCTCAAAGGTAGGGTTCCCTGCTTCCGGTACAGTACAGGGAGTCAACGCCACACCCATGGTTCTTGTGGCATCAAGCGTTTTTTGGGCAACTGCTGCTACTTCAGCCAGTCTAGCTCCCTGGGCCGCCTTGGCCCCTGCAGTCTTAAATCCTAAGACCATTCCTGCTACCCCACGCCGTTTCTGAGAATCCTCCGGTGGAGCACTGGCTACGTCATCGGCAACGACCACTGTCTGGGTAAGAATATCTTCCAGCTCGAGCATCTCGGCTGCCATTTCAAAGTTCATGACGTCGCCGCCATAATTTCCGTACAGTAGCAATACACCCTTACCACCATTGGCGACACGTATAGCTTCTGCTATCTGATCAACTGTAGGAGAAGCAAAGACATTGCCTATTGCGCAGGCATCAAGGAGCCCTTCCCCTACATAGCCTGTAAAAACGGGCAAATGACCAGAGCCCCCACCTGTCACTATCCCAACCTTCCCCTCAATGGGTGCGTTTGGTCGCCCTATCACCCGATTTTGCAGGCCAAACTGCCTGTAATATTCAGGATGGGCTCCGCAGAGGCCTGATAACATCTCATCGACATAGGCCTGTGGTGCATTCATCACTTTTTTCATCATTTACTTCCCCTTGTCAAAAGATTCATCTCCAGGACATCCTGAACCAAACGGCAGAGCGCACACACCATATCTTCATCTGTATAATCCACCCGGTCAAGAGCCTATTTTTACAGGGGAAATCAGTGTGCTGCTCAGGGAGCGCCTTGCATGTGTCCTTTCCTGAATTGTCTCTGCCAGATTTTTAGCAGCAAAGTCATTTCAATCCGAGGTAGCGACGCGGATTTTCAGGATGTAATTCTTCTAGTTCCTTTAAGATTTCTATAGATCGATCGTCGTCGATCTCGGGAACAACCAGTCGAACCTTTACTATTTGATCACCACGCCTGCCTCCCTTTGGCCCCGGCACTCCTTTATTCCTTAGACGGAATTTTTGACCGCTTTGCGTTCCGGAAGGGATGGTTAACCAGGCCTTACCAGTGACTGTTGGCACCTCGATTCGAGCACCGAGTAAAGCTTCCGTCAGAGTTACTGGAATCTGACACAGAATTTTTTTCCCCTGACGCTCAAAAAAGGAGTGCGGTTCAACCTCCACAATCAGGTAGAGATCTCCGGAAGTCAAACCATTGAATCCGCTATTGCCCTTGCCTGGAATACGTATTCTTGACCCGGTATCAACACCTGCTGGCACCTTAACCGAGATGGCCTCTGAAATAACCTCCAGATTAGAATCATTGCACCTAGAGCACCGGGCGTGCTTGATCTTTCCGTCACCTTTACAGGCACCGCAGGTTGTGACAATTGTCTTGGCCTCACGTTTTTGTCTCACCTGGCCTGATCCGTTACAAGAGAGGCAGATCTCTTGCTTCGGTTGATTCCTCGACCTAAATCTAGCACAGGCAGTACAACGCTGCTTTCTGTGGAAATTAATGCGCCGACTCGTGCCACCGACTGCATCCAGAAAAGCAACTTCTATGCGAAGCTCAAGATCCTCCCCTCTCTCCTTGTGGCGACGCCGAGACGGACCGCCTTCCCCGAAGAAATCCGAGAAAATTTCGCCGAAATTACCGAAAGCTCCTCGAGCGGAAGACCCTTTTGAATGGACGCCCTGGAACCCGGGCCCTGATCGACTGCCTCCGAAGCCTCCAGGGGCCCCCGATGATCCATACTTGTCATAAGTCTCACGTTGTTCGGGATCACTCAGGACTGAATATGCTTCCTGAATCTTTTTAAATCGCTCTTCAGACGCCTTTTTACCAGAATTGATGTCTGGGTGGTACTTCCTAGCATTCCTACGATACGCCTTCTTGATTTCCTCTCCTGAGGCATCTCGCTTAACACCCAATTGGGCATAGTAATCTTTCGCCATATCTGCCCGATTTTAGAGCTGAGAAACTTTAATCTCTACACGAATAGAGGCTGAACAGCTAAACGCTTATTTTAGAACGCTCAGCTAGGATCTTCACTTTCTTCATCCACATCCACGAACTCCGCATCAATCACTTCTGCGTCATCTTCCTCAGAGCTGGAAGTTCCCTCAGTCTGGCCCCCTCCATCCTGACTAGCCTCTTGGGCCTGTGATTGGTACATCCCTTCGGCCATCTTGTGAGAAGCCTGGGTTAGGTTCTCGATGGAGCTTTTGATGGCGGTAACGTCCCCTCCCTCAATCGCTTCTTTAGTCTCGGCAATCGCACTTTCTAGAATACTCGCATTCTCATCACCGACTTTATCGCGATTCTCTTGCAGAAGTTTTTCAGTAGTATAGACCAGCGAGTCCGCCTGATTCCGTACATCAATTTCCTCCTTTTTAAGAAGATCTTCTTCAGAATGAGCCTCGGCATCTTTGACCATGTCATCGATTTCCGAATCGCCCAAACCACTGGATCCCGTGATCGTAATCTTCTGCTCTTTTCCAGTCCCATTATCTTTAGCGCTGACATTGAGAATCCCATTGGCGTCGATGTCAAAAGTGACCTCCACTTGCGGGATACCCCGCGGGGCCGGAGGAAGCCCTACCAGATGAAATTTTCCCAAAGATTTATTGCCACTGGCCATTGGCCGCTCACCCTGCAACACATGGATTTCTACTGAAGTCTGGTTGTCTGCTGCTGTTGAAAAAGTCTCACTCTTCCGCGTCGGGATTGTAGTATTACGAGGAATCAGTGGCGTAGAGACACTGCCTAAAGTCTCAATCCCTAGTGACAGAGGCGTCACATCAAGCAGTAGGATATCCTTCACGTCCCCTCCGAGAACGCCTGCCTGGATGGCAGCTCCAACGGCCACCACCTCGTCAGGATTAACCCCGTGATGCGGCTCTCTTCCAAAGAAAGAGCGCACAATTTCCTGTACTTTCGGAATTCGTGTCGACCCCCCTACAAGGACTACTTCATCTATCTGGTCAGGTTTCAGGCCAGCATCGTCAAGGGCCTTGGCGCAGGGTTCCAAGGTCCGGCGCAACAAGTCATCTACCAGTTGCTCAAACTTGGCTCTCGTAAGACTGAGACTCAGATGTTTTGGGCCACTGGAATCTGCAGTCACAAAGGGAAGATTGATGTCCGTTTCCTGGGCCGATGAGAGCTCCATTTTGGCTTTTTCGGCGGCTTCACGTAGTCGCTGGATGGCCATTTTGTCGGCCGCCAAATCAATCCCTTGGTCTTTTTTGAATTCCTCCACAATCCACTCAATGACAAGTTGGTCAATGTTATCTCCACCTAGGTGCGTATCCCCATTGGTAGATTTAACCTCCACAATACCGTCTCCAACTTCCAGGATGGAAATGTCGAATGTCCCTCCCCCGAAATCGAAAACGGCTATGGTCTCATCACCCTTTTTATCCAGGCCGTAGGCTAGTGCAGCTGCAGTTGGCTCATTAACCAACCTCTTTACGTCCAGGCCTGCAATTTTACCCGCGTCCTTTGTGGCCTGTCGCTGCGAGTCATTGAAATAAGCTGGCACAGTAATAACCGCTTCTTCAATTGACTCACCTAAATATTCTTCTGCCGCATTTTTAAGTTTTTGCAGAACCATCGCAGAAATCTCAGGTGGCGCTAGTTGCTTCCCGTTCAGTTCCACCCAGACATCTCCGTTGTCCGCCTTCCCCACCTTGTAGGGAACGATGGATTTCTCCTCCGAAATCTCTCCGAATTTTCGTCCCATAAAACGCTTAATGGAATAAATGGTGTTCTCTGGATTCGTGATGGCCTGACGTTTTGCAACCTGACCAGCTAACCTCTCATTGTTCTTTGTAACGGCTATAACCGAAGGGGTTACACGAGCCCCTTCGGGATTAGTAATGACAGTAGGTTCACCCGCTTCCATCACCGCTACCACCGAGTTGGTCGTACCGAGGTCTATTCCAATGATTTTTCCCTTAGCTCAATCTCCTTATAACTTCCTGTAAAACAAATGCATGGGGAGTCTTTCTGCATCCCCCCTTGTGAGTCCAGTGTTACTTCCAGATTCATCAGATATATAAGATCTACTTCGGGGGCTGTCAAGGCTTCAATTCAATGCAATTGTATTCTGCAAGCTATTGATTTAAAACAATTTACAACACAATTTTCCCCATAAAAAAAAGGTGGGAGATTGATATTTTCATCGCAAAGAATAAGAATTCCGGGTATCTATAACTGGCAAGGAGTTTCTTTTCTAGCTTCCTGAATTCAGTTTTTTTAGAAGGAAATGAAGATTGCTTGGGAGGGGCAATACGACAAACCACTCCGGGAAATTCACCTGGCCTAAGGAACATTAATCAAGGAGAAGTAATGCAGCCCATGACTAGAATTCTACCTGAACTGCAGCTCATTGTAGATTGGTTCGGGAAGTCCCTGAGCCGGGATCAGCACCTTCGGCCTCAGACTTAATCTTCTCGAGAATTGCTTCTAGTTCAGACTGAACTCTCTGCTGACGCCGATGGGTCAACAGTAGGAAAATAAACAACAAGGTCCAAATGACAGTATAGGCAGCTACTAGATACCCCATTTCTTATTCCTGCTCTCTAAGGTTCTTCAAAATGTCCTTGGTTATCATATCGTGCAGGCGAATAGAAACCCGCTGCAGTAGCAGTACCAACGCAAGGAGTAGGAAGGCACTCAATGCGACCAACCCGGCCTGCTGCATCATTGGATCAAGTTTCACCTCACTCATGGTAATTACAACTGGATGGAAAGTATTCCACCAATGAACCGACATATAAATTATTGGAACATCCAGAGCTCCAATGATTCCAAACACAGCACAGACGGCATATTTCCTATGGCCTTCCGGGAAGGCTGTTCTCAAAATCACATAGGCCACACATATGACTAGCAGGATGAGCTCTGTCAAAACTCTAGGGTCATCCCATTTGAGCCATACATTCCACGCCGGCTTAGACCATATTGGGCCGGTCGTCAAAACTATAGCTGTCAGAAATAAGCCAACATCCACCGACGACGCTGCCAGACTGTCCCAGAAGCGGTCCCGCGTTACCAGATAACCTATTCCACCCAAAAAGACGCCGATGAATACCGCAAACGATACTATCGCTGCACTCACATGGAAATAAAAGATACGCTGTACGTCACCCATCACCCTTTCTGTCGGAGCGTATAAAAAAGCAGCATAAATGGCAGCTAGCATGACCAGATATGTAGGTACCAGGACCCATCCACTGATTTTCAGACAGCGACCAGCACTGCGTAATCGTGAGATCTGTAATGCTTTACTCGACAACAACATACTCGAACACCAAGAAACCAGCTGACAGAAATATCACATCAAATGCTACCAGGATCTGAATCCACTTCCCTACATATTCCAGTTGCTCTCTCAACAAAATCTCCTGGGTCGCGCTCACAGCAGCCAGAATAATTGGAATTATGATGGAAAAAAATAACACCGGGAAGACCACTTCCCTTGCTCGCAAGGAAACCACCATCGCAGCAAAGAGGGTCCCCACAGCCGTAAATCCTGCGGAGGCCACCAAAATAATCGGGACAACCATCAAAAAACGCAGCGTAACCCTAGGATTAAAGAGTACAGTGAACGCTAGCAGAATAAACATGTCTATGCAGATCAGGAAAATCCAGTTAGAGAGACACTTGCTCAGGAAAAACGTCCCTCTATCCACTGGAGAAAGAAGGATCGCTTGAAATGTCCCTTGTTCCTGCTCTCTCTGAAAAGAATTATTCAGCTGAATAATTCCGGGAAATAAAAGCGCAACCCAGAGAATTCCCGGAAGAGATAACCGTGTAGCCTCCACTCCAGGCTGAAAAGCGAAGTTGAAAATGACAAGAATCAAGAGTGCAAAAAAGAGAGTGGTAAGAAAAGAGTGTGTTGATCTGGCAGTTAAAGTTAGGTCCTTTGCCGCCATAGTCCAGATCTGGCCTAGTACCCTCATTCCCCCTCAACCTCCTGACTAATATTCCCAAAGTAGGCAGCCTCCAATTCACTCATGGAAATGGTCTTTCTCTCAACATCGTAGACGAGACGCCCTGAATCCAGGATTAGTATCCTCGAGCCAAGTTCTAATCCTTCCTTTAGGTTGTGCGTAGCCATCATGACAGTTCGCTGTTTCGACTTCAGAGTCTTTAGGACGGTAGTCAGAGTCCGATAACCATGTTGATCCAATCCGGTAAAAGGCTCATCTAGCAGTAATATCTTTGGTCGATGCAACAAAGCCCGGGCCAGTGTTAGACGTTGGCGCATGCCTCGGGAATAACCGGCCACCTTATAGCCTTTCGACTTGCTCAAACCGAATTCATCGCATAATTGATTTGCACGCTGAGTTGCCGGATCTAGGCCGTAAAGACCGGCAAAAAACAACAGATTCTCAAAACCGGTCAGCTCCTCATATAGCATGCTCCGGTGAGAGACGTACCCAATTTGATGTCGTTCTGGAAACTGCCCCCCCCAACTCATTGCCCCTTCGGTGGGACGCACCAAAGTGGCCAAAATCTTGAGCAGGGTGGTTTTCCCGGCTCCGTTAGGGCCAAGAAGGACACAGAATTCGCCTCGGTGCAAAGCAAGATCGATGCTATTCAGTGCGGTTACAGAACCGTAATTGTGTGTAACCCGGGAAAGCTCTAGAGCACCAGGAAAACGTTCTGACATCAGGAACTATCTGCGGGGAGAACGCCCCTCTTTTTGCCATCCAGTCTATCTAGCATCTCAAACGCCGAGACCACTTGGGACTCGTACTGGACCCTCAGCTCTTGATAATCCGAATCGGATAGCTTTCCCATTCGGAAATCCATCTCAATGTCTTTTAGAGTACCCATAGCATCATCCTTGGCACGGATTACCTTTTCTTCCTCAGTTAGGGTTCGTTCTTTTTTCTGTTCTTGGGCCGCATCCAATAACAAAGGGTATGCCACGTAAATAATTACCAGAACGAA
>Ga0114996_10003291_pt1 | contig 20211 bp, 14 predicted proteins | sample ArcticOcean_MG_C_4_FD_87039 | JGI IMG/M metagenome (GOLD analysis project Ga0114996, IMG submission 87039) | Marine microbial communities from western Arctic Ocean - ArcticOcean_MG_CB4_134 | ecosystem: Environmental > Aquatic > Marine > Oceanic | place: Arctic Ocean: Canada Basin | collected...
GGCCTCTCGTAGCTTCATGATGATCTGCTCCGGTGTGTGCTTCTTTCTTGGCATTTCGCCCCCTTTCGTGTCCGTCCAACCCTAACATTTGGCCTGGATCGGATTTCGGGGGGCAGGTCAAAACAGTCAGTTCGGGTTCCATCTCTTTGTCGACTCAGACTAGAACACGCTGAGCGAGAACGCCGCCGACTCGAATGGCCTGCATGGCTTCTACATCGACCGGAACGTCGGCAATGTGCTCACTCGCAACGTATCATCGAATAACTCGAACGGTATTTTCCTCAACTCAGTGAGCGGCACGTCCGTCTCCGAGAACATCGTCGACTCGAATACTCACACTGGCATCGAAGTGTTGTTTTCGATAAATAATGCGATATTCAACAACAACCTCCTGGACAACTCGACTCAGGCATCCGATCTTGCGGGCGGCGGCAACGTCTTCTACCAGTTCCCGCCGGTTGGGGGCAACTACTGGAGCGATCTGGCTGGCTGCCCCGACGGCAACTCCGACGGGTTCTGCGACATCCCTCACGTCTTTCTTGCCAACTTCGACCTGTTTCCATTGACCGACCCTGTTTCGATCGGCGACACGACACCTCCGACGCTCGTTCTGCCGCCATCAGCCGTGCTCGATGCTGCCAGCCCGGACGGCGCGCTCCACATCTATTCCGTGAGTGCAACGGACGACCAGGACCCAGCGCCGGTTGTCGTATGCAGTCCAGCCCAGGGGAGTGTGTTCCCTCTCGGCACGACGACCGTCAACTGCACAGCGACCGATGCATCGGGCAACACAAGCAGCGGCTCGTTCGATGTCAGGGTCTACTACCTCGCGTTGGACTATGCTGTCTTGGGAACTCACTCGTCCTCGGCTGTCGTCGGTACGAAGTCTACGGTCACGAACGGCATTGTCGGCGGTAAGGGGAAAGTTACACTCAAGTCACACGGAACCGTCGGTAACATCATCGCCGCCGGCAACGTGACGGTCGGTACGAAGTCTGTTGCGGGCAGCCTCACTGTGGACGGCAAGGTCACTATCAAAACTTACGCTACGACGGGTGATATTACCGCCAGCGGCTCGGTCAAGGTCGGACGGAAAGCGACTACGGGCACAATCACCGAGGACGCCGCAGTCGACTTGCCAAATATCACGCTGCCCACCGTAAACGCCAGCCCAGACACCGGTAACGACATTATTCGCAGGCAAAAGGACGCTCGCAACGGTGCTATTGAATTATCGCCGGGAAGCTGTGGTCAACTACTCTCGGCGTCCAAGGACACGATCAACCTGGTCGGCGGCGAGTATCACTTCGAGAAGGTCGTAATAAAAGCTGGCAGCGCCGTGATGGTCGATTTGACCAACGGCCAACCACTGGTTGTTCAGGTCGTCGGAAACCTTAGTCTTGGCACGAAGGTTCGCATGGAGATCGTTGGCGGAGACGCTTCGGACGTTATCGTGCTCGTGGGCGGTCGCAAGGCGACCTTGGGTTCAGCCGGGACCTTCGTCGGAACCTTTATCGCGCCAAACGGTAAAGTTGTGCTCGGTACAAAGGCCACACTTACTGGCGCGGCATGGGGGAGTAAGGTGACGACTAGAGCCCAGTCGTCGGTGAGCGGTGTTTCGTACGACCACGAGTTGCCGTAGGACTATAGAGCGTCAGCCAAAACCTCGACCAGGTGCTTGGCCTCGACACCCGTGCCGTCGTCGATCTGGTGTCGGCAGGACATGCCCTCGCTGACCACCGTAAACTCACCATGCTGATCCCGTATTGGGCCGAACAGGCTCTGCTCGCCGATCTTCATCGAGACGTCGTAGTGCTCCTTTTCCATGCCGAACGACCCCGCCATGCCACAGCATCCCGACTGTATCTCCGTCGGGTCACACCCTGGAATTTGTGAGAGCACCTGCATCGCCGCGCTTGTGCCGACAAGTGCCTTTTGGTGACAGTGGCCGTGGAACACGATACGGCCTGGCTCCCCGGCGTATTCGAGCGTGGCACCGTCATTGTCCTGCGCGTGAAGGACAAACTCTTCGATGAGCATGGTGTTCTTTGAGACTGTCTTCGCCGCCTCGCTGCCGAGGAGATCGACGTAGTCGTCGCGGAAGCTCAGGATGCAGCTCGGCTCAAGTCCGACAAGTTTGGCACCGCCCTGGATGAACGGCAGCACGGCTGAGACGTTCTGCGCGGCGTTGTGCTTGGCTTTATCGAGCATACCGTTGGAGAGCATAGGCCGTCCGCAACACACTGGTTTCGGCACGATTACGTCGTAGCCCAAATGCTCAAGGACTTTTACAGCAGCGCGGCCCAGGTTTGGGTAGTTGTATTCCGTGAAGGTATCGGGGAATAGAACCACTTGCCCCCTGGCCTGTTCATTGAATCGCGCGTCGCCGCGTGCTCGGAACCATTGCGAAAACGTCTGGCTGGCATACGTTGGCATCGAGCGTCGTCGATCAATGCCGACCGTGTCTTCGATCAGACCCTTCACCGCGCTGGATTTCATCGTCCAATTCGACAGTGGCGCGAAGAACGAGCCCAGCTTACCCAACTGGCTAACGTTACCCAGCATTCGGTTCCGCAGAGGATATCCGTTCGCCTTGTGATACCTGTACAAAAATTCGTACTTCAGCTTCGCCATGTCCACATTTGATGGGCACTCGCCCTTGCATCCTTTACATTCGAGGCAGAGGTCAAGCACGTCGTACAGCCTCTTGCCGGTCATCGAATCAACGGGCAACGCCCCGGACATGGCAGAGCGGAGTGCGTTTGCGCGTCCCCGTGTCGAGTGTTCCTCGTCGCGAGTGACCATGTAGGATGGGCACATGGTGCCGGACAGTTTCCTGCACGCGCCCTGACCGTTGCACATCTCAATGGCCTTCGCGAAACTACCCTCTTCCGTAAAGCCAAAACCAGTTTCGACGTGCAACGGCCTATAAGTCGGGCTGATCTTGAGGTTCTCTGTGATCGCCGGGGCGTCGACGATGTTGCCGGGATTCATGATGCCCTTGGGGTCGAAGGCTTGCTTGACCTGGCGGAACGCATCGTAGATTTGCGGGCCGAACATTTTCTCGTGCCACGGGCTACGCGCTCGCCCGTCACCGTGCTCCCCGCTCATCGAACCGCCGAACTCCAGAACCAGATCGCTAACCGCTTCGGCGATCGACGCCATCTTCTCGACGCCGTCTTCTCGTTTGAGATTAATCAGCGGGCGGATGTGGAGGCACCCCACGCTTGCGTGACCGTAATAGCCTGCCTCCGTGCCGTGTGCTTTGACGATTTCGTCGAAGCGCTTGACGAATTTCGGCAATTGTTCCGGCGAGACGGCGGTGTCCTCGACGAAGGGCAGCGGCTTGGCGTCGCCAGGTACGTTCATCATCAGCCCAAGTCCTGCCTTCCGTACGTTCCATAGCTTCGCTTGATCGCCAGCCGACGTAAGTTTCTTAATCGAATAGCCGAGCCGTTTTCTTCCCATGTGCTCCATGCAATGGTCGAGCTTCGATTCAACTTCGGACTCCGATTCGCCTGTGAACTCGACCGCGAGCAGTGAGTCGGGGTCTCCATCAATGAAATCTGTCATGCGAGAGTATTCGAGGTTCGCCTGTGCCTGCCGCAAGATCATGCTGCCGATATGCTCGACCGCCGAGGGCGCTAACTCCAGCACGGCGACGGTCGCCTCCATCGACTCGATCAACTCCTTGAAGTGGATGACGGCCAAGCCTTTGAACTTGGGACGGGCAACGAGTTTCAGCTTTGCCTCGGTGATCGTGACGAGAGTCCCTTCGGAGCCGACCACGAAGCGGGCCATGTCGAAGTCTCTCCGGTCGACAAACTCGTCCAGGTTGTACCCGGACACCCGCCGCTGGATCTTTGGGTATCGCTTTTCTACTTCGTCACGATTGGCCTGGCCGATGGAAAATAGCTGCCGGTAGATATCGGCTTCGAGACCGCCTTCACGCATCTTGGTCTCAAGAGCAACGGCGGACAACTCGCCGAACGTCGCGGTCTCTCCGTTTGCCAGCACGACTGACAGTTCCTCGACGTTGTCGACGGTCTTGCCCCATACGATGGACTGAGCCCCGCACGAGTTGTTACCCAGCGCTCCCCCCACGTTTCCACGGTTGCTCGTGCTGGGGTTCGGCGCGAACATCAGTCCAGTATCGTGGATGTGGGTATTTAGCTCGTCGAGGATGATACCCGGCTGCGTGCGGACCCACTGCTCTTCAGCGTTCAACTCGACCACACTGCGCATGTATTTCGAAAAGTCGATCACAATGGCCCGGTTTACCGTCTGTCCGGCCAGGCTAGTTCCTCCCCCGCGCGGAAGGATGGGAATGTTGTGCCGGTCGGCGGTGGTGACGACCGCGATCACGTCCTCGGTCGTTTTGGGCAGCACTACGGCGATGGGCTCGACCTGGTAGATGCTTGCGTCGGTGCTGTACAGCAGGCGTGTCATCTTGTCTGCGCGGATCTCGCCGTCGATATCACGGCGCAGATCTTCGACGAGCGATCTAGTGTCCTGGTCGACGGTTTGAGTAGCCATATTCAGGTTTTCAGTAGTGTTGTATGAGAGAGCGAGTGATCAACGCTGCCCAGTACAAACGGGCCAATTACAATACGCATACCGGGCTCACTGAAAAGAGCGTGTAGTATCTTGATTTCTATTTTGAATCCCTGCTCCATACTCTCCAAATCGACGAAAGGGCCTGCATTTTGCAGGCCCTTTGAAATTCTATTTACTCGTAACGTAGTTGGCAATGTGAACCCAACCGGTTATGTCACCTTGAGGATCTTGTATCTAATCTTGCCCCTCGGCGTCTGGACATTTACTTCTTGTCCTTCCCGCCGTTGGATCACTGCCTTACCGACAGGCGACTCGACCGATATTTTGCCGTCGAGAGGCTTCGCCTCTGAAACACTGACAACGATGTATCGAATCTCTTTGCCAGTCGCTACATCCTTCAGTCGGACTTTCGAACCGACCTGCACGACGCTCTTCTTGCGCTGGGACGGGTCAACGATGACAGACACAGCCAAGGTGCTGTCTATTTCTTGAATGCGTGATTCGACCTGTCCGAGGTGCTCCCGCGCTGCTTCCAATGGCACGTTCTCGCGGACATCTTTATCGGCGGCCGCGTGGCGAATCTGTGCGGCTATCGGCGCGCGTTCCGCCTTGAGCCCCTCAACTTCAGCAACAAGGCTCTTCTGGCCTTCCGAAGTGAGTTCAATGACGGTGGGTTTCATGCTGTTATTGGAGTCCGACTTCGCACGGGACCGACCCTTGCGTATTCGGAGATGCTGAGCGAGGTTGTGTTCCGTGAGCCCCTCTTTCTTGGCGAAAGCGAGGAACTTCTTCACTTCCTGTAGCCGCTCGACCGACTGTGCGCCGCCGCTGCCACCTGTCGACTGCTCGCCGTAGTCACCAATGTCGGATGGAGCTATCTCGCCGATCATCCTGTCCGCACCACACCAATTCACAAACCTCAGTAGTTGCTTGTGGGCATCGGTCTGCTGCCCGTTCTTGGTCTTGATGCTTCCAGCGTAAACTCCGACAGCGGCCAAGACCGTTAGCGACTGAGTCACTTCGTTCAAGGTGTTGATACCTTCCCCCAAGCCAACAAGGCTGCACTCTGAAATCAGTCTCTATCTAAGGTACTATCTTAATGAATGGCTCGCAGAGTGTCAACGAACCCCAAATCGCCCGGCCTACTCCATATCGCCCCAATTGCGGCCGGATTTGATATCGACTTCGAGGGGCACAGCTAACTCCATGGCCCTGGGCATGATGTCCAGCACGATGGCCTGCATATCCTCCAACTCCTCATCGGGGACCTCAAAGATCAGTTCGTCATGTACTTGGATAATCATCAGCGATCGCAGTCCCATTTCGTCCATACGGTTTTGGAGCATGACCATCGCCAGCTTGATCACATCGGCGGCAGTTCCCTGGATCGGCGTATTGATGGCGACCCGCTCTGCCCCGCTGCGAACGACAAAATTGCTTGACGTGATCTCTGGCAGATAGCGCTTGCGCCCCATCAGCGTTTCAACATAACCCTGGCGTTTGGCCTTCGCCTTGATGTCGCTGATGTAATCGCTGATACCGGGGTACTTGCCGAGGTAGGTGTCGATGAAGGCCTTCCCCTCGTTTGCGGTTAGTCCAGTCTGCTGGCTAATGCCATAAGGGCTGATGCCGTAAACAACGCCAAAGTTCATGATCTTCGCGATACGGCGCATCTCTGGGACGACCTCATCGAGACCCACGCCGTAGACGAGCGATGCCGTTGCCGCATGAATATCTTGCCCCTCGTGGAACGCTTGCAACAGGCCTGGGTCTTGTGAGATATGTGCAAGGATACGGAGTTCGATCTGCGAATAGTCGGCACCGAACAATGTCCACTCTGGCCAGTTTCGTGCGACAAAGCCTTTGCGGACTCGATTTCCCAACTCCGTCCGCACAGGGATGTTCTGGATGTTCGGATCATTGCTCGACACGCGGCCCGTCGCCGAGCCGGTCTGATTGTAGCTCGTATGGATGCGGCCAGTTTTGGGGTTGACCAAGCTGGGCAGGGCGTCTGTGTAGGTCGACTTGATCTTGGACGACTGTCGGTATTCGAGAATGTGGTCGAGTACCTGGTAAGCCTTGGGGTCGACGCCCTCCCCTTTGCCCGCGTCCAACATGCTCTTCAGGTTTGCCAGCGACGAGGCGTCGGTTGCGAAGCCCTTCTGCCGCTTCTTTGTCGGAGGCAGCCGAAGCTCGTTGAAGAGCACGTCGCTGAGTTGTTGGGCCGAGTTGAGGTTGAATTGGTGGCCGACGTTCTCATACATCTCACTTTGGATGCGGGCCATTTCGTCGCCCAACTCTTGCGACATCTGACGAAGCAACTCAGCGTCTATTGACACGCCGCTCAACTGCATTCTGACAATGACCGGGATAAGCGGCAACTCGACTTGCTGCATGGCGCCTGTGGAGTTTTTCTCTTCGAGCTCCTTTTCGAAAATAGGGCGGAGTTGTTCGGTGAGGTCAGCGTCGGCAGCGGCATAAGGAGCAGCTTTCTCAATAGGTACTTCGGCCATCGTAATCTGCTTGCGACCTGTCCCGATCAGGTCCGAGATCTCGGTCATCTCGATGCCAAGCTCGTTGAGAGCAAGTTGTTTGAGGCCGATGCTCTTGCGTCCGACCAGCGCCGCCGCGATCATCGTGTCGAAGGTCACGTTCTTGACTTCAACCCCATGGTTGGCGAGAACGGTCATGTCGTAGTTGGCGTTGTGGGCGACTTTCGGAATGGTCTCGCTTTCGAAGAGGGGGCGGAGGGCGCCGAGCACGTCTTCGCGGGGGATCTGCTTCCCTTCGTTGTGGCCTACAGGAATATACCAGCCCTTGTGCGGTGCATTCGAGAACGAGATGCCCACGAGATCGGCGGACATGGGATCGACAGAGGTGGTCTCGGTATCGAACGAGAACCCGGCTGCAGAATCGAGATCGGCGACGAGCTCGGCCAAGGCCTCAGGAGTATCGACGATCTCGTAATCCACTTCCGGCGTGTTCGACTCTATAGCCATCGCCTGTTGTTCACCGTCGGTGGGATCGCCTGAAGGGTCAGGGATACGTGGAACGACGCTGAAAAACTCGAGTTCACGAACGAAGTCGATGACCCTCGATCGGTCGTACTTCCAAAAGCGTGCCTTTTCCAGGTCGAGCGTGACCGGCACGTCGCGAACGATGGTCGTGAGCACCTTGCTCTCGCGAAGCTGGTCTATGCCATCTCTGATGTTTTTCTGAGCGCGCGGTGGCTTGACCTCGTCGACGTGGGCGATGATCCCCTCGATATCTCCGAACTGTTTTACCAGGTTTACTGCGGTTTTTGCGCCGACGCCGGCTACGCCTGGAATGTTGTCGGACGTATCGCCCTGAAGCGCTTTGATATCCGCCACCGCCTCTGGTCCCAGCCCTTCATACCGCGCTTTCACGCCTGCGATGTCGTATACGGACACTTTTTGAATGTTACTTGACAGCGATGCGCGGACCCACGGTGACACCAACTGCAGGGTATCGGTATCGCCAGTGAGGATAACCGTCTCGATCTGTTGTTCCTCGGCCTGGCGGCACAAGGTGCCGATAACGTCGTCGGCCTCGTATCCTTCGCACTGGAAGATCGGAATTTCGAACGCTTCGACAAGTTGTCGGACTCTGACGAACTGAGACCTGAGCTCTGGCGGCGTCGGTGGGCGGTGGGCCTTGTAGTCTTTGAAGCGTATGTGTCGAAACGTCGGCACAGGCAGATCAAAAGCGATGGCGCAATGAGTCGGTTCCCAATCCTGCAAGCTGCGGATGAACGAGTTCAGGAAGCCGTAGACGCCGCGTACTTCCTCACCAGTGCTGCTGACGTTGAGCGGCTGCTGGATGGCGTGCCACGCACGATGCACGAGTGCATGTCCATCCATGATGATGAGCAGCGGTTTCTCTTCGAGCATCGACATTGTGCCGTTTGTCGTCATGGTGCGCTCCGATGTAGGGGTAGTGGAGATTATAGCGTGTTGCCAGATCGCAGCGCCAAGTTCGACCAACAACCCTTTCTGTCGTCTGCCGTCATTGGGTTTAGTATCTGAAATATACCGTTGTTATCCCCAGTGTCTGGACCGAGGTCGTCGGCCCCACCTAGTGGGAATTACGCCGGACTGCTGAGGAGACTTGATAGAATAGCCGTAGCGTCCGGGAATCCGGATCGCAGGTATCACTTAGGGGTCTTTCGCCAATGTCGTCTATTAACTTGCAGGTTGTGACGCTGGAATACGGCGCAACCCGGCTTTTTAACTCGATCAGCCTAACTGTTGAGCGTGGAGAGAAGGTTGCGCTCGTCGGCAGAAATGGTTCTGGCAAGTCCACTTTGCTCAAACTGATCGATGGGACCGAAGTCCCTGATTCCGGAACTGTCGCGATTCAAAAAGGACTCCGCTGTGCCCGGTTGTTGCAAACAGTAACTCAAGACAACGAAGGTACCGCGTTTGACGTCGTGCTGAGCGGGCTTCGAGAGGATGGCTCGGAGAAACGGTACGAAGCGAGCAAAATGATATCCGAGCTCGGGCTGGATGGCGCCCAGGCATTCAATTCCCTTTCAGCGGGCCTCAAGCGGCAAACACTCTTAGGAAAGGCGCTTGTCGGAGAGCCTGATATTCTCCTGCTCGACGAGCCAACCAACCACATGGACATCGATGCGATCAAACGCCTCGAAGAGACGGTGGCGCGGTTTACCGGCACCCTGATATTCGTGACCCACGACCGCGCGTTCTTGCGACGTATCGCCACCCGAATTGTTGAAATCGACCGTGGCAGGCTGTTTGACCAGACTTGCGACTACGACACATTCCTGGCGCGCCGGAGCGCCGCTCTAGAGCAAGAAGAGACTCACAACGCGCTCTTTGACAAGAAACTGGCAGGCGAAGAGCAGTGGGTCAGAAAAGGCATCAAGGCACGGACCAGCCGGAACGAGGGAAGGGTGCGGGAGTTGGAGAATATGCGTGATCTCCGCGCATCCCGAAGGGAACGCCCCGGATCGGTAAAGATGGAAGCTCATGATGCCGACCGGTCAGGCAAGCTGGTGGTAAAGGCGGATAACATACATTTCAGCTATGGCGACGGTCCGATTATTTCCGATTTGTCCACAACTATCACAAAGGGTGACAAGATAGGAATTCTGGGACCGAACGGCAGCGGCAAAACGACCCTTTTGAGGATCCTCCTTGGCGAGCTCAGCCCAACAACTGGGAATGTCCGTGTTGGCGCGAATTTACAAGTCAGCTATTTCGACCAGATGCTTGAGCGGCTTGACGAGAGCAAGACGGTGATAGAAAACGTCAGCGATGGCGAGGATACGGTGACCATTAACGGGAGGACACGCCACATCATCGGCTATCTCCAAGACTTCCTCTTTTCAGCCGAAGATGCGGGCACTCGGGTATCGCTCCTGTCTGGCGGCGAGCGCAACCGCCTCATGCTGGCCCGACTGTTTACCCGCCCTTCCAACCTGATGGTCCTCGACGAGCCGACCAACGACCTCGATATCGAAACGCTCGACCTAGTTGAAGAGCTTTTGATGGAGTACTCGGGGACCTTGCTCCTGATAAGCCACGATAGGGCGTTTATCAACAACGTCGTTACGGGCACAATCGTGTTCGAAGGTGCGGGGGTGGTGAACGAGTACGTCGGAGGCTATGACGACTGGCTTCGCCAGCGACCACGAGAACAAAAGCCAGCAAAGATTGCCGCTGTGAAGAAGCAGCGGGTACAGGCTCGGGCCCCCAGAACAAAGCCTAAAATGAAGTTCCGGGACGAACGGGAGCTGGAATCGCTTCCCCGCACGATTGAGCTGCTGGAGAAGGAACAGAAAAATCTGTACCAGGCTATGGCGGACCCTGGACTATACAAAAAGGAAAAGTCCGAAATACTCGCGGTGAACGAGCGGCACGAGGCGGTTAGCAAGCGGCTGATAGAAACATACGCACGTTGGGAAGAGTTGGAGCAAATCAAGAATGAGGCGGTCGCGCCGATTTGATCGAAAGGGCTTAGCGAGAGAGAAACGGGCCATACGATATGGCGGTCGCGGTATAGTCCTAGTGAGTGTGTAAAAACGGTTGGGGAAACAAGATCAGTCAACGTGTGGTACGCATCGGAGAGTTGACGAAACGTCCCAGAAGGAAGGTGGAATGACCGCTGGTTGAGGTGGAATCGATGGATTTGATCCGCACGGCCTAGATGAATGATTGAACCGAAGGATGCACCCAGACCGCAAAACGCCCCGACTATCTTTTGGAGTCGTCGGATACGAACTCCGTTGTAAGGATATAACCTAGAAATGGTTGTGGTCTGGTATCGTAAACGGTAACTACGTATGTTCCGTCGACTCCAGCTTTCAACAACAGGCTGTCAGTGTCTGTGATGACGGTCTTGAGAGCAGGATACCCTGTGTTCAAGAGTCGTGTGCCACGTATTGGAGAGGTTATTTCCAATCCCGGCGCAGACACTAGGGCCCTAACATTGATTTTGACAGATTGCCCTTCAAGAAGACTGACTAGATATCTGTCGATGTCTTTCGAATGATCCAAAGCGCCGCTAAGCATTCGACCCGGCACCAACTCCCTATTGTCGTCTGGATCGACAATACGCCCGACGGGTGCGGAACTCTTGATCGTCACTTGGTTCTCGGCGTCGAGCAAGTTCTCAGTAACGATATAGACGATTCCTGTAGATACAATCTTCGCTTTGGGGGCGGCGGTTCTCCCAACCAGATAAACTCTATCAACCAGCGACTGCCCCGAAGCCGTTACTACCGAATAGCGGATAGGTTCAGTCGTTTCTAGCTCGATATCTAAGGTGTCGCTGGCATCGCCCACGAACTCGAAAACCTCGATGTCCCCGCGACCGTCCAATTCGAACTCGAACCGATCCGCCCAATCAGTACTTCGTGTAGGGCGAGCGCCGAGCCCCGCCACATCTTCGCCAGCTATGATCAGCTCGACTCGATCAAGGACATTTGTAGCGTCCGCCGCGACCGCGATTTTCTTTAGGTTGTCGCCCTCAGCGACCTCGAATGTCCAGCCCAGGAGGCCAACCACATCGCCAGATTCATCGGTCAGAGCCCCACCACTAAAACCGAGCTGTACGCGCACGTCAGCCTCATAATACGTGATCCCGACTTCATCCCAACGTTGGACACCAATAATATTCCCGCCAGCCGCTGAAGGCCTTTTGTCCGTTTCGCGGTATCCAATCGCGTTCACCTGATTACCTATTTCACCTGCTGCATTCGCAAGTTCAATCGGGTATTCGGGGCTCCTGAGGGGGCCTAACACTGCGATATCCGTAATTAGGTCGTGGTAAATCACGGGTACGCCACGAATCGTGCGCCCATCCGTAAATTCGACACTGGCTTCCGAAAACGGCCAGACCACGTGCGCATTTGTTAGCACATACCCACCAGAGATAATCTGGCCCGTGCCTCCAAGACGATCGATTCGCACCACGCGCACAATCGAGGGATTCAGTTTTTCGAGAACTTCCCGATGGGGTTCGACCAGCACGTTGCAGGCCAAAACGACTGTGAGCGCGACGCCGGACACGAAGCTACGGTATCGCATTGTCATTACTCATCGCTGTCAACACGACTTTCCACCTTGGTGACGGCAAATGTCGCGCCTGTGACCTTCCCACAGTCGGTCTCTACACTCGCCCGCTAGTCCGGCAAGTACCATACCGGGTGGTAAGCGCACCGGTGTCGAGCGCAGGAGTCTAGACCCCAGCCAAAGAACGTGCCTCTGTTAGCAGCGACTGTACCTCTTCGGGTGATTCAGCCTCGGCATAGACACGGAGCAGGGGCTCGGTGCCGGAGAAGCGTACCAATGCCCAATAGCCGCCCGTGAGAACGAAGCGATACCCGTCTCTGGTATCAATCTCTTCGACTTCGCGACTGGCCATCTGCGACGGTTGAGCCGCCTTGACGCGCTGCTCGATGACTTCACGTTCAGCCGCGTCGAAGTGGAGGTCGACGCGGTCGTAGTGGTGCGGTCCAACTTTGGCGGTCAGATCGGACAGCAGTTCGGAGACGGTCCTGCCTGATTTGACGATCAGGTCGAGCATCATGAGGCCGCTCAGGATGCCATCTCGCTCGGGGATGTTGCCTCGGAAGGCATAGCCACCACTTTCTTCACCAGCCGTGAGGGCATCTTCGCGCATCATGACCTGACCGAGGTACTTGAATCCAACCGGCGTGTCAAACACGGGTACGCCGTATAGATCGCCGAGCTTGTCAATCATGCTGGTCATCGTGATCGAACGGACGAGGGGCCCGCGATTGCCCAGGACTTCCAACTGGTGATAGCAGAGTAGGGCGAAGGTATCCAAAGTGGTGATGAATTTGCCCGTCTCATCTACGACACCGAGGCGGTCGGCGTCGCCGTCGGTTGCAAGTCCGACGTGCGCCCACGACCCACCAACGTCTGTCATCAGTGTCTTGAGATTATGAGCGAGCGGCTCCGGCTGGGCCATGCCTGGGAAAGCGGGGTTACGATCGGCACGAAGCTCTGTAACGACGCTGCTGCCGCCTGAAAGGAGTTTTGCGAAATATCCGCCTCCTGCACCGTGCATCGAGTCCACCATGACCTTAAGTCGAGCCTTGCGGATACTTTCTAAATCGACGAGCCGTGCTATGTTCTCCAGGTACAGCGGTTCTGGATCGAAGTATTTTGCATATCCGCTCGATATGGCCTCGGCGAGGGGAATCATCTTGATATCGCGGGATTTCTCGACTTTGGCGATATGTTCTTCCAACTCAACGACGACCTCCGGTGACGCGCTGCCGCCATAGTCTGGCTTGAATTTGTAGCCATTCCATTCGGGCGGGTTGTGACTCGCGGTAATAACCACTCCGCTTCCTGCGCCTCTGGCGACCAGGTTGTAGCTGACCGTAGGCGTCGGTGCTGCTTTGTCGGCCAACAGGACATTGAGGCCGTTCGCTGCGAATACTTCGGCTGCGGCCGCTGCAAAGTCTTCGGAGGCGAAGCGGGTATCGTAGCCAACTACGATTGGACGGTCGTCGCTGTTCGTTTTGAGCATGTCCGCCGTGCCCTGGGCGCATATGCGAACGTTGTCGAATGTATAGTCAGCGGCGATAACGGCTCGCCACCCGTCGGTACCGAATTTAATTGGCATCGGAATCGAACCTCGGAATTTGAAAGAGTAAGAGAAAAGAGCCGGAATCGGCGTTGACGTCAACTACCACGATAGGGGAAAGGAGCGAGGCAATCAACCGCCCAAACTGAGGCGGGTTAGCGGACGTCGAGTGCTGCCCGTAGCCGGTCTGCAACCAACTCTGCCTCGTCCGAGAGCAGGCCATGAGGGTTGACGAAGAGGTCCTCGCCATCCCGTCGACTGGCCTCGATCATGATCGGGGGACTGCCACTTGCGAGGGTGCTCGCTACCCCGGTAGCCAAAGAACCATGCCAGCCATCTGTGAACACGACTGAGACCTCCGGGACCGGACGCACCCAATCGTCTTGTTCGATAGAAGCGGTAACGCCCGGAATATCGACGATCGCATCGACGATTACTTGGCACTCGCGGAACCATCGCCGCATGTCGGCTTCGTGGTCGCGCTGAACATACAGATCTAGCGCCGTGATCAACCCGACGATCTCCTCGCGCGCTACCTTCATTGGGCGCCCGATAGCATGGTTAGGGCTGTTGTTTACCGCCGCCGCATGCACAAGGTCTGCGCGGCCGCAGAGGACGCCAGACGATTGCGGTCCCTTGATCGCCTTGCCGCCGCTATACGCAACCAGGTCGGCACCGTGTGCTATGAACCGTTGGAGGTTCTCGGCGGGAGGAAGCATGGCTGCTGCGTCGACTATCAAGGGCAAGCCGTGGCCATGAGCGATTTCGGCCATCATGTGTAATCCATCAAAAGAGTCGGGATGCCAGCGGGACGCTATGAATCCAAGGGCAGCCGTTTCGCCACCGATGGCCGACTCAATCTCCCAATCGAGGCAGGTCTCTTCGTTGCCAACCCACACTAGCTTTGCCCCACCTTGTCGCCAGGACCGCGTGAAATCGTTGTTGTGTGTTCTTTTGACGACGATCTGATTTCGCATGTCGGTGGAGTCAGGGAGCAGTGCCATTTTTTCTGGATCGTCACCGGCAATCACGGCGGTAGCCTGTAGCAGTAGCCCCGCTGCGGCGCCTGCAGTAACGAGTCCGGCCTCGGCACCGGTGTGCTCCGCGATGATCTCGCCCGCCCGCTCGTTCAACTCCTCAATCACGACCATCGTGCGGCTGGCCTCGGCCATCGCCTGGGCAGCTTCTGGCTCCATGATCGAGCCGCCAAGGGTGGTCTGAGTGCCGTTAGCGTTGATAATGGGATGCACGCCCAGTCGATCATATACAGCGCCGCGACGTAGCAGATTTTCGACTGCATCCAAAGATTTGACTACCATTGCGGGATCACGCCTCCAAACAAAAAGGCGTCGCATCGACGCCTTTTGAAATCATTGTTTTGGTTCTAGCTGAAGGCGTCGGCCTTGATCGCCGCTGCCTTTTCGGTCTGCTCCCACGGCAGGTCCAGGTCGTCCCGACCGAAGTGCCCATAGCTAGCCGTTTGCTGGTAGATAGGCCGCCGGAGTTTGAGGTCGCGGATGATGGCCCCTGGTCGAAGGTCGAAGTGGTTCTCAACCATCTTTACGATCTTCGCGTCATCGACGTGTCCTGAGCCAAAGGTCTCGACCGAGATCGACATGGGCTTGGCTACGCCAATAGCGTAGGCAAGCTGAATTTCAAGCCGGTCCGCCAATCCTGCGGCGACCAGATTCTTGGCCACCCACCGAGCGGCGTATGCTGCAGAACGGTCGACTTTGGTCGGGTCTTTGCCGGAGAATGCGCCGCCGCCATGACGTGCAAATCCGCCGTAGGTATCGACGATAATCTTGCGTCCGGTTACACCAGCGTCTCCAACCGGACCGCCGGTCACGAACCGGCCCGATGGGTTGACATGGTACTGAGTGTTTTTATCACGGAGAGAATCGGGAATGACCTGTTGGGCGACATACTCAATAAGGTCTCGGCGGATGACGGACTGGCTGACTTCAGGGTCGTGCTGGCTGCTCATTACGACGGTCGTTACCCGCTTGGGCTTGCCGTACTCGTACTCAACGGTGACTTGCGACTTGCCGTCCGGCCGTAAGTAAGGAAGCGTCTCTTCACGTCGCACTTCAGCCATCTTTCGGGTCAGTCGATGGGCCAGCATGATCGGCAAAGGCATCAACTCGTCAGTTTCATTAGTGGCATACCCGAACATCATCCCTTGGTCGCCCGCGCCGAGACTCTCAACCTCGTCTTCATCAACCTCGTCTGCGTCCCGTACTTCCAGTGAATGGCTGACACCTGACGAGATGTCGGTTGACTGCTCGTCTATGGATACCATGACGCCGCAGGACTGGTAATCGAAGCCGTACTCCGCTTTAGTGTAGCCTGCATCTCGGACTGCGTTTCGCACGATCTTTGGTACGTCGACGTAGTCACCGGACGAGGTAATTTCGCCCATTACGACAACGAGCCCAGTGGTCGTGGCGGTTTCGCAGGCAACCCTTGACTTTGGGTCGATTTTGATAAAGGAGTCCAGTATCGCATCGGAAATCTGGTCGCACAGCTTGTCTGGATGCCCTTCTGTGACCGACTCCGATGTGAACAGGTATGACGGAGAGCTAGTGAAGCTAAATGTCATGATCGGTATTAATCTCCCGGTGCTGCAGTCTAGGTGCCAACGTCCCAGCTTGAAAGGTACTTTTCCTGCTCGTCGGTCAGGGTGTCGATCGTGATTTCCATTGCCTGAAGCTTCAGGCGTCCGATCTCTTCGTCGATCTCCAACGGCACACCGTAGACCTTATTTTCGAGGTCATTTGCATGGAGGACGAGGTGTTCCACCGACAGGGCCTGATTGGCGAAGCTCATGTCCATGACAGCCGAAGGATGGCCCTCGGCGGCGACTAGATTAATGAGCCGGCCCTGGCCCAGCAGGTACAATTTCCGGCCATCGCCGAGCAAATACTCGTCGACGTATGGGCGGACGGACTGCTTCCCGTCAGCCATCTCTTCCAGCGCCTCAACGTTGATCTCGACATCGAAGTGGCCGCTATTGGCGATGAGCGCACCATCTTTCATTACTTCGAGGTGCGGCTTGTTAATGGCATGAATATTGCCAGTGAGGGTGATGAAGATGTCACCTATCTTGGCCGCCTCGGTCATGGACATAACGTCGTGGCCGTCCATGGCGGCCTCGAGAGCGCGAATAGGGTCGATCTCCGTGACGATGGTGTGGGCTCCCATTCCCTTGGCACGCATTGCGACGCCCTTGCCACACCAGCCATATCCAACCACGACCACGCGTTTTCCTGCGAAAAGTACGTTGGTTGCGCGGATTATGCCGTCTAGAGTGCTCTGGCCGGTACCATAGCGATTGTCGAAAAAGTGCTTGGTCTGCGCGTCGTTGACAGCGATGACCGGGTAGCCGAGCTTTCCGGCCTCGGCCATGTTGTTCAGGCGGATCACCCCTGTGGTGGTTTCTTCTGTGGCGCCAATTACGTCTTGGAGCAAATCAGGGTGTTGAGAGTGGATAGTCGTGGCAAGATCCGCCCCGTCGTCAATCGTTATTTGCGGCTTGTGCGCGATGGCGGCAGCGATGTGCTTGTAGTACGTGTCGTTATCTTCCCCCTTGATCGAATAGGTGGGAATTCCATACTCCGTGACCAGGGCCGCCGCAACGTCGTCCTGTGTACTTAAGGGATTGCTTGCGCAGAGGACGGCGTCGGCTCCGCCAGCCTGCAGCGCCAGCATCAAGTTAGCGGTCTCCGTAGTGACGTGAGAGGCACAGGCTATTCTCACTCCTTCCAGAGGTCGCTCCTTCGCAAAGCGGTCACCAATTTGTGCGAGGACCTGCATTTCGCGGGCGGCCCACTGTATTCGCTGGACACCAGTCGACGCTAGTGACAGGTCCTTTACGTCGCCTTTGTATTCCCGTGTTTGAGTTGCCAAATATTTCTCCCAATCCTAGATAGCCCCACAGGGCGTTTTATCGTTTACTTCGTGCGGCTCGGCAGGGTTTCATCATCTGCCAAGGGCTCGAACCGTGTCAACTCCGTGAGTTGCCGGAACCTTGTTTCTATGTCGTTTCTTGTGATCGCCGTCAAACGGTCGAGGCTGAACCCTTCAACGACGAACGAGCCCATCACCGAGCCCAGGACGGCTGCTCGACGAAAACCTCGCTCGGTCAAGTCGCCTGTGGCGGCCAAATACCCCATGAACCCGCCAGCGAATGTATCGCCCGCGCCGGTGGGGTCGACGACCCTGTCGAGGGGTACGGCTGGGGCCGCGAAGGGTTGCCCGTTGTGGAACACCAAGACGCCGTTTTCTCCTCGCTTTACGACGACTGTCTTCGGCCCGAGATCGTGAATCGTCTTGGCTGCTTGAGTCAAGTTCGCGGCTTTGGCAAAGCTCCTTGCTTCTCCCTGATCCATGAACACCACATCAACTTCTCGCACGACTTCGGTCAGCTCGTCGTTGCTGCCTTCTATCCAGAAGTCCATGGTGTCGAGTGCAACGAGCTTGGGCCGCGTCTTCATCTGTCGTAGCACGTCGAGTTGGAGGGAAGGAGCTATGTTCGCCAGGAACAGGTAAGGCTCGGTACGATGTGATTCGTTGAGTGTCGGTGAAAAATCGGCGAAGACGTTGAGTTGAGTATCCAGCGTAGTACGAGTGTTGACATCTTCCGTGCCGTAGACACCTGACCAGCGAAAGGTTCGCCCCGCGACCCGTTCGAGACCACTTACGTCCACGCCGTGGGACTCGACCAACTTGATGTCCTGATCGCGAAAGTCTTCGCCGATGATAGCGACCAAGCTCACCTGATCGAAGTTACTACAGGAAACAGAGAAGAATGTGGCGGAACCACCCAGAGCATCCTCTCGGCTTCCCACTGGTGTCTTAACGGAATCGTAAGCTACTGATCCGACTACGAGAACGGACATTCCTTAGGCTAGCTCCGCCCTTCTCGCTCGGCCTTGCGGCGTGCTTTCAGCTTTTTGATGTACTTGAGGTGCTTTTTCCATGCAACGCGCTTTGCCTTGTTCATTGATGCCTCTCTCTCGGTTCGCGAGAATATCTATAAGTCCGTGCCGTAGCTGGTTGGCAAGCCCTTCTCAATCCACGATGGCGTGCCGTCTTCGATGTTATACAGTTTTTCGGTGTCAATTCCCATCGCGCCGGCCATTTCAGCGCCGAGCCCACTTCGCACTCCGAGAGCGCAGATGAAGAGGAGCTTTTTGTCGGACGGCAGTTCGTCGATTCGGGCGAGTACGTCGTCGACGGGAATAGCCAACGCGCCCTTGACGTGGCCTGCCAGATACTCGTCCTCGCGGCGAACATCAATGACAATGGTATCGTCTTGGTCGTACATCTCCGCCGCCTCGTCAAGAGTGAGCCGGTAGTACGGTTCGTTAGGATCTTTCCTGGGCATGCTGTTTACCTCTGCTTCAGCGTTGGTGGTTCCACCAACCCTACCTTAAACATATTTCCCGATGATCGTTGACAGGCGTGACTTGGCCTGGTCGGTGATCTGGTCGCGACTTGTAATTATAGCGCTTCCCAATGCTGATTGACAGGCACACTTTCGCACGTGAGGAATACGTGTCATCACGTCGGGCAACATGGCACGGGTGTTCTCCACGTTCTTCAAGAGGTTCGCAATGACTAGTTCTACGGATACGTCTGCCTCGGCCTGGTGCCACACGTCGTAGTCGGTTACGAGGGCCAGGGTTGCGTAGCACATCTCGGCTTCGCGGGCCAATTTAGCCTCTGGGAGCGCGGTCATGCCGATAATGTTCGCTCCCCACGATCGATAGAGCTCCGACTCCGCCCGTGTGGAAAATTGAGGGCCCTCCATAACTACGTATGTGCCACCGTTGTGAACGACGGCATCGGTGTCCGGCGCCGTATCGGCCAGTGCGTGTCTAAGCTCTGAACAAAACGGATCGGCGAAGCCAACATGGGCCACGATTCCATCGCCGAAAAAAGTGTTCACACGGTTGCGTGTTCGGTCGATCAACTGGTCGGGTACGACCATGTCGAGGGGTGCGATATCTTCTCTCAAACTGCCAACGGCGCTGATCGATATGATTCTCTCTACGCCAAGGGTCTTGAGAGCGTATATGTTGGCGCGGACGGGAATCTCGGTCGGCATATACCGATGGCCCTTGCCGTGACGAGGCAGAAAGGCAACCCGCCGACCTTCCAGACTGCCGAGCGTTATGGCATCGCTTGGAGAGCCAAAGGGTGTGTCGATAGTCAACTGTCGAGTGTCGGTCAGGCCATCGATGTCGTACAGCCCGGAGCCGCCGATGAAGGCAATTTCAGCCTTGGACAACGTAGGCCTCTCTTGGTGACGTGGTCATGGGCGACCCAATGTACTATCGGGTCTATCAGGGTGTCAACGTAGCTCGACCACGGGTAGCTGGGCGAACAGGGTAGTGGAACGGTTGTTCACGACGGCCATGAGTATGACCTGCCCCCCCGAAATCCGATCCAGGCCAAATGTTAGGGTTGGACGGACACGAAAGGGGGCGAAATGCCAAGAAAGAAGCACACACCGGAGCAGATCATCATGAAGCTACGAGAGGCCGA
>Ga0114996_10003292_pt1 | contig 20206 bp, 20 predicted proteins | sample ArcticOcean_MG_C_4_FD_87039 | JGI IMG/M metagenome (GOLD analysis project Ga0114996, IMG submission 87039) | Marine microbial communities from western Arctic Ocean - ArcticOcean_MG_CB4_134 | ecosystem: Environmental > Aquatic > Marine > Oceanic | place: Arctic Ocean: Canada Basin | collected...
GATGGGGTGGCAGCAAGATTCCGCTCGTTTCAAAGACGCTTCGCCAACTGAAGACGCTCGACGCCGGATCGTGGTTCGACGCGAAGTTCGCCGGCACAAGAATTCCCACGCTCGATGAGTCGCTCGACTTGATTCAACAAGACGCGGTGACACTGATCGAGCACAAGCAGGGCACCGCGGTCGCATGCGTGGCGCTGCTCAAACATAAGGATCTGCTAGAGCGCGTCGTTGTGCAATCGTTCAACTGGAAGTTCCTCGCTGAGTGTCGACGTCTGGCACCGACATTGGTGTTGGGGGCTCTGGGTAACAAGCGGCTGACAGCCGAGCGACTCGAGCAAGCGCGGCAGACAGGGGCCAGCGTGATCGGCTGGAATCACAAGTCGCTCACCCCAGACCAGATCACGGCGATCCATCGCGCCGGGCTCAAGGCGTGGGTCTATACGGTCAATGATCGACGTCGGGTCGTGGTGCTCAAGAAGTCCGGCATCGACGGCATCATCACCGACGTCCCTCGTACTGTACGGGCGGCGCTGCGATAGCCTGCGGGGTCTCGCAAGTCTGTGGGCGTAGAAAACAACGCACGCTTCGGGTAGAATCGCTCTCCTGTGGGTTGCGTTATCCCCACGGTGAGATGGTGTTCTGCTGGAGGTTGTTATCTTGTCCGAATCCCCACCTTGCGACGATCAGGTCGCTGACGAGTTGTGTCTGGCGCTGGTCTCTGGCATCGGTCCGCGACTGCGGCAGTTGTTGCTCGAGCGATTTTCTTCGCCGGCGGACATTCTCGCGGCACCGCCGTCTGAGCTGCGTAATGTGCCGGGCATCGGCCCGAAGCTGAGCCGTGCGATCGCCGCGGCACGTCACGAGATCGACATCGAAGCCGAAATGGCGCTCTGCCACGACAATGCGATCCGTCTCGTTACCCAACGGACAGACGACTATCCTCGTTCTCTAAGAGAGATTCCCGATCCTCCCGGTGTGCTTTTTTGTCGCGGCACGTTGCTACCGCAGGATGCACTGGCCGTGGCGATCGTCGGTTCGCGTCATGCGACCCAATATGGCTTGCAACAGGCCGAGCGTCTGGCGTCCGGTTTGGCGCGAGCAGGGCTGACGATCGTCAGCGGGCTGGCTCGGGGGATTGATGGGGCAGCGCATCGCGGGGCACTCTCTGCCGGAGGCCGCACGATTGGTGTGTTGGGCAGCGGTCTATTGAACCTTTATCCGCCGGAACACAAGGAACTGGCCGCTCAGGTGATTGACTCAGGAGCGCTATTGAGCGAGTCGCCGCCCCACTCGCCGCCAGCCAGTGGCGCGTTTCCGCAACGCAATCGCATCATCACCGGCATGTCGTTGGGCGTCATTGTCGTCGAGGCGTCGACCCGCTCTGGCGCATTGATCTCGGCCCGCCATGCAATGGAGCAAGGGCGCGAAGTGTTCGCGGTGCCGGGACGAGTCGACAATCGTATGGCCCATGGTGCACACCGACTGATTCGCGATGGGGCGACGCTGGTTGAATCGGTCGATGACGTGCTCGAACAACTCGGGCCACTCGTCGAGGCGACCACGCTCGAAGATGGTGACGTCGTGCGTCACCCGGCCGAGTTGCAATTGGGCGAACAGGAACAGGAAGTGCTCCAGGCAATCGGCGCGGAGCCAACGACAATCGATGAGGTGATTGGCAGAACCGGCCTGTCGCCACAGAAGGTGCTCTCCACCGTGAGCGTGTTAGAAATGCGGCGACTCATTCGCCGAGTAGGTGGAACGCGCGTCATGCGCGCGTGACTTGTGCGCGTTCTACGTCAAACGCAAGCCTATGCTGGCTTGGTCGCAACCGATTTCACTGTCTGCAAACGCGAGCGAAATCCGCCCACACCGAGCATCGCGAGGAAGCCTAACGTAGGAAGTGCCCAAGAAAACAGGCCGACAAACTCTTGCCCAGCAGAGTCGCTGGCTATCAGATTCGAAGAAAGTTGCTGGCCGATGAGTTGGCCCGAAGCAATTAAAACAGCAAGCGTTACGAAGAGAGTTGTAATCTTCATCAGTGGCTCAATCCTAGAATAAATAGTCCGGCTGAAAACTGGTCCGTTGTTTTGCCCTTCGGGGCTGCCTTTTCTTCGGTCGTTAAGCACCACTTTAATGTAGCGCTACAACTCGATCAAGTATTTGGCAGCAAAATTCTCAGAATTTTTCTGTTTTCTCCCGTCCGGCGGAATGTGGTCGACGTAACATGTAATATATCCACAAGTTATGTCGATCACCGGTCGTCAGAAAAAACTTGCGACCCTGTTTTTCACGAGCAGATGGGTTTTATGGGGTGATTTCTCGCCCTTTTTCCCTTTGCTTGCCGCCAAACTTGCTTACCGAGCATGCGGAGCAGCAGGACATCGCGATACGAATGTGCCTGCGGCGCGAGAACTGGGGGGACGTGGCAGAGATATCTTGCGGTCGCGACACCGCGCCGGCGATGATTCCTTAGCCCGTGGCTTTCGCCGACCGGGGACGCTTCCAAATCATGCCGTCGTAGGCGTAGTGCAGGAGCGAGACGACCAGATTGGCCCAGACCCATGCGTAGAAGAATCGGTCCTTCAATAGATACGCGCTCAACGCGAAGAAGGCCATGAACGCGATCAGCCACATCGTCCAGCGCGGGACGAGATGGGCGAAGAGTCGTTGTTTCTGCAGACCGCGATTCTTCTGTACGGCCCAACTCACTACGCCCAGGTACTCAGCCGAATGAAAGAACGTGGCTGCCGTCGCGCATCCTAGCTTCAATGCCGTATGGTCGAGTCGCACCGCGATCAGCAGCAGCCCGTAAAGCGAATAGACGCTCAGCAGATAGGTCACGCGCCCTGCCCGTCGGGTACGAAATCCGAAGAGGTCGCCGGCAAGTAACACCGCGGGCAGCGCCAACACGAAATAGTCGCACCAGGCGAGCGTGCTGGCCACGGGCGCCATACAAGTGAGCCACGCGCCGCCTCGTTCCTCCACTGGAAGAAATGAGCCGATCAGCCGCACCAGCGCGAACAGAATAAATGTTCGCAGCACCAATTTATCGATCAGCGCAGATCGCTTTGTTTCGGACAGTCGGCCGTAGATTCCGTAAACACCAGAGTGTTGCGCCGTAAAGTGCCAGGCGTTCCACAGATAGTCAAGCGCCATCAGCAAAGTCAGCGTGCCCATGCTCCACTGTGTCAGCCAGCCGCCGATCACCACCGCAGCCGCCACGCCCAGGAATGCCTTCGGCCGCTGCGCGAATTTATCGCGATCACCAAACACCAACAGCAGCGTGATCCATCGATGTGGCGTCAGCAAAAAATAGGCGAGCAGAAATCCGAACGCCTTGGTCGTGGCTGGATCGGTCACGGCATAGGTTGACCATGCGATCAGTGGCCACGCCAAATTCGCCACGACTAGCAGATCCACTCCCGGCGAAAACATCCATCCCGGACGAGTTTGAGCAACCGACGCCCGCGCGGCGACAACGGTATCAGGCGTGGCGACAGACGACATGGCGGGAGTTCTCGGGCGAGCAATTTACGGACAACAGAGCGGCGCAGGCGCGCAGCGTTCCAAAGGCAAATAGCTCGAAACTGGCCAAAAGCAAACGAGGTGGGGCGGCAGAGGATGGGCTGTGCAGGTCGTGCGGACTAACCGGGCGTCCCTTGTCTCATTTCTTAATCCTAAACCTTGCTTCAATTCTTAATCCTAATCGTATTCATAATCTTAATCCCAAACGAGCCTCAACACCGGGAGGGATTAGGATTAAGATTAGGATTACGAGTACGATTAAGAAAAACTATGTCGCATCATGGTGGCCAACTCTCGTGCCACATGGCAACTTGCTATTTCGAGATTCGTGAGTGCGCCCCGTCGCAAAGCGGCACCCCGGCGGTCTGTTTGCAGTTACACATATAGACAGTCTTCGACTCTTCGGCCTTAAACACATGCGGCGTGAACGACGTTCCCTTGTGCGAGCCATCGCAGAGCGGCTGTTTCGAGGAAAGTCCACACGAACACCAAGCGTAGTTTTTACCTGCTTCAAGCTCGACGGCGAGGGGTGACGTTCCGGCGACTTTGGGCTCGTCCATGATTTTGGTTCCTTTGTGGCGATGGTTATTGAAAGCTGCAGATTGTGACGCTCGCATGATGATAGCGTAACTCTCAGACGCGAGAAAGCAGGCGACCGTTCTTGCGAAGCGAAACCTGATCTACGGTGCTTCCGCCATCGCGAGTCGCTCGGAGATCGGCGGGTGGCTATGGAACAGAAACACTTCGACGGCGTTGGGGTCGGGGTCATCTTTGTTGAGCACCGCCAACTTGCGAAACGCCGAAGTGTATGCCTTGTGCAGCTTCGTGCGATCCAATGCATAACGGTCTGCCTGACGTTCGAAGTGACGGCTGACCATGTTCTGCAGCGGTTCGAGCAGCATCGAGAACACCGAGAGCGTGAGCATCAACAGCGGCAACGTCTCGATCGGCAGCGGATGGTGATCATAATCCGCCACGCGCATCGACAGCAGCCGGTCGCAGACCCAAAATCCCGCGGTGCTGTACACGGCGCCGAGCACGATCATCTTCCGTATGTGATGGTGAACGTGGTGGCCGATCTCGTGGGCGAAAATCACCTCGATCTCGTCATGCGAAAAATCGGCCAGCAAGGTATCGCCCATCAACACGCGTTGCGTGCGCCCGAGACCTGCCAGCATGGCGTTGGCCTTCACGGTCTCACTGCTCATTTCCATCCGATAGACGCCTTCGATTGCCAGTCCGGTGCCTTCACTGATCCGCTGCATCCGTCGAGAGATTTCCTCGTCTTCGAGTCGTTCAATTTTGTAAAACAGCGGCAAGATCAACACCGGCGTGAGTTGTCCTAGCAGAATGCTCACGCCAAAGAACGCGACCGCTGCCAACAGCCACCACGACGAACCAGTCAGCCAAATGATCCAATAGAGCCCGACGAACATGAGTGCACCGAACACCACGGCCAGGGCGTTTCGCTTAAGATAACGTTTCAACCAGCCGGCGAGCGATTGCGTGCTGAGACCGAAATGATGTTCGAGCAGATGGCCGGAGTAGAACGATAGCGGAAACGACACACACAGATGCAAACCGATCGTGACCAGAAACATCGCGGCCAGCCGCAACGTCATCGCCAGTGGCTGGTCGCCGGCAAGGATCGCAAAACGGCTGAGCCATTCATGCACGGGCCCAGCGAGCACCAACGCCATCAGCGTCAAGAATCCAACGTCCAATGCCCGATCAACCAGGTCGCATTGCAACGAGATGCGACCATATGCCTTTGCCTCGGCAAGTTGTGCCGGAGTCATGGTGGCAGTGCCGTCGGCCGTTGTGTCGGTATCAGGGGTGTTGTCGGTCGTCACGTGAAAATCGTCGTCCTTCGGCGGTTGCAAAATTCGTGAGGCATGTTTCCATCATAGCTCGAATGCCGATCACGGTTTCCTAGCGGACCATGTCCAGTGTCGATCCGACGTGGCGTGAACACTCTCCGCCGAGAATCCGAACCCGGCGACTATCTCGCGGATTTCTTCCAGACTTAACGCGGCCCGCAGAGAATCATCAAACATCTGTCGCTGCCGCTCGTTTTCCTCGCCAGCGTACGTCGCAACGAGTCGCTCGACCTCTGCGTCATTGTCCGGCCGCAGTAGATCACGGAAAAACAGCTGTCCGTCGGGAATCGTCACGCGAATCGCTTCGGCGAGTACCGCACGTGGCTCGGGAATATGATGCACAATGCTGTTGGAGATCACGGTGGTGAAACGGTCGTCCTCGTAGGCGAGCGCCTTGGCGTCGACCAGATCCAACTGAATGCGATCGGTAAGGCTGTCCATTTCGATATTATTGCGGGCCAGATTGAGCATCTGCTCCGCCGCGTCAACGGCCAGCACCCGGAGTGACTCGTCTTGCCGGCAGAGCTGAATCGGAATTAGCGCGGTTCCCGTACCCAAATCAAGCAGATCCTCACCCAGCGACCCAGCGGCCAGCAGATCGGCAACGAACGATTCGTTCACAGCGCGATGGTCCATCGCATCGTACTCGACCGCCTCTTCGAGCGTGTCCATCACCTCAGGTTCGAGAATGCGTTTAAGCACGGGGTGGGTTCGTGGGGTGAGAGGAGTTATCTGATTCATCATAGCCTGATGCGTGAGCGAGGGACACGTGCAATAACGTTTCTACGTCGTGTCCCTCACTGGCGCGTCAGTTGATGATTCGGTTTCGTCGTGACTTCTACTCTTTGCCAACCGAACATCCCAAACAGACAACATCACCGCGACGACGGCATAACCGGCCGCGTAACGATAAGGGATTTCCTCGGCGCCAGGCAGCGGCCATTGTACGGCGTCGTCCCATGGCAGGAACATCGCCCCGGTGTCCAATGGCGAATGGATCACACCGAACAACGTTGCGGCGGCTGCGAACACGGCGAACAGCGCCGCCACGCGAAGCCGATGATCGATGATCGAAGCCAGCATCGAAGCCCATAGCAAACTGGTGACGATAAAGCCGGCCGAGAGTACGCGCACGGTAAGCAAATCATGCCGCAGTGTGGCGTCCTTGAGCGTCGAGAGCCCGATGCCATTTTCCCAGAGAGCCCGATCGCCGAAGATCCGCCCGACGAACATGGTTACCAATGCCGCCATGGCCGGCACGCAGGCGAGCGCCACCGCCGGGTAGTGCGCCTTCTTGGTGGCGTGAAAACTTTGGGCCGTGATTTCGAGCCCAATGAAGACCAGGATCGGAAAGATCGCGGCTTTTGGGATCACGAGATACATATAGGCGAAGTAGCCCAATAGTCCTGCGCTGCCGACGAAGATCGCCGTGGCCAACGTGTAGGCCGCTCGCCCTCCCATTGCTTTGTAAGCCGGATGACCGATGTAGGGCGTCGTTTGAAGCATGCCGCCACAGAGGCCGGCCGCCAGCGTCGCCAGCGCGTCGACGGCAATGATCTGCGTCGTGTTGTACTCGTCCCCAACGGCCGCAGCGCTTTCGGTACAGTCGATTCCTCCCACGACCGTCGCCAGCGCAAAGGGAATGACAATCGGCAAGTATCGCAACGAATCGCCCAGCACGTTGATCCACTCGAACGAAAACGCGGTCAGCCAGCCGGTTGGTAGCAACGCATCTGCCGGGTCGATCACCGCGGCGCGGGCGTGGTGCACCAGCACTCCCGAAGCGTCCATCGCCCAGTACATCAGCCCCCCGACCAGCAGCGCCCCGAGCGCTCCCGGGATCCGGCCGGGCAGTCGCACTTTGGCCACGAGTGTCGTCAAAATGATCGCCAGCGCGGCGAATCCGACAATCGGCGTGTGCAGAATCTCTAGCAGCGGCAGAAAGCTGATCAACACCAATGCAATCGCCGCCAGCGACCCCAACAGCCCCGCGCGAGGCACAATGCGGCGAATCCAGCCGGCTCCCAGGGCACAAGCGATTTTGAACAACCCGCTGATGAAAATTGCGCAGATGCCAATTTGCCACGTGTACATGGCAGCCTGGTCAATGGTCATGCCCGATTCGGGTGATTTGGCCGCCAAGAAAACGGGCCCAAAAACGAACAACACCAGGCCGAAGGTGCTGGGCGTGTCGAGCCCTAAAGGCATAGCAGTTATATCTTTACGTCCAGTTTTCTTGGCCAAACGCAACGCCAGGACGAAGAAAAGCAGATCGCCGACCAGAACCCCCACCGCAGTACCGGGAACCATGTAATGCAAGGCGAATTTTGTAGGAAATCCAAAAGCCAGATTCAACAATCCGACAGCCAGGAGCAAATCGGCAATGTTGTCTAACATCAGGCCAAAGAAGGCGTTTACGTCGCCTGGAGCGGCCCAGCGGTACCGTTGTGAGGACAATTTCGATCATTCCGGCATGACAGTTGCTTTCCATGGCTTATATCGATGATGAGTCTAATTCGTTCAGGGGGGACCTGTCAATTTGTCTTATCTCTAGGAAACTTTTCGCCATCGAGCGGCAACTAACTGCTGCAAGACCGGTGCGCGGAGCGCTTTTCCGAAAAAATTCCTTGTTCAAGGTCAACATGCCCGAACTCTCCTCTACTAGGGTGCGTAACTATGTTAGCAACAACAGTCGAAATCAGTTCTGCGGGGGTCACCAACACGGATTCGCTGGCGGATCAGACAGACGAGGCCTTGCTGCTCGATTATCGGGCGCACGGCAACCGCTGGGTGTTTGACGAGTTGGTCAACCGCTACGAACGAGAACTTTACAGTTATCTGCGGCGCTACATGGGCGATGCGACCGCGGCCGAAGACGTCTTTCAGGCGACTTTCCTGCAGGTGCACCTCAAGTGCGACCAATTTCAGGAAGGCCGTCGATTTCGTCCTTGGCTCTATACGATTGCCACGAACCAGGCGATTGACGCGCAGCGTCGCAACAAGCGACACCGCATGGTCAGTCTGGATCGAACCAACAACAGTGACTCCCAAGACGATATCGGCTCGCTGATGACATTGCTCACCAGCAAAGAGCCGGGCCCCGCCGCACAGCTCGAAACCGAAGAGCGACGCGATTGGGTACGTAACGCGGTTGGCCGGCTACCCGGTCAGCTCCGCAGTAGCGTGAATTTGGTCTATTACCAAGGTATGAAATATCGCGAGGCGGCCGAGGTTCTTTCCATTCCCGTCGGCACGGTCAAGAGTCGTTTGCACTCGGCCGTACTGAAACTCAACGAGGACTGGACCGAGGGGCGACCTCCACAAGATTGAGCGAGCCATTGATGCGAGAGCAACTGCTGGGTTATGTGCTGGGGGCGCGGGACGAGGATGAGCACGCCCAAGTCGAAGAGGCGCTGCGGCGCGATCCGCAACTTCAGCGTGAGGTCGAGTTGCTGCATGACAGCCTCGACCCGCTACGGGCCGGCGAAGGAGCCTATGAGCCGCCTGTCGGCTTGGCCGCGCGAACGTGTCAGACGGTCGAGACACATCGCCCGACGCCTGCCTCGGTCATTCACACAGAATCGATTGCGTCGCGAGGCAGTTGGACGCTGGTCGATGCCATGGTAGCGGCGGGAATCTTTATTGCCGCTTCGCTGCTGTTCTTTCCCGCGATCAGTCATTCGCGGTCGATGGCCCGACGTGCCGGTTGCGAAAACAACCTGCGTGGTTTGGGCGCCGCATTGACGAAGTATAGCGAAAACAACGATGGCCAATTTCCGCTCGTGCCAGCCCAGGGTAATCTGTCGACGGCCGGCATGTACGCCCCGACGCTGGTGAGCCAAAATTACGTCACCGACCAGCGGACGTTCCTCTGTCCCAGTTCGAGTCAGGCGGCGGAAGCAAGCCAATTCGTCGTGCCGTCGGTTGAGGAAATCCTCAAGGCCGATCCGACTCGACTCGTCGCGCTGCGAAAAACGATGGGCGGTAGCTATGGCTATACGCTCGGTTATATTTCCGGCGGAAACTACGTTGCCAGGCAAAATCTCCGTCGCGCAACCGTCGCACTGATGGCCGACGCCCCGAGCCTCGACGACCTGGGCAGCATCAGCGACAACCATGGCCGTTGCGGCCAGAATGTGCTCTACGAAGACGGCCGTGTCACGTATCTGCACTCCTGCACGGCCAAAGGATGCAACGACAACATCTTTCTCAACAACGACGGCCAAGTGGCCCCCGGCACCGATCAAAACGATGCAGTGATCGTCCACAGTTCGCTCGGCCCGTCCCAGGCGCGTTAGCCCACTTCTCTGTAAAGCCGTGACCAGTGGTCGCGCATGGCCTCGCTCTCCTTTTCCCCACATCAGCCCCGGTGATGTTGCCAAAACGCAACACGGATCTTGCGCCTGAAGTGCCCTGACAACGACCGGCAATAGCGACGTAACCTCCTAGCCAGCCCCACACTTACGGCACACCGGCCCGGCCATTCCTCCCGCTCCGCTCTCCACCGGCACCCCGTTTGCTCTTAGTTCGTCCACGCCGGCGTCGGGAGAGCCTTGGTCCCCTCGGGCTCTCCCGCGTCGGACGTATTTGGCAACATGCCCACATGCTTTGTGCGGCGCTCCTCCGAAATCTCTCAACTGGCTGAATATGCATCTTCGCGAACTGGTCGATCTGGCCGCTCTGGTTTCGACGCATGGACCGCGTCTTATTTCGCAACCGACCCCGTTTTCGCCGGACGGCATCCAGCAGTATTGGGTTGCCAGTCGTTGTCGGCTTGATCGTTGGGGTCGTGGGTTGAAATACGCCCTGGGCGAGATCGATCTACCGGCCGACCGGCGTGACCCTAGCCGCACAAATAACATCCGTCCGCTGATCGAGGAGGTGCTGATCAGCGAGATGCTCACTCGCGTCTGGTCCGCCGCGGTCTCTGCGCATGATCGCCGACACGGCATTGACACAAGCCAGCCGATCACGCGCACCATCTTCAGCAGTCATCTCGAGGCCCGACATCGGGCGTTGAAACTACTCATCAGGCTGCCGGAGGTCGAGTCCGAGGATTCAATCGCGCTCCATCGGACGAGACGATTGGCCGAACGGTGGACCGATCTGTTATTGGGGCAAATGCTCCCGGTAGATGCAATCGGCAAGTTTGCGATCGACCAACGTCGAGCCCACGAATATGCCCGGGATATGGAGCAGGAGCGACAGTCGCCCGAGGGCGACACCGCCTGGATGTTGCGGCTCACCTCGCTTCGAACGGCGTTCGCGACCGGTTTATCGGCGGTTTCGCCCAACGCAGATCTCAACGGGCGAGTCGCCACAGGCATACTGGCCTGTCTGCCGGCCGACGTGCAGGATTCGACCGGTCTGTTTCGTTCACTCTGGCTAGAGCGTCTCGACCACACGGCGAACGACGCACAGGGGCTGATCGATCAATTGATGAACGAAGAAGGGCTGTGCGTGTAGGGGCCCATTTTTTCTCTTGACACAATTCGCGGGTGCGTCCACGCACCTGCGAAACATGTCAAGAGAAAAAATAGGGTTACATCAGGCGCTCGAATCGGGCGAAGGCGGTGTCCCACGGTTCGGGTTCGTGGGGGGTGAATTGCTCGACGTCGAAGCTGTCGCGGATCACTTCACGCGCCTCGCGGATCGAGCCGATGTCGCCAGCCGCGACTGCTTGCATCATCACGTTGCCGATCGCCGTCGCTTCGATCGGGCCGGCAACCACGCGGCGATTACAGGCATCGGCCGCCATCTGGCAAAGCTGTCTGTTTTGAGTGCCGCCGCCGACGATGTGAATCGTTTCGATCCGCCCGCCGACGAGCTGCTCTAGCCACCCTAACGCCGTACGGTAACGCAGCGCCAAGCTCTCGAGCGCACAACGTATCACCGCACCTTCGCTTTCTGGAACCGGTTGGCCCGTCTCGCGACAAAACGCGCGAATCGCCTCAGGCATGTCCGGCGGTGCGATGAGGCTCCCGTGGTCCGGGTCGACCAGCGAACGCAGCGGCGAGGCGTCGGCCGACATCCGCACCAACTCGCTCCAGGAGTATTCGTGGCCCGCTTCTTTCCAGACGCGCCGGCATTCCTGGACCAGCCACAGGCCGGCGATATTCTTCAGCAGCCGCGTCGTCCCGCCGATGCCGCCTTCGTTGGTGAAATTCAGCGCCTGGCAGGTCTCGTCGATCACCGGCTCGGACACCTCGACGCCCATCAACGACCAGGTGCCACTGCTGATGTAGCACCAATCGGGCCGCGTGCTCGGCTCGCCGGCGGCCGGGACCGCCATCACCGCGCTTGCCGTATCATGCGTGCCGGGCAGCACCACATTGACGCCAGACAGGCCGGTCGCCTGAGCCACTTGGTTGGTCAACGGCCCGAGCGTCGTGCCGGGCTGAACGATCGGGCCAAACATCTCGGTCGGCACACCCCACTTTTCCAGCATGCCGGTCGCCCAGGTTTTGGTTTTTGGGTTGTAAAACTGCGTCGTGGTGGCGTCGGTCAACTCGTTGGCCTTTTCGCCGGTCAACAGCCAGTGAAACATATCGGGCATCATCAACAGCGACTCGGCGACCTCCAACAGCGGCGAATTCGCCCGGCGCATGGCCAAAAGCTGATAAAGCGAGTTCAGCTCCATGAATTGCAGGCCGGTCTCGGCGAAGATTTCCTCGCGCGATACGGTCTCGAAAGCCCACTCCATCATCCCTTCGGTCCGCGGATCACGATAATGATACGGATTGCCGAGAATCTCGTCGTCGCGTCCCAGCAGCCCAAAATCGACGCCCCAGGTATCGACGCCGACGCTGGTAACCTGGCCGGCATACTTGGCACCAGCAGCCCTCAGGCCCTCGCGGATATTGGTCCACTGGTCGAGCAAATTCCAGTACATTCGCCCGGCGGCGTGGACCGGTCCGTTCTCGAAGCGATAGACCTCTTCGAGCCGCAAGCGCTTGCCATCGAACAATCCGGCCACGTGCCGGCCGCTCGAGGCACCCAGATCAACCGCTAGATAGACTTTTTCCGCCATAATCTGTGTCGGTCCCTGCTAGGTGTGTGAGGCGGTTTGTGAAGCGGCCCGGGCGTCGCCCCGACAGCAATGTCGATCGTGACGTGCGAGGCGAGAAGCGTCAAGAGACTTGTGAGCTGCGCTTCAGTGCGATAGCCTGCTAGGGCTCGTGCTGCGAAGACCACGTCATCCTTGTCCGGAGCCGTCCGCCTTGGAAGAAAACCTCACGATCTACTATCTGGCGCTCGTTTTGAGCCTGGGCATCGCGGCCCAATGGATCGCTTGGCGGCTGCGGCTGCCGTCGATTTTGTTGCTGCTGGGGTTTGGTTTTGCCCTGGGTCAGATCACGGCCGACGATGGCGACCGGCTGTTCGATCCCGACACGCTGATCGGTGGCCATTTGCTGATGTCGGTCGTGGCGCTCTCCGTGGCGACGATTCTGTTTGAAGGCGGGATGACCCTGAAATTGGCCGAGCTCCGTCAGGCCGGCCGCGTTGTGCTGCGTCTGGTCACTCTGGGAGCCGCCATCACGTGGGCGCTGACAGCGGCCGCGGCGATGATGTTTCTGGAGCTCGATCACCGGCTCGCGGCGCTGGTCGGGGCGATTCTGGTGGTGACCGGTCCGACCGTAATCGGTCCGCTGCTGCGCCACGTGCGACCGTCTCGCAAGATCGGCTCGATCGTCAAATGGGAAGGCATCGTGATCGATCCGATCGGCGCGGTGCTCGCCGTGCTCGTGCTCGAGGTCGCCTTTGCCGGTGGTGTGGCCGAAGCTGCCGGCAGCCTGCTGCAGACAATCGCTATCGGCGGCGGTGTCGGTCTAGCCGCGGCCGTGGTGCTGGTGGTGTTGCTCAAACGGTATTGGGTGCCCGACTTTTTGCATATTCCCGTCGTGCTGTCGACCGTGCTGGCGGCGTTTACGGTGTCGAATCATTTCCAGAGCGAGTCCGGCTTGCTGACCGTGACCGTGCTGGGAATCGCCATGGCCAACCAGCATTGGGTGCCGATCAGACACGTGCTGGAGTTCAAAGAAAATCTCCGCGTGCTGCTGATTTCGTGTCTGTTTATCGTGCTGGCATCGCGATTGCGTTTGGGCGATCTTACCGGCCTGGGCGGCGGAGCGATCGCGTTTCTCATCGCGCTGGTGCTCGTGGTGCGACCGGCCGCAATCTTTCTCTGCACGTTGGGCACAAAACTCAATCGGTCCGAACGCCTATTCCTGGCGTTTCTCGCTCCGCGCGGAATCGTCGCCGCTGCCGTGGCATCGGTCTTTGCGCTCGAGGTGGCACACCGTGGCGGAGACGCGCTCGCCGAGCAGGCCGACGCCTTGGTGCCGTTGACGTTTCTCGTGATCGTCGGAACCGTGACGATCTATGGGCTGGCCGCTGCACCATTGGCGCGCTGGCTTGGTTTGGCCGATTCCGATCCCCAGGGAATTCTCTTTGTCGGTGCCGATCCTTGGATTCGCGAGTTGGCGAGTGCCGTTCAAGAAGAGGGCCACGACGTGATGGTCGTCGACACCAACCGCCGCAATATCGCCGCCGCTCGTCTGGCGGGCCTGCCCACGTACGATGGCAATATCCTTTCTGAGCAGGCCCACGAGGAGATCGATCTGGGCGGAATCGGCCGCGTTCTGGCGATGACCGCCAACGACGAGGTCAACTCGCTGGCGTGCCTCGAGTTGACAGAAACCTTCGGCAGTCGCAACGTCTATCAACTGGCGGTCCGCGACGGCGACCAACCGACCCACTCTGCCACGCCGGGCCATCTGCGGGGCCGTTCTCTGTTCGCGTCCGAAGCGACCCACGATCAGATTACGCTGCGTCTGGCGTTTGGGGCCCAGTTCAAAAAGACCACCATCACCGAGGAATTCACCTACGACGATTTTCTCCAGCGTTACGGCGAAACAGCGATTCCGTTGCTCTGGCTCAGCACAACCGGCACCCTCTCGATCTGCACGGCAGACGGCCCGGTCGAACCACAAACATCTCAAAAGCTACTCGCCCTGGTCGACCCACCCCCGTCAGACCCAGCACCCTAGCGATCCCGTTTTTTCCTTGACCGCTTCGCGGGTGCGTCCACGCACCCCTCTTGCTCGCAGGCTGTCCCTCTTCTCATTCCTTCCGAACACTCAAACACCATTGTCGAATCAGAACACCTCTGCGCTCGACAAGTCATAACTCCGCTCGTCGCAACAGGTTGCGACGCTAAATTATCATACCTTTTGCCCCCCCATTCGATAAGTCGCTCAGCCAAAAATCTGCCACATTTCGCCACCACTTGCCATTTGACACCGTCCGCCAAACCGGCGCCGGTGTAAGAACTTTTTTCTTGCGATCTTCATCGCCATAACTTGTTACTCGACAAACAACTTGCGTCACGTTTTCACATTTTGAACCAGTTTTCTGCATTTCCTGCTTGCCACACAAAACCGACCCCTTTTCAAACACCCTCTGAATCAGCCCTCCGACTAATCAAACGCCCCTAGATCGACCCCCGATTGTGTTCGAGTAGGCACCTACTTTCCGAACAGCCGATTCTAAAACGATGCTTGTTAATTGACATGCCGTGTCAAGAGAAAACTTTCGAGTTGTCTGGTTTTCCTCCATTGCTCACCATCCTTCGGTTGAAGTCATCCTCGTCACATCAAACATAAACGAATCACCACGAAGTCACGGAGGACACGGAGATACGAGTGGAAACTCTCCGTGTCCTCCGTGACTTCATGGTGCATCTCTTTTGACAATGTTCCAGGCCACCCTTTTTCATATCCGTGAAATTCGTGGTTTGTTTTCTTCTTATCCGCGTTTATCAGCGTCCATCCGCGGTTCTTTTTCTTACGACTCATTCACTCACCAAAACGGACTTCCGCTCAGCGATCATAGCGCCGCTTTCGGCAAAGTCCAGACCGAATCCCTAACTCAAGGACACCACAGCAGTTACGCCAACAAAAATCCCGCAAGACACTCTGCAAATGTGAATCGGCCATAGTCGCTTTTCGCTCCGCGAAATGAGCGAACGCCGGCGCGATCGGGTCAACACCCATTGATCGCTGTCCAATTCTCAAGAAGCACGAAGCGCCGAGTGCGGAGCACACGGCGACAATCGTAAACGTCCGCTGTGGGTCCACATTGACCGACAACTTAAAAATATCGGACCATCCGAGAAAGAAATTGGTGTGATCGGTTGCCCAAATCTAACGCCGCGTCGTGGCTTGGTCTGGTCGACCTATTGCCGCACATCATTCGCCAGCTACAATGGAGAAAACACGCTCCCATTGGGGCCGAGACCAGAATTGTCACTACACAAAGTCGGCCAGAAAACCGTTGGCCACACTTGGCTTTACCTATGCAGTTTGAATACAAGACGGTTGCGATCAACGTTGAGAAGTCCGGCTGGCTGAACAAGGCAGCGAAGGACGATTCGATCGATGAGATAGATCGCCTCTTGAAGGCCCTCGGCCAAGACGGTTGGGAGCTCGTGGCAGTCCTGCCAATTACGAATGGCGGTAGCCCGGCTCAAATCAATCAGGGCATTCACTACTTCAAGCGTCCGTTGCTCGAGCGAGAATCGTGAAACGATCATGTCGCGTTTCCAAATCATAGTTGCCCTCGTTATCGTGGTGATCGTCGTCGTGCTCGCCGTTGTCACCAACCCTTCGGAAGATCAACATCGCGACGCGATGGTTCGGGCGGTCGTCAGACGAGAGGCGGAGCATGTGCGATCGTGCCCCGACTGCGAGTTGCCGGTAATGTCGGTAGAACATGGCCGCGAAGCGATGGAGTTATACGCTCCTCCCAGCCTTCACCGAAAGAGTTACGGATTTTTCTCCGTCTATACGAATGGCAGCGCGTGGGAATCTCTCACGTTCGGTGCATTCGGCGTGGTCATGGGGCCAAACATCACAGCCGAACATCCTTGCCAGGGCACCTTCGATATTGCCATGCCGGAGGATCCCGAGAGTTTGACGCAGGTTCTAACGTTCCAGTTCCAGGTCGACGGAACGTTGTGGCACGACGAGAAACCGATCGACGAAGCGAAGCTCGGGCAATTGGCTGAGCAGATCGAGGACAAGCAGACAACAGGAATCGTGATCAACGCGACGTCCGAGTGCAAACACATTGACCTGGTACGAGTTCAAGAACTCTTCCGCGACTTTGGCTTTGAGTCGGTGGTGGCGAGAATCACTGCGCCTTGAGGGATCGCGCCAAATGTTTGATCCTCGGTTCGTTCCGCTATAGAATTGGCACGTAGTCCAATGTCGCTCGCCCCGTTCGCGGTGGCGGCAACACTTCTCATCAGGCAATGCGTCAATCTTGTTACCGGACACATGATTTGTCACTGAGTTCGCCGCGCCAACGGGAGGACCCCTCATGGAAAACCGTGTGCTGAAGTTCTTGGGCATTTTCTGCTTGTTTCTTGCCGCTTTCTTGCTCAACGTGAGTTGGGGTTATTATCAAGACAACCTGCGCGAGTTTGAAGCGATCAATCAACATATCGAGTCGCCCGAGGAGCACTTCGAGACCGGCGTGCCCCATGCGAGCAGGAAATATGTGGCGCTGGCTGCGCTCTCCGGGTTCGCCGGTATCGTGTTGCTTGTCATGGGGCGGAACCCCCGACCACGTGCTTAGGCGGAACTGCCCGGTTCGCGCAGCAAGATCTCGACGACACCCTCTGGGTCTTCTAGAAACGAAAAGTGTCCGACCTTCGGCAAGGTCGTGATCCGCGCACGCTCGCCGAGGCGCTGGCGATTGACTTCAGGCGCCGCAGCAGGTCCCCAATCGCGCTGGCCATAAATCACGTCGATCGACACCGTGTCGGGAATCTTGGGGTAGGCTGCGTCCGCGGCGACTGTCCAACTTCGGTAATTTCGTAGCACCGACTTGATGCAGGCGGCGAATTTCGGATCTGCCCGCCGTAGGTCGGCAAGCAGCGTCATGTAGTCCGGCGGCAATTTCGAGGAGTCGTAACAGCCCGCCGCGAAAAAAAGTCGCAATAGCGGTGCGATTGCCAGGCGGGTCCCCAGTGTCGTGTACCGTCCCAGATAGGAAACCAGCCGGCCAACAAGCCCGCCGATCATCGGGCCTGGATAATCATACGGGTTGCACGCGACCACGCGAGAGATCCGCTGCGGCGTTTCGGCTGCGAGCAATAACGAAATCGTTCCGCCAATCGATTCGCCCATGAGCGTAAGATCGGTCAGCTCCTGATGCTCGATGAACTTGGCAGCGGCCGAGACAAAAAACTTCGCGTCGTGCTGAATCGCCGGGTTCTTGCTCGACTGCCCGTGGCCCGGCAGATCAATCGTGTAGATCCGATACCGATCGACCAGCAGCGGTGCGATCCGCTGCGCGTAGTCCATCTGCGTCCAGAACGTGTGGAGCAGCAGCAGAGGACGCTGGCCGCCGCCGAATTGTCGGTAGCACAGATCGGTGCCCGCGAGCGTAACGCTCTCCAGCTTCGCCGATATTGGATCGCCGCTAAACGAGATCTCGACCGCCACGTCGGCTCCCTATTTCGCGGCCGTCTTTTCGGCCAGCGGCACCGGCACGAACTCTTTGATCAGCTTGCCGGTCGCCGCGTCGTTCAGACGCACGGTGCCGTCGAAACCGCCGGAGGCAACGACTTTGCCATCGGGACTGAAGGCCACGCTGAAGACGCCGCCTTTGACGCCTTCCATCGTGGCGACACGCTTGGCGTTGTTGGCGTCCCAGACGCGGACTTCGCCCTTGCCGTCGAGGCTGCTGCCCGCCACGATGCGGTTGCCGTCGGCGCTAAATTCGGTCGAATAGATACGACCGGGGAGAGTCTCGAACTTGCGGATTAGATTAAAATCGTCGCCGATCTTGCGGGCCTTGGTGCGAATCATACGATAGATCCGCGGCGTTCCGTCCGCGCCGGCTGTGAGCAGTTCGTCCTTCTTGGGATGACAATCGACCGCGGTCAATCCGCCCTTGAGAGCGCCGGGCGTGATGCTGGTGATGTTGTCCTCGAACCGCTGCGTCGCCACGACGGTGAGCTTCATCGACATGTCACGACCGACGGTGATCAGGTGGGTTCCTTTGGTCGAGAACACCGTGTCGAAAACCCAGTCGTTGTGCGAGCCCATTCGCAGAACCTGTTCGCCCGACTTGGTGTCGATCGCGCGCACCACGTTGTCAGAACATCCAAAGGCGACCTTCGTGCCGTCGGGCGACCAACTTGCGCCATAGACGGTGTCGAACGTAACAGTCTTCGAGACCGACAAACTTCGTTTTGCAACGTCCCAGATCTGGATCTCGCCCATGCGGCCCGGCGAACCACCAGAGACCGCCAGACGTTTTCCGTCGGGAGAGAACACAGCCGCTTCGATTCGCTCGGACAGCCCGATTAATCGGTCGACCATCGCCGAGCCATCGGCCTTGTGCAACAACACTTCGTGATAGCCGGAGACCGCCAGCAGCGAACCGTCGGGCGAGAAGTCCAACGACGTGATCACCGGCGGCGCGTGATACGCGGGCGGATTCTTTTTGTTGTAGACGATTTTTTCTGCCGCTGGCGTATCGTCCTTGCCACCTTCGGTGATCCACTTCTTGATCAACGCAACCTGGTCAGCAGCAAGCGGCGGCTTCTTCTTGGGCATCACCGGGGGATCTTTGCCATCGGGAATGATCTGGGTGTAGATCGAGCTCTCGTTGGGTTTGCCCGGCACGAGACCCGGGTCTTCGCTCTCGCCCCCTTTGATGAGACCTTCGTAGGTCGTGAGCAGCATCTCGCCGCCTTGTTTGGCCGGTTGATGACAACCGTGACAATGTTCACGCATGATCGGCAGCACGTCACGATAGTAACTGACCGGACCCGTTTTGGCGTCGGCTGGTTTTTTGTCTGCGGCCGTTGCCGACGGCACGAGCAAAGCAACCGAGAGCAGCGAGAACAGGGCAGAGCGGAGCGTCATCAGTGACACCTCTCATCGAAAGACAACGGTGGGAGTTGGTCGAGACACACGTGCGCCCCGGCGGGTCGACTCATTGTATCATGTCGCCCAGCCGGACGACACTATTCTATCGTACACTGCCGGTCAGTCGGGGGGCAAGCAAACGCTTGCGGCGTGCGAAAGAGCACGCAGCGGGGTCGATTTTCCTGAGGATCCGAACTGCGGGCGAGCGAGTAAGGTCTCTATTGACGGCTACGATACAAGCCCGCATCGACACGGGCGGCGATGGTTTCGGGCGCGACCTGGGCGCCCAACTCCTTGGCAATCGATAGATACGCCTTGTTCAAACCATCTTGCATTTCCGGTTTGTGCTGGCGAGCCCAGGTGAGATAGAAGGCCGTTCGGCCGCCGGACTTCTTCACTTCGCCATGCAGTTTCCGGGCATAGGCGTGCATCACCTTGGGATTAACCACCGGCATCATACTTTGTTCCTGCAGCACGACGACGTCCCTTTTTTTGGAAGCAATTTTCTTGGCCGAGCCTTTCTCTTCCCAATGTTTCTTCAGCGTACAGCCACCGAAGATCGCCCCGCCGTGGGTCATCGGCTTGTTGCCATCGGCGCGGGCAAGCTGTTTGATCATGCCGATCAGGTTGTTGCCGGCCGTATAGCTATTACCGACAGACAGCACATCGAGCCCAACCTAGCGATTTTCGACGCGGGCCAGTGCGGCGGAGAACCAAAAGATGGCGGCGGTGAAGTGTAAACGCCGTTTGAATACCGTAGCGCTGGGGCGGGCGAAGAACGTAGCGCTCGAAGTGGAAAATTGATTGTAGTGCTGGGGGGTGGTTGGCTCCAGGGGTTCGTGAGACTCAGCGGCC
>Ga0114996_10003294_pt1 | contig 20205 bp, 14 predicted proteins | sample ArcticOcean_MG_C_4_FD_87039 | JGI IMG/M metagenome (GOLD analysis project Ga0114996, IMG submission 87039) | Marine microbial communities from western Arctic Ocean - ArcticOcean_MG_CB4_134 | ecosystem: Environmental > Aquatic > Marine > Oceanic | place: Arctic Ocean: Canada Basin | collected...
CTACCGAGAGTCTGAAGACCAGTTTCCCGGCATCGACTGCACGCGCCAGTACCGGAAGCGGCGCTTCTGAACGCGCACGTGATCTAGTGGTTATGATGCATGGTTCCCAACCATGCCACCCGGCGTGCGCATCACCAGACTATTCCCGCTGCGATTTCGTCAATAGGTCGGCCGCTTGAGTTGTCGGTGAATGGCTTCCTCCATCGAGAGGCGGCCGACGGCGACCGCTTGTGCGAGCCGCTGTGAGATGGTGACGCGGCCGCCGGAGTGGCGTCTGGACAGTCGTTGGACCTCTTTCACTTCGCCCGGGGTTGGGACGACGGGTTGTTTGCTGCGAATCGGTGTTCCGTCGAGTTGAGCGATTCTTGCCGCAGATGCATGGTGCTGATGGCGCGGCAGACCCTCTGAGGTTCGGGCCTCGTCGACGCGCTCGACCGGGAGTCCTCGGGCGAGGCAGATGTTGGCGAGTCGATTCGAGATGGTTCGCGAACCGTCGCCGATTCGCACGGTGATGCGCTCGTGCTCGATGTCACCGGTGATCGTGCAGATGCGGTCGATCGTCGCATCGACCGACTCGAGCTGTCCACTGCCGAGGACGCGGCCATCACCGACCCAGGCGAGTCCGGGCCTGGGACCCGGATCGATGCCGAAGGTCAGGTCGCGAACCGAGCCTCCCTGGGCGACGAAGCGGAGGGCCGCATCGATCGAGGATTCAACCGATTCGAGGCTGGCGCCGATGCCGAGTGGGTCAGCCGCGGCTGCGACCTCCTCGTGTGTGGCGATCCAGGCGCGAGCCGAGGGTGGGAGTGGTGCATCTCGTTCGAGGTGGGCACACCTCACCTGTCGGGCTTTGAGTCCGGCCAGCAATCGATAGGCCAGACGGAAGTCTGAGGTTCGAACGACGACCTCACCCACGCTTCTCCGTGGCTCGGAGGATAGTCAAACCTTCGCTCGTCTCGGTTGTGGTGAGGCGGATTTTTGGTTGAAATCTGAACTTGTCGTCAGAAATCGACCGTGACAGTCTTAGTCGAATGTGCGACCCGATGTTCAATGGCCTCAGCCTATGAGCGTGAATTGCGCGCTGTGCTCGCGGGTTCTCCCGCGGGTGTGCGCGCCGTGACGCGTTCGTGCACCGAGTTGGAACGCGCACGCGCGATGCAGGTCATCGAGCGACCCTTCCTGGTGGTCCGTGCTGCCGGGTCGGGTATGGATGGCAGTGGGGATCTGCTCGCGTTACGCGGCGATCTGTGCTTTCCAATCGAGGTCAAGACCCGGGCGGTGAAGAAGGTGTATCTATCCGGGGAGACGGCCGTGCAATTGGAACAGATGCGCGTAATCGGAGAGCGCTGTGGCCTGATGCCGCTGTATGCGCACCGATTGAAGGGCTCCCGTGGCGATTCCTGGCGAATTTTCCGCGTCGATACGAGCACACTCACCGGTCGATTGGCCGCATTGTCTCGTCGGATTCCGACCCTTCCTCTGACGAGAACTGGAAAACCACACCTCGATTGGGATCAGGGTCTGCCGCTTCACCAATTTCTCGGCGTGGTCTGCAGAGCACCGGATGAGGAGGGACTCTCTCGCCTCGTTCAGGAAGCACTCAGCATCGAGACCGAGGTGATCGATGTTCCTACCCCCGAGCCATTACCGGCTTGGATGGATCGATTTCAGGCCTGATTCTCTTTGCCCGAGAGTTGGTTCTCGAGCCCGTCGACCGCGACCGCTTGGCGGCCGACTTCGCGCGCGACTCGGCTGAAGTCAGCCTGATCAAGCATGCGTTGAATGGCGTCGCGGTCGCGCAGCAAGGTGTTGACTCGGCGCTGAATCTTGCGCGCTTCCTCGGCTTCGCCCATGGACCGGCGAGAGGTGGTCTGGTCTTCATCGCTTGCCCCGACCCTTCAAGTGGGACCGGCGTGAGGCGAGGGCGTGAGTGATGAGCGACGGGCCCGCGATCGGCGGTCAGTGATCCTGCTCTTCCTGAGTTTCTTCCTGGCCGTGCAGCTGCACTGGGGCTTCGCCGTGCTCGGCCTGTGGATCATCTTGCTCGGCCAACTCGAGCACCGTGGCGTGCTCGATCGCTGGGGTGCGACGCGTGTACTGGGCGCCATCCTGATGATTCGCACGCGACGGGGTCAACGGGCGCTGGAGCGCTTGGCTCGGCCCCGTCGAATGTGGCGCTGGTTCGGTGAACTCTCGCTGTGGACCTGTGGGGCGGCGATGTTCGTGATCATCCTCTTGCTCGTGCTGTCAATCGCTTCCGCGCTGATCTTCGGCGTGCCCAAGAGCGACATCCCGCCGAGCCAGTTGATTCTGATTCCCGGCGTGAATCCGATCATTCCGTTCTGGTGGCCGGTTCTGGCCATCATCGGCGCGCTCGTGATTCATGAGTACGGGCACGCGCTGCAGGCCAGAGCGCACGGCATGCGCGTGCGCGCCTTCGGCCTGCTCATGCTCGGGCCCCTGCCTCTGGGGGCGTTCGCCGAACCCGAGGGCAAGGAGTTGTTCGAGGCGCCTCGGCGCGAACGCATGCGGATGTTCGCCGCTGGACCTGCGGTCAACATCTACGCGGCGCTGTTCACCTGGCTGCTGATCGGCGCGCTCGCGACCCAGTTCGCCGCGACCGATCCCGGTGTGCATGCGCCGGCCATCATCGAAGGCGCGCCTGCGGACGAGGCGGGATTGGAACCGTGGGAGATCATCACTCACTTCAACGGCACAGCGGTGACGAACCCAGAGGAACTCTCAGCAGAGCTCGCAGAGCATTTCGCGGGTGATAATGTCAGTCTGATGGTGTTGAGCAACCCCGACTCGAATGGAGACCGATCCTTGCGGATGATCAATGTCACGCTGGCGGATCGGCACGAATACTATCTCGAGCAGAACCTCTCTGAGGCCGATATCGATTCCTATGGCATCGAGAAGGGCGACGCCTTCCTCGGCGTGTCCGGCATGGCAGGCGGCACGGCCGGCCTCGACCGTATCACTGGTCCACTCGCCTCCAACTATGACCAACCCTGGTACATCGACGGACTGGCGATGCTGATCCAACCGATTCGAATCATCTCGGCACCGATCGAGCACGAAGGCCAGATCATGGATGTGCATGAGCAGGAATACCTCGAGACGGAGGGCTGGCTCGGCGATGCGCTCGGCCCAGAGGTCATGCTCGCCCTGATCACCGGGCTGTTCTGGTTCGTTTGGATGAATCTCGGGCTCGGATTCGCCAACCTGATTCCGATGATTCCCTTCGATGGTGGCCATCTGATGAAGGACGGGTTGCAGAGCACGGGGGAGTTGATCAACAGATTTTCGAAGAATCCCCACCCGTTGAAGGTCGAACCGGTGGTTCGCAGAATCTCTTCGCTGAGTTCGCTGTTCCTGCTGATCGCCTTGATGCTGCTGATGTTCGCCCAATACCTCTGAGGTTCATTCCTCTTCGGTGGCGAAATCGGCCTCGGCTTCGCGCTCGGCCTGGGCGACTTCGGGTGCGCTGGCCAATGCCTTGTTCGCGACGCGTTCCCAGACCGCGGGAATCGCCAGCAGAATGAGCGCTGAGATGGCGAGATTGGTCCAGGACGAGCCCGGCACGAATTGGCTGTTGTTGGACAAGCCCAGTTTGACCGCACCGACCCAGGGAATCTCCCCGCCGGCCACACCGATAATCCAGTCGTCGCGCACCGCATCCACGGACTCACCGTTCTCATCGCGAAGTCCACCCCAGTGCGGATCGTTTCCACCAATCGTGACGAACTGATCGACTCTGCAACCATTGCTGTCTGGATTGTCGCCGGTCGTCAGATAGCCCGCATGCTGGGGATCCCAATCCGTGATGTTCATCTTGCGTCCGTTGGAACAGGGATAATCGATCTCGACCGAGATGCTGTCGACATCGTACACGCTCGTCCCCGGCACCGACCAGGTCAGCACACAGGTGCCGGCCTTGCCGTCCACATCGAGGCTGATTGGATCCCATGAACCGCCGGTGCCCGCGCAGGGTTCAGCGGCTTCTCGATCGGGGGTGACCGTATCCTCAGCGACCGCGCGCAGCAGCACACGGTGGATGACCGGCGTCATGTCACCGCCATTCTTGCGATAGATGATCACGTCACCCGGCATGCCATGGGACTCGTAGCCCTCGGCGGGATTTCCGGGTTGAGTGGCCTGAGCATAGGAGGTGATCGAGGCCCGCTCCATCGACATCACGATAACCAGATCGCCCGGATCGATGGCCCCTACGTTACCATCATCCTCGTGCATCATCGAGCCGGACTCGATGACGACCATTGGTGGCCAGGAGCCGGTCATCAGCACGAGGGCGGCGATCAGCGCCGCGATCAGCCCGCCTGCGAGCAGGGTTTCGCGGCCCCATGACCAAGCCTCGCCCATCGGCTCTTACTCCTCCTCGTCTTCGGGAGTGTCGCGTTCGCCCGAAGCGGGGAAGGTGGCCCAGAACAGCAGGCTTGCGAGAATCATGACCGCCCAGCCTGAGAGATCGTCGAAATAGGGTGCCGGGGTGGAGTCAATCTCCACTCCATTCAGCCAGTCCCAGATGTTGAGGGTGTTGACCCGGTCCCCGTTCTCGTTGCGCACGAGGCCGAAGGCCATGTTGCAGAATTCGAGTGCCGCGGTCACGAAGCCGAGTAGGCCGAGGCTGCGATTGATGCGTGGACTGCGCAGACCCTCGATGGAAAACCAGCGTGAAAGCCGGGAATCTTCGGTCACCCACCACTGGATGAAGAAGTCCTCGGGCACCCCTCGATCAGCACCCTCGGGCATGTCGCGTGCACGGATCAACCCGTGTTCGATGAAGTGGACCGAAAGCCGCGCCGTCCACACGGTTCCGAGCAGTGCCGCCGCCTCTTCGGCCTCCTTTCGCTGGCGACCGAGGTCGGCGCGCGAGGTCGATTCGAGAACGCCCATCAGCACCGACCATTGGGCGTGGTAATGGAAGAATTCAGGTGCGGCGAAGATGAGCAGCGTGATACCGACCATCAGACCGATCCAGGTCAACTGCACGATATCCGCAAGTTCAGGATCCATCGCTCCATCGAGGAAGAAGAAGAAGACGACCGACCACATCACGAGGCTGAATCCGAGAAAGGACAGCGTGCCGAGCATGGCCAGATGGCGGTCGCGCTGACCCTCCCACCAATGCGCCAGTGGAGAGAGAATCACACCCTTGGTCCGCTTGTAGATTTGGCCGAGAGACATGGTCAACTCCGGTCCTCCCAGAATCTAATGGATGTTGAGGGTTCGCCTTGTGAGGTCGCTAACGACTTCGGAATAGGTTGATAGCCGCCGTGACGAGGTGTCGGCATAGCCGACTGTGTTGGGGGGGTCTGTTTGCCATGCGCCGAATCGCTTTCTTGATGCTGTCCCTGTTGCTTTTCTCGTCCGCGTTGCCATTCGCCACCGCGGTCACAGAAACGCAGTTTTCAGACGGTACGACGACCTTCACTCACGTCTTCAGCCAAGCGGGAGATGCAGGGACTCCAGGTGTGACCCTTCCCTATGGTGCCCACGTCACCGATGTCGAATTCGAGGTTGCGGGCGAGGCTTCGACGACGACTTGGATCAATATGACCTCCGATGCGGATTACAACGGACCTGGGTCGACCAACACGAACTTCAATCCGACCTGGTTCAACGGTGCCTATCGTCAGAACATTCTCTCTGACAATGATGAACTCACGCTCAAGCCTGTCGAGACGACATCCTACTGGTCGCTGACCTCCTCCTCGGATGTCGCGAGCAGCAGCGGTGGTACACTGAACACGACCGGGGGCTCATTCTCCGCAGCGGAGAATGGTCTGATCGGGGTCAAGACCGAGCGCACCGAGACCATGGGCACCGGCGGTCAGTGGAATTATCCCGGTCCAATCGTCAAGCAACATGGTGAGATTCATGTCGCCCGATGGAGTGCGACCAATCCGGCGAATGCGCCGACCATCGATCGCTACAATGCGAGCACCGGCGCCTTCATCCAGTCGGCCATGCTGACCAACACCAATAACTGCACGAATGCCGGAACCGGACTTCTTCGCTACATCTACGACATCACGAGCGATGGCGATGGCAGTGTGTGGATGGTGAGTTGGAATTACCGCATCATCTCGAGGTGGGCGGTGTCCACCGCCGGCGTTTACACCTGCGAGCAGTATTGGCTGGTGCCCACGGCTGGAGGCACCCGTTATCCCTACGGCATCGCCTTCGATGCCAACGACGGTGAGATGTACCTGCTCTCGGGCACCTACCAGAGTCCCAATTACAATTTCGACCTGTGGAGAGTGAATCGCAGCACGCCGACCACGGCACAGGCGACCTGGGGTCTCGGGTCGATTCGCAGCGGCCAAGGCACCCCCTCGGGGCTGGATGTGGAGATGCCGCGCATCACCTACAATGTGTACTGTTCATACTCCACATCGACCAATTGCAAGGCACGTTCCTGGCATAGCGTCTACCATACCGGTGGACTGTGGCCCGAGCATCAGGGTGACATCCTCTACCCGGGCATCGCCCACTACGGAATCGAGCGAATCGATGGCGAGATCGCCTTCTCCTGCTTCTATTCGAATTTCTGTGGCACGGCGCAGAACCGCAAGGTGAATTTCGCCGGTGCCAGTGCTTCGAACTGGACGGCAACGCCCGCCGCGGGCAGCGCCGCGGTCATCACCTCCTCAGTACAAACGCTGGCGACATCGGTCACCATTGTCAAACTCGGTGCTGCCATCAGTTGGAAACCGACCGGAACCACGGTCGACTACATGGTCACCAACGATGCCGGTACGACTTGGAAACAGGCAGGGCTGGGGAGCACCGTCACCTTCGCCAATGCCGGCAATCAACTGGCTTGGAAGGCTTGGCTGAACGGTACGGCGAATGCAGCACCGATCCTCGATACCGTCGGACTCACCTACACGGCGAGTTACAGTTCGACTGCGCAGGTTCGCATGTGGCGCTACTCATCCGCGGGTGCGATGCCGGTTGCTGCGACGGTGTGGTGGAATGCCTCAACACCGGGTGGAAGCAGTTTGGACATCTACTGGTACACGGGTTCGACCTCTTGCCTTGGCCGTACCCATAACATTCCCTCTTCGGGCACGACGACGACCATCACCGGCACACCTACCTACCTGACGTTATGCATCGACTTCGATGCCGGCACGAACAATGAGTATTCGCCAACCCTCTACGACATCAACATCCAGACCTACTCAAACGCGCCGCAAGACGTCGAAATCGACATCGGGGCAGACAACAGTGCCGAATGGGACTACTCGGGTACCCTGCTGGGCACGGTGATCGCCTCGTCCACGCCGATGGATCAATCGATGCCGGATGCCTTCAACGCGCTGGTTCCTGGAACAGGCTCGGGTACGACAATCGTGCCCGTCGATATCCACTCCGCCGCTTCGGGTCAAGTCAAAATCATCTCGATGCGCGTCGAATACACGATGGTCACCGTCAATCTCGACATGCAGTTCGATTCCGAGATGGTGCTTCATGAGCGCGCGGATTCCTATGAGGTCGTGACTCGTCACGTGATCGGCGATCAGGCACTCGCGATTACAAATGCGGAGCTGACGATCCTCGCCTCACCGAGCGGAGATGCGCCCACACTCGCTTGGGCTGATGATGGTACGCTCGTCGATGATGACCCCGAGGACTGGATTGTCCCCGATCAGAGCGGTTCGTGGACCAACCTGTCCAATGGCATCTTCGAGATTCACTGGAAGTTCCGCATCACCGATGACTTCCCAGAACAGAACAACGTTGGCTTCCGGGTCGGCTGTACCGATGACAACGGCTTCTCGCCGAGCACTCTGTCCTCCGGTGGCGCTGGGATTGTCGTCAACCAGTCCTACGGACTGGGCTGGTTCGCCGTGCGCGATGTTGAGGGTCAGGTCGTGAGCGAGGACCTTCAGAACAACGATTGGGTCGTCGGAGGCGAGATCGTGCACTTCCAGGGCCAGGTCTGGTTCGCGGATACCGAGGATGCACCACTCAACTCCGTGTTCGACGTGCGCGTCGCGCGCAAGGATAGCCAAGGTGACTTCATCGCCTCAAGTTGGAAGGACAACTCGAATCCGAATGGTTCCTTCTTCATATCTCTGCAGGTGCCTGACATGAACATGCCCGAAGGCGTGACCTTTGAGGTCCAGACCTACAATGTTCGTGACCCGACGAAGGTGCTGACGACCAATGACACCTGGCGGCGCACGATGCGCATCGATGATACGGCGCCGGCGATTCTCAGTTCCTGGCCGGCCGAGCAGGATTACGAGGCGAGTTCGACCGAGCAGCGCATCTCCGTATCGATTGCTGACGCGGTCGGACATCCCGATTCACTGACCCTGAATTATTGGGTCGAGGCTGATCATGACGCGAATCGCAACGGTGTTCCCGATGCGGGTGAGTATGCCAACAAGACGCTGTTCAACGAGACCGCGGCAGAGGTGAAGGTCTTCTTCGGTGAGATTGATGATTCACGAAATCCGAACATGGCTCGGGTCTCTTACTACATCACGGGCACGGACCCCGCGGGCAACCCGCTGACCCGATTGGATGGACCGGGCTTCGCCTATGACTTGGCAACCTATCGCACGCGCAAGGACATGTCAGCGGTCTTCACCGGCTCGAACTGGGTCGGTCATGTGGATGGCGCGGATGTGTTCAGTGGCACGGATCAGTCAATCAGTGTCGGTCTGGTCGATGCGAATGGTGTCATCGACTTCGAATTCGTCTCGCTGATCTTCGACTTCGAGGGGCCAGATCCCACCCGGGACCAGCAGCGCATATCCTACAACGGCCGCACCGACACCTGGTATTCAGAGGGCCCCTACATCGAATTGCTGCCGAGCAGCAATGTCGCCGTGACGACCAATGACACCGGTCTTCCGTGGATTACGACCACCTTCGACTTCCGATTCTCGTGGGACTGGCCCGACGAGGACATCTCGGATCTCGCGCTGGAGTACAAGGAACTCGGCTCGAACACACCGACCCGCATCGTATTCCTCGAGCATACCTTCAGCGTTGAGAACGACCTCGTTCTCGATCCCACGACCTACGTGGTCGAGGATGTGGCCGAGCCGCGTATCGGTCCGCTCGATGATGCAACGCCGGTGCGCCCTGATGACCGACTTCGCTGGTCGGGCAACGTGGTCTATGAGGGCAGCAATGTGCCCGCGCCCAACGACCTCGGCATCACAGTCGAGGTCTTCGACGGCGTGCAATACTGGTCCGATGGTAGTCTATCCGAGGAGGGCGGCTTCAGCATCGAGGTGCCGTTGACCGCTGCACCGACCCTGCAGAGCGCGGAGACCCGCACTTTCCTCACCGGTGTGCGAAATGTACCCGGCCGGGGCGAAGACATGACCCGCGACACTGTCGCGACCACCTTGCAACTCCAGGTCGACCACACCCCACCGAGGGTCCACCACCGCCTCACGCCAATCGATGTGATTGACATCTCGGCCGCGACCGACCTGACCTCCATCCCAGTCCACTTCATCGGTTGGGAGGAGTGCATTCTACTCGATGACGATGACCGCTGTGCCGCCTTCGGACAGAGTCCACAATGGGTCAACTGGGTGATGCGCGATGATGCGCGCACGATCGCCGCGGGCCGCTCACCCCTCGCCATGCAGGTCATGGAGGATGGCATCGAATGGATCGGCGAGGTCGATCTCACCAACGACGGAGTCGTCACCCCGCGCAGCGGCTACCGCGTCGGCTTCTGGGTGACGGGACACGACGCCGCGGGCAATGAATTCCCGATGCCGGCCAATACCGAGAGTGACCCCGTGCGAGAGCGCGCCGAAGATGATGGCGATCATGACCTATCCTGGGTCCGACTGGGAGCGACCGTGGCCGAGCTGATGGTGAAGAGCGTCACGCTGGACAAGGACACCTTGAGCGAGGGCACCGAGATCGAGGTGACCACAATCATCGTCAATACAGGAGGCGCGACAGAGTCTTCGTTCACCGTTCAATTCCTCGCCGATGGTGAGGTCTTCCACAGCGCTCGTATCTCAGGACTGCCAAGTAATTCCGAACACCGGATCCAGACCACCTGGACCGCAAAGAAGGGTGTGGATCGAGTCACCGTAATCGTCGATGCCGATAACGAGGTCGTCGAAGTCGACGAGGAAGGCAACAGCATGTCTGCAGGCGTCTCTGTCGAATATTCATGGGGCATGGGCTGGGTGGACAGCTGGCGCAAGAATCCGCTGACCGTAATCGGCGTTCTGTTCGCGATGATTCTGCTGCCGATCGTTGCGACAATCACCTGGAAGACCTCGCTCGCCGGAGCAGACGACCTCTACTCGGACGAACTCCATGACGACGATGAGGATGATTGGGTGGACGAGGACGAGGACGAGGATGATGACGATGGCTGGGAATGATCTTGGCCGCGTACGATGAACTCTGCCAACCACTGAGGACACATCTTGATTCCGCGGGTTGGACACCGACCCCGATTCAGGAAGCGGCTATCTCGAAGTTGCTGGAGGGAAAGGACCGGCTGCTGGTCGCGCCGACCGGCTCGGGAAAGACCGAGGCGGTGGTGCTGCCGATTCTGTCCCGAGCCTTCACCCTGAAGTGGGAATCGCTCTCGATCCTCTATGTCACACCGTTACGAGCCTTGAATCGCGACATCGATCGTCGATTGCAGAGCCTGGCTTCTGTCGTTGGATTGACCGTGGGACTGCGCCATGGCGATACGCCACAGGCCGAGCGCAATCGCCAGTCTCGCAAGCCCCCTCAGTTGCTCGTGACCACGCCCGAGACCCTCCAGATCATGATGACGGGCAGCCGGTTGCGCGAACATCTGTGCAATGTGCGCGTTGTGATTATCGATGAGGTCCACGAATTGGCCGCTTCGGAACGCGGCGCGCAACTTCTGGTCGGCATCGCCAGAGTCGAGGAAATGGCCGAGCGCAGAATCCAGCGAATTGGTCTATCGGCCACGGTCGGCAACCCCGATGAGGTCGCGCGCTGGCTCTCGCCTGAGACCGGGGCAGCGATTCGCGCACCGACTCCTCGCGCAACCGAGGTTCGAATCACCTGCGCCCAACCCGATGGTGTCGATGAGGCGATCGCGGTCGAGCAGCATACCACACCGCATGCGATTGCTGCGCTGCGCATGCTCGCAAACCGATTGAAGGCGGATGCACCCTCACTGATTTTCGTCAACAGTCGCAATGCGGCGGAGTCAGTAGCCAGCCGACTCGCGAGCTTCGACAACACACTCGAGATTGGCATCCATCACGGCTCGCTGTCGAGTGAATTGCGCGAGGAAATGGAGAATCGCCTGCAGGCGTGCGAACTCGATGCGCTGGTCTGCACGAGCAGCCTTGAACTCGGCATCGATGTCGGTTCGATCCGCCATGTACATCAGGTCCAATCCCCGCGTGCTGTGGATCGACTCCTGCAGCGGATCGGGCGCGCGGAACACGTGCTCGGAGGCACCGGAAGAGGCGATCTAGTCGCCTGGGAGACCGATGAGATCGCCGAGGCTGCGGTCATCGCGCGCCGCGCGATTGCAGGCCAGATCGAAGGCGTTCGCTGGCGTACGAATCCCCGCACGGTCGCGGCCAACCAGATGGTGATGATGACCCTGGCCGAAGGCATCGTCCCCTTGGCAGCGACCACCCGCCTGCTGCAACGAACCTCGATTTTCGCCGATTGGACTGAGTCCGACACGCGGGCACTGGCCCACATCCTCGCCGACCGCTGGTTGATCCGGATGGTCGATGACCCCTCTACATCCGACCCTCTCGAATGGGCACCCTCGCTCTGGCGAAAGATTGCGAGCGGGCCTGAACTGCCAGCCGAGAGACCGAGCAAGGAGGAGATTGGATCGACGAAGGACTCCGTGCTCGACACATGGAGGACCGAGATGCGTAAACGCGTTCCCAAGCATCTGGCCGACGGCTGGACCTCGGCCAGTGGGCGCACGCGCCGCTACATGCTGGAGCACCTCTCGATGATCCCAGATGAGCAGCGCTACCGGGTTCGCGATGCCGTGACCCGGCGCGCGATCGGCTCGGTCGACGAGGCCTTCGTGCTCTCGCTGGATGATTCGGGTCAGGATAGCGATGGGCTTCGCAGGCGCTTCGTGATCGTCGGCCGCACTTGGGAGATCGTCGAGGCTGACCCCGAGAAGGCCGAATTGCTGGTCGCCCCGGTCGGCTCGAGCGGGCCGGTGCCGGTGTGGAGCGGTGAACTTCCACCCGTTCCCGCGGAGATCGCCCGCGAGGTCGGTGCCTTGCGCAGAAGACTGATCGAACTCGCGGGTGGCGTCGAGGTAGAGCCCATCGATTCACACGAAAGAATCGATTGGATCGGCGGCCCAGCGGTGGAAAAGGGCATCGAGCACTACCCAATCGCTCCCGAAGCACTGTCGAGACTGATGAGCAAGGTCGTCGATCATGTCGATGCGAGCGGCCATCTGCCGGATGAGCGAAATCTCGACATCGAGACCCGGCGCGACGCGATCATCGTCCACTCCTGCCATGGCAACCGGATCAACGAGACTCTGGCCCACTTCCTACAGGCGATGGCCTCGACGTTGGAAGGGCGCATGGGCAGGGTGCTGGTCGACCCCTATCGAATCAGTCTGCAGGTTCCCGGTCTGCGTGCCACCCATGTGGTCGAATGGCTGACCGAGACTCCGCCAGAGGGTCTGCCTTCGATTCTGCGGGTGACCATTCCCAACGGCCGTCAACTGCGCGCAAGATTGGTTCAGGTGTGCAAGGTGTTCGGTGTGCTGCAATCGGGTGTGGACCCGCGCAAGGTGAATCTGGCTGGCATCGCCAAGCGCTACCGCGGTACGCCGCTGATGGACGAGGCCTTGGACAAATTGTTCAGCGAACGCATGGACCTCGACGGTACGGTCGACCTGCTGCATGCGATCCAGGCCGGCATTGTCAACGTCGAACAGAGAAGTCCAGGCCCACTCGGCCTGTCACCGCGCTCGGAACGTGACATGCAATTGCCGGACTGGTCTCAGGTCGAGGTGCGCCGTCGCCTCGAAGGTCGTCTGATGAACGAACGCGTGATCACCCTCTGCCTGCGCTGTCACGCACCGACCCGCTTCCGCGTCGCTCGGCATCCCGAAATCAACCCAGCCTGCACCGTGTGTGGCGCGACGATGCGCGCGGTCGCGCGCGAAGGCCTCGCGGATGATCTGAAGAAGTGGGTTGCGGATGAGGATGACAAGACGCGGAACCGCATGACGCGCAATGCGGAGATGGTTCAGAACCGTGGCTTGGATGCCATTCTCTGCCTGATGGCGCGCGGCGTGGGAGAGGGCACCGCGACCCGGATCCTGCGCGCTCATCCCGCCGGTTGTGACCGCGATGCTCTGCTCAAGGCAATCCATGATGCCGAAATCCAATACGCGAGAACTAGGCGGTTCTGGGGTTAGCAAGCCTCATGGACATCAGCACGAAGCCGGAGCCATGTGGTTCGGCCTGACCGGGCGCAATGCGGCGGGCAAGACCACGATTGTCGAATGGCTCGCCTCACAGGGTCATATCGCGACCTCGTGCAGTGATTCGATCCGGGCCCACCTCCGATCCCAAGGGCTGGATATCACACGGGATAATCTGATTCAGGGCGGCAGATACCTTCGTGCAGCCGGCGGTGCTGGCATCCTCGCCCAGATGCTGAGAGATGCCCATCGGCCGGATCCGGATGTCGCCATCGATTCGATCCGCACCCCGGCTGAGGTTGCGGCCCTGGCCGAGCGTAGCGATTTCCGGCTTATCGAGGTGCGAGCCTCACGCGATGCCCGCTGGCAGAGGTTGCAGGACAGAGGTCGAGCGGGTGACCCCACGGACTGGCAGACCTTCGTCGCCCAAGAGGAGGCCGAACTGATCGCTGCGGATGACAGTGGACAAGCCCTAGATGCCACCGCCGCATTGGCGGACATCCTGATCGATAACGAGGGGGACCTCGCTGCGCTTCACAGCGTGCTTGAGGCCCTGCTCAAACCTGACGGACCGTGATGCCGGCCTCTTCCATCATCCAGGTCGAGGTGGCGAAATCCTCTCGCCAGCGCTCGGGGACCTCGCTCGATTCTGGATAGACCACCTCGATCACACCCGCTTGGATCAATGAACGGGAACACCGGGTGCAGGGTGGCCAGGTCACATAGGCGGCACAGCCCTTCAGCGAGAGACCGATCCGGGCCGCGTGCATGATCGCATTCTCCTCGGCATGACAGATGAGTGGGTACTTCTGTTCCCGGTCTGCGAGTCGTTCGGCATCATCGGCGATGCCGCGAGGGAATCCATTGAACCCGGTGCTGCGAATCTCTCGGTCCACACCGACGACCACGCAACCGACCTGGGTGGAGGGATCCTTGGACCAACCGGCGATGTGCTCGGCCAACGCGAGGAAGCGTCGGTCCCACTTCTCGCTCATCGTCCCACCCCGTCCTGCCTGTCGCCGCCTTCCTTTGAGGGTTCTCACGCTTACTGGTCGGCATCATCCGCGCCACGCTGCGGAATCAGGATGCTCATATCCTCTGGGGTGTCCATTCCCATGCCGTGCAGGATGTTACCGACCAGATACAGACTGCCGATGCACAACACCGGAGGGGGGGTGTCCTCATCCAGAGTCAAGGCTGTTGCACAGGCCATCTCCAAGGCCTCGAGCGGGTCCTCCTCGGAACGGAACAGCGCATCGATACCATGCTCGCGCAAGGCGTTGTTCAGCGCCCTGCACGGCATCGGTGGGCGGCGGCCATCCTTCGGCTGGGTCACGAAGACGTGATTGATATCGCCCTCGACGATCAATTCAACCAGGGGTTGCAAGAAGGCGTGCAGGTCGTTCTGAAGCGTGCAGCCGACCAGGATGACCCCCGGCATTGGTGCTTCGTCACGGGATTTCTGGAAGCGGATCTGTTCACAGGCCCGCGCCATTCCGCTCGGATTGTGGGCTGCATCCAGAAGCAGGGGCACGCCCTCATACTCATGCCACTGCATCCGTCCAGGCCAATTCGTATGCGTGACGGCGCTGTCAACCGCCTCGTAGGCTTTCTGTTCACCCATCGCCCACAGCGCGTTGCGAGCCAACATCGCGGCCTCCATCTTGTAAGGAATCCAACCATCGAATCTGGAATTCTTCGGCAATGGCCGGTAGGGCTCGTCCGCGTCCTTGAACCGGATGCCCTTCTCACGATCCCCTCGCCACCACCAGGCGGTGCTGTGGTCGCGGACCACACCCTCGATGACCGTGCGGGCCTCATTGTCATAGGTCCACGCGGCGATGAAAGGGCGACCTTGGCGAACGATGCTGGCCTTCTCATAGGCGATCTTCGCCAGCGTATCCCCAAGGATGTCGGTATGCTCCAGCGCGAGTTCAGTCAGAATGCAGCAATCCGCATCGACCAGCCGGGTCGCGTCGAAACGACCGCCGAGTCCTGTCTCGATGATTGCGCGTTCCACTCCACGATCGGCGAAGGCGACCATCGCCGCTAGGAAGGTTGCCTCGAAATAGGTCGGCATGGTGATGGGTTTGCGCAGGGCTGCGGCGCGCACCCTCTTCAAGCAGGAGCGCAATCGATTCGAGGTGATCGGCACACCATCGATCCGGATTCGCTCCTCCACCCCGTGAAGGTGCGGTGAGGTGAACAGACCAGTGCAGGTGCCGGCCAACGTGAAGGCATTCGAGAGAATCGCACAGCAGGTTCCCTTGCCATTGCTGCCCGCCACATGGATCGAAGGAAAGGCGTGCTGCGGCATCTCAAGCCGTGCCAGAAGGGTGGCCGTCTTCTCCAGATGGGCATTCATGCCCAACTCCTTCAGGGAGTCCAACCACGTCAACGAATCCTTTCCCATCCGCTCGCCCCGCCACCCGGTGGACGGTCGCCTTGAAATGGCCTTTGCGGCTCGCGCGAAACATGTCGGGCGAAGGCTTCGCTGCGAAACGGCGCTCTGACAAGGCCTCCGAGGTCAAGGCGGAGGAGAAGGCGAGGGCTGGTCCACCGCTGATGGCCGCACTCAAGGAGCAGGCCCCAGCGATGACGGGCATGGCGATGATGTTCATCGTCACCATCCTGATCGCGATGTCGATCCAGGACTTCTACGACCAGGACGACCTGCGCGCCTTCGGCGATTCGGGCACGACCAAGGCGGGATTCATCCTGCTCGAACTGGTTTTCATTCTCATCTTCACCGCCGGCATCATCTGGCTGGCGCGCCGAGGCCTTGAGAACCTGATTCGCTGGGGCGTGCTCGGCGTGTTGTGGATCGCGATGTTCTACACCCTGATTCCGCTGAGCTACATGCTGCTGGTCGAGGATGCGCCAGAGTTGACGATGGATTCACATGACGTCTCCAACACCTACATCATTTCCGTGGATGAGGGCGGAGCCGGCTTCTTCGTCATCAACGAGAGCCTCGGGGAGAACGGCACCATTCTCTACATGACTGACGCCGGCGCCGGAGAGGGCCCCTATGCCGGCGCGTCGGTTGTCTGGACCCATGAGATCATGCCCAACGAGACGATGCCACAGAGCCCACAGATCTCGACCACAGCCGATGGCATCATCCTGTGCGAGAATACACGCTGGGTGCTTCTTGACAATGAGACCGGGCAGGAGCTCGACAGTCATGGCAAAAATTGCCAACTCGGCCTGCGCTACGAGCCGATTGATGACGATTGGGAGAATTGCGACGGAACCGACGATGTGGCTCAGGATTGGGCCGTCAACGGGAACCACCTCGAGCCGATCCCATTCTTCAGCGATGGCGACGGGCCCCCCGGTGACTGCGTCCTGCCGGGCAATACATGGGAGCGCCTGTTCCCTGAGGCCTTCGATGGCAGAAATATCCTGTTCGCGCGCGACATCGGTGATTCCCATTTCCTGATTGTCTCCAAGCAATGGGCCGGTATGGTCGTCTATCCAACCCGTGAGTCGAACTCGCCCGAACTCGAGGAGGTCAAAACCACCTGGGAGACCAATCTGACCGGATCTGAACAATTCACCGCCGTCACCTATGGCGCGGCACCCGGAGATGAGCTGGATGATGATGAACCGATTCTGGTGCTCGGCACCAATGAGGGCGCGGTCACAGGCTGGCAGATCAACCAGACCGGAACCGTCGATGAGGATTCGGTGTTCAGGATGACGCTGGGTGATCCCGTCCGAGGTCTGCTGCTCGCCGATTGCTGCGGTGAGATCAGCAATGACCTGTGGGTGATCGAGGGCGATGAACTTCACATCTTCATGGGTGATGGCCTCTACGAACAAAGCCGCAGCCTGACGGTCGACGGTGAGAACATCGTCATGATGGCACTCCATCGTGTGGATAATCCAGACAGCTCAATGGATGATGGCCTGCTCCTGATTGAACACGATGGATCGTGGACCAGCACGAATTTCGTCGCCCACATTCCGAACTATGCCTTCGTCGTCGCCGGCATGGGTGTGATGTGGGCAGATGTTCTGACAATCGTCGTGTCTGTGGGCCTGATGATCGCGCTGCTGCGATTCCCGGAATGGTATGTGGTCAACACGGTCGGCATCCTGGTCGGAGCGGGTGTAATCACCATTCTCGGCGTCTCCTTCGTGCCGGTGCTGATCATGCTCTTCATGGTGCTCGCAGCGGGTTATGATGCGTGGGCGGTCTATCGGTCCAAGCACATGCTCGAACTCGCCGATACGATGATCGGACTCAAACTGCCGATTCTGCTGGTCGCGCCGCAGGACAAGAATTACTCCTTCATCGCAGAAGGCGATTCAGTGATGGCCGAGAAGGTCGGAGATGAACCGGCTGACTGGAAGGCAGTGGATGATGGACCGATGCCTGCGCCTCGCCCGATCAAGAAAGGAGGTGGCGAGGCGATGTTCATGGGATTGGGCGACGTCATCTTCCCCGGAATGTTGTGCATCTCGGCGATGACATTCCTACCTGAATCGAGTGGCCCGCTGGGACTCGCAACGACAACCTGGGTGGCGCTGTGCACGATGTTCGGCGGCCTGCTCGGATACTTCTGGCTGATGACCTATGTCGCACGCGGCCAACCGCAGGCCGGTCTGCCGCTGCTCAATGGTGGCGCGATCCTCGGCTACATCGTCTCGGCGTCGTTGCTCATCGGCAGTGGCGCCTTCACATTCGGCATCAGTCTGTTCTGATGGGCCGTCGCCTTCAAGCCCCGCCGGCGGTTCGCAATCAATCGGAGGACGCATCATGCTGGACATCCGGATGTTCCGTGAGCAAGCGGAACTCATCCGCGCCGACCATAACAAGCGAGGCCTTGCCCACGACGCGATCGATGAGGTGATTCGCCTCGACGAGTCCTGGCGCAAAGCCCGCTACGATGCCGACCAGTTGCGTCGCAAGCGCAATGAGGCGGCCAGAGGCATTGCCTCAGCCAAGAAGGCGGGCGATGATGCGGAGTTCGCCCGCATCCGGGATGAGGTCGATTCGATCGCCCAGGAGATTGAGAGCCTCGGTGTCGCTGCGGATGGATATGAAGCGGAACGGGACCGGCTGCGCATGTCTCTGCCCAACATCCTGCATGCGGATGTTCCCGTCGGTGCGGACGAGGGTGGCAACACCCAGCACAGTCTGCACGGCGACAAGCCGGACTTCGATTTCGAACCCGCCACCCATAACGACCTGATCGAGGCCAACAAATGGGTCGACCTGCCCCGAGCAGCGAAGATTGCAGGCAGTCGTTTCTACTTCCTCAAAGGTGATCTTGCGCGAATGGAACTCGCCCTGCAGCAATACGCGGTCGACTTCATCTCGAATCGCGGATACACCTTCGTCCAGCCACCCGTGATGATGAATCGTGAGGCTTACGAGGGCGTCACGGATCTCGCGGATTTCGAGTCAGTGATGTATGATGTCCAGCCCGATGGACTGTACACCATCGCGACCAGTGAACACCCACTCACGGCGATGTTCATGGATGAGGTCATCGAACCCAGTCTGCTGCCGATTCGCATCGTCGGTGTCTCGCCCTGCTTCCGCAGAGAGGTTGGTGCCCACGGACAGGGAGACAAGGGCATCTGGCGGGTCCATCAATTCACCAAGATCGAGCAGGTCATCATCTCCCACCCGGATGACTCTTGGGAACTCCACGAGGAACTGCTGACCAACTGCGTCGACCTGTGGGATGCGCTCGGCCTGCATTACGAGGTCGTCAACATCTGCACCGGTGACATGGGCACCGTCGCGGCCCGGAAATACGACCTCGAGGCCTGGCTGCCCGGACGTGGCGAGTACAAGGAGGTCGTCTCCTGCTCGAACTGCACCGATTACCAAGCCAACCGACTGCGCATGCGATATCGAACCGCGGATGGCAATGCCGCGGTCCACACCCTGAATTCGACAGCGGTCGCGACCAGTCGCGCTCTGGTTGCGATCATGGAGCAGAATCAGCTCGCCGACGGCCGCGTGCGAGTGCCGGACGCTCTCCAGCCCTACATGGGCGGCCAGAAAACTCTTGAAAAGTGCAATTGGTGAAACGATTTCATCAATTGGAATCTTCTTCGGTCTCGATATCGATGAGTACCGCTCCGGACTCGACCTGCTCGCCCGCGGCATGGTGGATCTCGGTGATGGTGCCCGCCTGATTGGCCGCGATGCGATGTTCCATCTTCATCGCCTCCATCACGAGCAGGGATTGGCCTTCCTCGACAGTGTCACCGACGCTGCACAGCAGTTCGAGCACCTTGCCGGGCATCGGCGCGATCATCCCCCGCTCCCCGCCCCCGGAACCGGCACCCTGTTCGACGACGCTGAGGACGTGGATGCGCCCGTCGAGATGGACCCACCAATCATCGCCGACCTTGGCCACATGGGCGAGATGGCCGTTGATCCAGATGCGCCCGGGGCGGGCGTCCAATTCGAATGCGTTCGGATCGAAATCCACCTCGTGGATGGTCCCTGTTGCGTCTCGGAGCTCCATGATATCACCTCAGGGGAAGTTCCTCCGCAGGGTCAGGAAGGGATTGTGTGGACTGCCACGTCCACCTTCACCCTCCACGTCCACGGGCCTGCGGGACAGGCCGAGTTGTTCGGCCGCAGCCGCGACGAGCATCGCCTCTTCTGAAGACCCTCGGGACCAGCCCTCGGGCCAGTGGACCTCGATGAAATCGGTCGTCGTCTCGCCGGCATGGTAGGCTGGATGAGCCATGATGTCGGTGAGGAATCCAATGTTGGTCGTCGTGCCGAG
>Ga0114996_10003295_pt1 | contig 20205 bp, 18 predicted proteins | sample ArcticOcean_MG_C_4_FD_87039 | JGI IMG/M metagenome (GOLD analysis project Ga0114996, IMG submission 87039) | Marine microbial communities from western Arctic Ocean - ArcticOcean_MG_CB4_134 | ecosystem: Environmental > Aquatic > Marine > Oceanic | place: Arctic Ocean: Canada Basin | collected...
AGCTTTCCCTCAACGGTTGCCCGTCGAGTTGGGCCTTGCGGTTCCCTACGGTTACCTCCATCGGTCCCGACAGGATCGTTTCATCCTGCTAGAATCAGCCCATGCTGGGCACACTGGCGCGCGCCTCCGGGCGCGTAGCGCCGGCCTCCGGGCGGGCGTCTCCTTGACGCAGGGGTGTAGCACGCTACGCCCGCAGCTGCATCGAGCAACGCGATGCAAGCGCAGCGAAGCAAGCGCGGGCCTATCGCGCTAGGTCTCGTCATTTTTCCGCCATGGCGACCACCGGAGCCAGCAAATTGTCAACCGGCGCGAAATCGTCGGTCAGCACGAGCCCGTTGGAGCGCCGGCGAATGGTCGCCATGTGATGCTGTTCGATGAGGGACCCCTGGTAAACATCGAAATCCAAATCGTCGAGCTTCAATGGCCGGCCCGAGCCCACCACGACGAATGTGTCGCGATAGTCCTCATCCGACGGGCCGCCGAAAACCGTACTGAGAACGTAGACGTGCGGGAAGCTGCGCTCGAGCGTGTTGATCATCGCGCCCAGGAAGAGCCCTGACCGATAGATATCAATCACATTGGCGAGGAACACTCCGCCGGGATTCATCAAGCGGCGAACCTTCTCATTGAACTCGTACGTCGTCAAATGAAAGGGCGGCGAATAGTGACTGAAGGCGTCCCCGTAGACCAGGTCGAAACGGCCTGCATCCTCTCCCGCGTCAAGCCTTGTCAGTAAATCCTCGACATGATTGCGGGCGTCGAGATTGTAGATCCGCATCGGCGTATTCGCGGCAAGGTCGAAGGCTTCGTACGCCGCGCGCGTGACCTCAGGGTCGATCTCGGCGACCTCGACATAACTTCCCGGCCAGCGCCGCAGCATCCAGCGCGGGAAGACGAATCCGCCGCCGCCGAGCATCAAGGCCCGCAGCTCGCGCTCGGGCGGCCAGTCCCCAACCACGGTCTCGGTCACCCCGGCGTAGACGTTCTCATACTCATAGACAAGCTCATCCGGGTCGAGCAGCGACACATAGGCATGCACCAGAAACTCGAGCGTCATCGAACGGATTCCAGGCATCGCCGGCTCATCTTCGACACGGATGAACGAGTAGTTCGACTCGGTGCGGAAATGGACCAACTCGTCTTCGCCGCCGCGCAGGCCCAGCCGTTCGCCAACGGTTTGTGTCCACTCCCATGGCCCGGCGTGCGCCAGCAGGTTCGCTCCCAGGACGCCCATCCATAGATAGGGCAGAATACTTTGCGCCCCGAAAAATATCGACATGGCCAGCAAAACGGCGGCGACACTGAGCAGCACCGCGACTGTTCCCATCTGGGCGATCAGGAAGTATCCCGTCATGAACGTGCCGACGATACTGCCAACCGCGCCCCAGGAGTAGACGCTGCCGACCGTACGCCCGGTTTCCCGATTCAGCCCGAGCGCCATCTTGGCGGCCACCGGGCTGATCATCCCCATCAAGGCGGCGGGAACAAAGAACACGAAGAACACATGGAGGGCGATTCGCAGGCTCCATTCTTGGCCTCTCAGGAAACCGAGCTACCCAACGCGCTCATTCAGCAGTGGAATCAGCAAACAGGCCGCCGAAGAAAGCAAGAAGATCGAGGCCAGCGATTCCCTTGCGCGGTAGCGGTCGGCGAGCCGCCCGCCGGCGTAGTTGCCCACGGCGATACCGGCCAGAACAATGCCAATAACAGAAGTCCATGTGTAAAGTGAGTTCCCGACATGACGCGCGATCAGGCGCCCGGCGACCAACTCGACCACCATGATGCAGAGGCTCGAGACAAAGACGGTCAGATTGGGGATCAGCCAGCTCCAGCGGCTGGGAACGCGAGCCGCCCAATCGGTTGAAGGCTCGGCGTCACGAGAAAGTTTCTGGTCGGTGGAGGACATGAACTAATACGTCGTAGTCGATGATGACAGAAAAGTTCAGACTGGCCGGACAGGCGTGCAGACGGAACCCCGCGCTTTCATCCCGGCTTTAGGAGACTCGACAAAACAACAACTCAATAGCATAGCGGGGAAACTTCTCGAAGGGGCGCACAAAGCCGGTCGAGTGCGTGGCTCGTACGAGCGTTAGCAAATGGACCAACTGCCGGGCCAGGTGATGCTCGATTTTTGCGTCTAATTCTACGTTCCCTGATCCTGAGAGACATTGGCTGACGTTCTCGCCCGCATTTCTCATCGGGCGGCGAGGCAAAGTGCATGAGAGGCCTGTCAGTACGAGGCGCGCGCCGCTTGACGAGCGCAGGCGTACTCTCGCAGTCCGTCGAGCACGGCAAGCAAGCGCAACGAAGTAATGGCGCGCCTATCGCGTGCTTCGGCCGTCAGGCGGTGAGAAATGCGGGCTAGCAGCCCAGCAACACTAATGATCCCCAGCCCCATGTGCCAGCAAACGAGCGCTGTCGCGTAAATGTAGGAGAGTTCCACGAGGATAGAAAAAACACTCCGACACCTATATAGATTTGCCAAAACCCTCCACTCATCTGCTCCCCCACTTCAAGTCTGGAACCCATACGTTGGCAGCCTATAGGGAGACGCTTCTCATTTTCAGGATCATCTTGTATTGGCAACTAAGCCAGCTTGGCAGCAATTCCACCATGCTACAATGAGCGTTTTTCGACCCATAGGAACATCGAATCGGGCTATCGTCGAGGCGAGCAGCCGACCCTTTCACAGGCGGGCCTAGGCCCGCCTCTATTTTTTGCGAACTCGCAGGTTCTTTTCACCCCAAATAATCTCATGCGCTGGAGCCAACTTTTTATCCCAACCCTTCGCGACACGCCCGCCGAGGCCGAAGTCCCCAGCCACCAGTTGCTGCTGCGCGCCGGCTACATCCGCCAACTCGCGGCGGGCATCTACAGCTATCTCTTTCTGGCAAAACGCTCCTTGCTGAAAATCGAGCGTATCGTTCGCGAGGAAATGGACGCCATCGGAGCGCAGGAATTTCAACTGCCCGAGTTGCACCCGGCTGAGATCTGGCAAGAAAGCGGACGCTGGGAGAAGATGGGCAACGACATGTTCCGGCTCAAGGACCGTTGGGGTCGCGATCTCTGCTTGGGTATGACCGAAGAAGAGGTCATGACCTCGATCGCGCGCGGCGAGCTGCGCAGCTATAAACAGTTGCCGCAGCTTTGGTATCAGATCCAGGTGAAATTCCGCGACGAGCCGCGCCCCAAATCTGGATTGATGCGAGTCCGGCGGTTCACCATGAAGGATTCCTACTCCTTCGACATCGACGCGGAAGGACTCGATATCAGCTACGAAAAACACCATGCGGCTTATTGCAGAATCCTGGGCCGCAGCGGGCTGCGCTACCTGCCGGTAGAGGCGCATTCAGGCGCGATGGGCGGCAGCAAATCGCACGAATTCGTGGTTCCCTCCGATGCCGGAGAGGATCTGATCGTCATCTGTGACGCATGCGGCTACGCGGCCAACCTCGAAAAGGCCGCGTCCCTTGCCCAGCCCAGCGCCCCCGATGACGCGGCCCAGGACCCGGCAGGCGACGCGCTACCGGAAGAGTTCGCGACTCCGGGCAAGAAAACGATCTCCGAGGTGGCGGAGTTCGACGGCCTTCCCGAGACTTCGCATATCAAGAGCCTCGTGATGGTAGCCGGCGAAAAACCCGTCTTGGCGCTATTGCGGGGAGATCACCAGCTCAACGAAGCGAAACTATCTTCGCTGCTCGGAGCCGCCGAGCTACGGCCCGCCCATCCCGAGGAAGTTGTCCAGTGGACCGGCGCCGCGGCCGGGTCGATCGGTCCGATTGGCATCGCCAAGATGGAGGTCATCGCCGATCAAGCGCTCGAAGGCCGGCGGAACATGGTGACAGGCGCGAACAAGGACGATCAGCATCTGCGGCACGTCGCCGTCGGGCGCGATTTCCAAGCGCGCTTCGCCGATCTTCGGGACGTGGAGCCGGGCGACGGCTGCATTCGTTGTTCGGAGCCCCTCAAGCTCCAGAAGTGCATCGAGGTCGGGCACATTTTCCAGCTCGGCAAAGTGTATTCGGACCCGATGGGATTGCGGGTCCTTAACGAGAATGGCAAGGAGGTCACGCCGCTCATGGGCTCTTACGGAATCGGACTGGAGCGGATTCTCACTGGCGCGGTCGAGCAGAACTACGACGATGCGGGCATTGTCCTGCCGGTCTCGATCGCCCCCTTCGAGGTCGTTGTGACACCAGTCAATCTCAAAGACGACTCGCAGCGTGAGGCCGCCGAGCAGATCTACCAGCGTTGCAAGGAGCTAGGCCTGGACGTCTTGCTCGATGACCGCAAAGAGCGCGCCGGGGTCAAATTCAAGGACGCCGAACTAGTCGGGATTCCCTTCCGGATCACGATCGGCAAAAAGCTTTCCGAGGGTATGGTGGAACTCGCCGACCGCTCCACGCGTCTATCTACCGATGTTACACTCGAAGTAGCGCCGGAGAAGGTGCAAGAGTTGCTTCAGGCGGCTCTACCCGCGGCATCCGCTCCCGCTTCTTAGGCCCGTTCTCTGGGGCTGAGGAAAAGGCCCCGAAATTTCCACCTCGGGTCGAATAACACGAACCTGATGGCAGCCCGCAAGCGGTCTCTAGGCAGCAAGAATAAGGCCTCCAAATCGTCGTTCATCAGGCGAGGGGGCCGTTTCTTGTGGTCTCCCTTCGGCAAAGTCCTGCTGGCCACGATGCTGATCGTGGGCATCGCGGGCGTCGTCGCGTTCAGCCACTTCTATTGGGAATACGCCAAGCTGATTGACGCCAAGCTCTCGCGCGGCCCCTTCAACCGGCCATCGAAGATCTTGGCCGCGCCGAAAGCGATTTATGTCGGAGAAGAGACGTCCGGCGAGGAGATTCTCTCGCTCCTGCGCAACGCCGGCTATTCGGATTCGCGGCACAATCGAATCGGGCATTTTCTGGTCAAGGACAACAGTGTCGAAATCTATCCCGGCGGGATGTCTTACTTCAGCCGGGAACCCGCCGTCTTGTACTTTGACGACACCAAACTGACGCGCATCGTTTCCCTCAGCGACAACAACCCGCAGACGGTCTATGAACTCGAGCCCGAGCTAATCACGAATCTATTCGACAAAGAGCGGTCGAAGCGGCGGCTGCTGGCCTACGAAAATATTCCCGACATTCTTATCAACGCCGTGTTGGCGATCGAGGATCATCGCTTCTTCGATCACATCGGCTTCGATCCCATACGGACCGCGAAAGCCGCTTACGACGGGATCACGGGCGGCGGGAAAATTCGCGGGACCTCGACGCTGACGCAGCAGCTTTCGCGCGGATTCTTCCTGACTCCGGAGCGAAGCTACAAGCGCAAGCTTGCCGAGCTGATGATCGCGCTGCAGCTTGAGGCGCGGCTCAGCAAAGAGAAAATCCTCGAACATTACCTAAACCAGATCTGGCTCGGCCGCCGCGGCAGTTTCAACGTGATGGGCATGGGAGAAGCCGCCCGCGCCTATTTCGATAAAGATATCCGCGAGGTGACGCTGGCCGAGGCGGCCATGCTGGCGGGGCTGATCCAGCGGCCCAGTTATCTCAACCCCTTCCGGCATCCCGAACGCGCCAAGTCTCGGCGTGACACCGTGCTGCGGTTCATGAAGAACTACTCCTATATCACGCAGGAGGACCTTGATGAAGCCGTCCAAGCGCCGATTGAGCTGGCGGTCGGCAAGATCGAGTCGAGCACCGCGCCCTATTTTGTCGACCTGGTCAACCACCAGCTTCAGGAATGGTTTAGCTCCGACGAGCTGATCACCGAATCCTATTGGGTCTACACGACGATCGATATGGATCTGCAACGGGCGGCCGTCGAAGCCGTTCGGGTCGGCATGGCCGAAGTTGATGAACGCGTCGCGGGTCAGAAGCGTTTTCGGGGGAAGACGCCTCCGCAAGCGCAGGCCGCGCTGGTTGTATTGGACCCGAAAACAGGCCAGGTCAAGGCAATCGTCGGAGGCCGGAATTACGGTTTGAGCCAGCTCAACCGAGTTCTGGCGAGTCGCCAGCCGGGGTCGGCTTTCAAACCGTTTGTTTACGCCGCCGCGATTGAAACCGCGATCGAGAACGAACTGGACGACGAGTATCTCGACGTCGAATTTCTCGACGGTAGCGCTCTCGCCGGCAAAGTGGCCGGCTCGGCCTCGGCGCCACCAACGCCAGTTCTCCACGACGGTTTCGCGCCAAGATTGGTTTTGACGCCTACTACCGTGATCGACGACGTCCCGACCACATTCTGGTGGGACGATAAGCCCTACGAACCTTCGAACTTTGCCAACAAGATCTACGGCATGGTGTCGCTGCGGCAAGCTCTCTACAAATCGCTCAACATCGCAACCGTGAAGGTGGCCGACATGGTTGGCTACGAAAACGTCGCGGAGATGGGGCGCCGGGTCGGACTCGGCGAGGCCATCCAGGCGACCCCGGCGATTGCACTCGGGGCTTACGAAGCGACGCCGCTCGAGATCGCGGGCGCTTATACGGCGCTGGCGAATGGCGGATTGAAAATGACGCCCTACTTCATCCGAAACGTTCGCAATGCGACTGGCAGCCATCTGGTGCGGCAGAAGCCCGAGGGAGAGCAAGTTCTCGATCCGCGTGTAGCCTACGTGGTCACGCACATGCTCGAAGACGTCATTCGCCGCGGCACGGCTGTCCGGGTCCGCGCCATGGGATTTAGCGGCCCGGCCGCCGGCAAGACAGGCACCGACGACGACGGCTGGTTCGCCGGTTATACCTCCGATCTGCTTTGCATTGTATGGGTCGGCTTTGATGACAATACCGACCTCAAGGTCGAAGGGTCGAAATCGGCCTTGCCCATTTGGACCGAGTTCATGAAGCGGGCCCACGGAATGCGGGAATACCGCAACCCCGATCCCTTCGAGCCGGTTGAAGGAATTGTCACGGTCTCGATCGACCCCGACACCCAGCAGCTCGCCACCCACTCTTGCCCGGACCGCCGCACCGAAGTATTCATCTCCGGCTCGGAACCGAGCCAGTATTGCCGCTTGCACGGCGGCGGCGGCCGCCAGACGCTGCTGGCCACCAACGTAGCGGGCTGGGACAGCGGTTCTCCTGAAAGGAATGAGCCCGCCCCGGAGGGTTCCGCGATGGTTCCGGGCCGCTCCTCGGCCCCAGGGCTGAACCGCGGTGTTGGCGATCCCGGAGTCCGTCGCCCGCCGCCTCCGCCGCCCAACAAGAACGGGGGGAGGAAGAAAGGCATTTTCGGCAGGCTGCTGGAAGTCTTCAAGTAGCCGGTCACGACAAGTTGACTTGATTCGTTTATGGACATCCAGTTCACCACCGAGATTTTCAAGGAGGGCGAGCAGTGGATCGCTCACACTCGGGAGCTGGACGTCTGCTCTTGCCCCAAATCCGTCCGTAAGGACTCCAGGTTGCCGGCAAAAGCGTATTGAATACCCGTAGCGCAGGGCTCGTCAGAGACCTGCGGCTTTTCGTTGCGTTCATCCCGCCGGGTGCGCTCGACGTAAGGCCGCAGGGCTCGTCAGAGACCTGCGGCTTTTCGTTGCGTTCATCCCGCCGGGTGCGCTCGACGTAAGGCCGCAGGTCTCTGACGAGCCCTGCGCTACGGCGTTCAGCAACAACTGAGCATCACAAAGGTCGCCTTATGGACGGATTGTGGTCTTGCGCTCCCACCGAAGCAAAAGCGCGGGACAATCTCATCGAAGCGGTGCGTCTTTTTTTGGCGGAGGCCGGAAAGATGGGAACGCTTGAACAGCTCCTGCACGAATCCGGCTACGTCGACCGCGGGAGCCTTCGCGGGTTACACTAAGTTACGTTGCCTACGGTTCTTCGGTCTGGGCCATACCGGCTCTTTTTCTACTCGGCGGATCGAGACGAGCCACCCCACATCCATGTGGAGCGGGAACGGTTCGGGGCCAAGTTCTGGCTGGACCCGATGCGCTTTGACCACGGTCGTGGATTCGGCAGAGCAGAGCTACAGCGGCTAGATCGACTGGTTGGCGAGCACGCAACAGAATTATTGAGGGAATGGCATGAGTACTTCGGTGATTGAACTTCGGGAAACGGCGGCCCAGAGTGTCAGCGTGAGCGAAGATGCTTTGACGGTCGATCTTGCCGATGGCCGGACGATCACAGTACCCCTTGCTTGGTTCCCAAGGTTGATGCACGGAGCGTCAGCCGAGCGAGCCAATTGGCGTCTGATTGGCGGCGGCGAAGGCATTCACTGGCCGGACCTGGACGAAGACATTAGCACCAATAGTCTGCTCTCGGGGCGCTCGTCCGGCGAAACACAAGAATCTCTTGGCCGCTGGCTCGATGGGCGAAAAGCGACCGTGTCAGAGCCCGGAACGCCAGTGACGGGTCAAAGGCAGCGACCGGCATGAAACGTTCTTAAGCGATTGAAACGGTTTGACGCACTACCTCCCCGGAGCTTGACCCGCCCCCCCGACCCGCTTGACCCGTCACTTGCGTTCCGGGCTCTGAAGCATCAATTTGGAGAGCGCAATCCGCGTGACGCCGACGTCTTCCTTGTTGATCGAGTAGGCCACGTAGAGGTAATCCCCCCAGACCAGCGAGGTGGGATATTGCCACCCGGCCAGCTTGTACAACCCTTCCCAGCGCTGCGTGGTCGCCTCCCCGCGAATCACGAAGGCCCGATCGAACGTCACCCCGTCTTGACTCAGCGCGATCGTCAGCGGAATCCGCACCAGATGCGCGCCTGGGTTGCTGATGATGTAGACCGAGCCGTCCGGCAAGCTGCCGCTGCTGAAGCGCGCCGTCGAGTCCAGGAAGTTGGTCTCTAGCGGCTCCGACCAGGACTCGCCGTCGTCCGAACTAGCGGCGGCATACAACCGGTCGCTTTCATTCTTTGTTCGAAACAACGTCACGACCGAGCCGTCCGGACGCCGGAACCAGTTCGGCTCCGGGAATTGGAAAGCATCGGTGGGAGGAACCTTGCCGTCCTGCCAGCCCGTAATTCCATCGGGGGAATCGGTGTACATCAGGCGCGGCTGGCTATCGGCAAACTGGCCCGGCATCAGCAATCTTCCGCCCGGCAGAGCCCGTGGCCGTTCGATGAAAAACCCGTCGGCGATTTGCCGCGGTTCCGTCCATGTTTCGCCGTCCGGCGACGTTCGGGCATAAAGCAAATTGTCGGCGTGAATCGGAGCCTTGCCGACGATCGCCGTGTAGTAAGCCACCAGCGTGTCTCCATCGACGTGATAGCCCGCGGCCACGCAGGCCAGCCTGCCATCGGGGCCGTCCGGGTCTTCGATGAGAACCGTCGGCTCAGACCATGTGACGCCGTCGCCGGAATAGCTAGAGAGAATGCGCTGGCCGTTTTCGTCCTCACCAACAATACCGTTGGACCACATGGCGTGCAGGCGGTTCTTGTAGATAACCAGGTTCGGGTGATGGCAGAACTTGTAGCCTTCCTCGGTGGCCTGATAGATCAGCGCGTGCTCGCCCTGGATTTGTGGCAGGCCAAGCGTATCGGGAATTTCGCGATTGAAGAGGCCTTCGACCGCCTGAATTGCCGGCTTGGCAACCGGCGAGGTTTCCGGCGGAATCGACTGAGATTCACAGCCGATCAATACGGTCGACACCAGCGCGGCGAGTGTTACAAACACCCCAACCGAACCATTTTTCGGAGATTTTCTCATTGCCATAGCACCGCTCTGTTGTTCGCCACTCTCAGGAAGGTGTGAAAAATCGGGGACTGCCACAAGCGGCCATTCCTAACTCCCTATTTATCAATGATGACATTGGACGCGGCTGGCTGTCCCTAGCATTTTTGCACACCTTCCAGTTCCGCGTTTTTCAGTTGGGCATTTCTCAGTTCAGCAAGCGAAGCTTCGTGACACGCCCAATCTCTACCCATTCGACGACGAAGATGTTGCCGTCATGATCGAAGCAAGCCCCGTGCGGACACACAAATTTGCCAGCCGGAAAGTGCTCGCGTGATTTGAGTCGCCGCGCCCGGTAATCGTCCGACCCTTGACCCATGTGAGTGATCACGTTGTTCTTTCCGTCGAGAACCGTCACCCGCGCCGCCAGGTCGGGAATCACCATTTCCATGCCGCGAATGTGGAAGTGGCACGGCAGGTCGACGCCGTAGTAGAAGCGCCGGTGCTCACCGTCGAGAGAAAACTCTTGCAGACGATTGTTGCGGCGGTCGGCAACGAGGATCACCGGTTCATCGCCGCGCGTGTCGCAGATGATGCCGTGCGGGCAATCGAGTTGTCCCGGCTCGCTGCCAGGACCTCCGAACGTGCGGACGTAGTTGCCACTCTTGTCGTACTGGATCACGTAGCTCGACCCGTAACCGTCTCCCACGTAGATGTCGCCGTTGGGGGAGACCGCCAAGTTGGTCGGCCGATAAACGGGTTTTTCGCCATCGGAGCCTGGCTGGTAGCCGGGTGATTCCTCCGGGTAGCCGATTCGGAAAACCTCTTCGCCTTCGAGCGTCGTTTTGACGACAATATTGCGCTCGATATCGCAAAGGTAGAGAAACTCCGTCCCGCCCTCGATGTTGATGTGAAATCCATGGGCCCCGCCCTTGAAATCACTGCCCCAGGAGCGCACAAACTTCCCTTCCGCGTCGAACACCACGGTAGCGTCGCTGCTCTGGCTCGTCTCGTGGACCGTGTGGTGGACGTAGATCAGCCCGTCGGCGTCCTCTACCACCCCGTGGACGTTTCCGTAGCGGATATGGCTCGGCAGCTCACCCCAATCGTGGATAACTTCGTAGGTATGTTCACCACTGCCGGCGATGGGTGTCGGCCGCTGGCCGGCGGCGTTTTCAGAAGCGTCAGTCGTGCTCATGGAAGGCTCATTCCCGCGCCTGCTAGATCATCTTCGCGCGGTCGATGATGTGGCAGATATTGTCTTCGAGATCGCGGAAGAACGCTAGCCGATTGCCCTCGGCCTCGACGAAGTTCTCGATCTTAATGTCCTTCGCCTTGAGATCCGCCACGGCTGTATCGAAATCATCGACGCTGATGGCTAAATGCCGGATTCCCGGAGTCTTGACGCCGGTCTCGGGACGCTCTCCAGTGGAGGGGATGATCTCGAGCATGGTTCCATCTTCTGCTTTGACGAAAACGTTGCCCGCGTAGCGGTAGCAAATCGGGAAGTCGAGGTTCTTCTCATACCAAGCGGCAAGCGCCTCCGGGTCGGTCGAGGCGATGGCAGTGTGTTCAATCCCTTTGTACATGTTTGGATGGGCTCCTTATTGAACCAGCTAAGCTGAACTGGATTTACGAGTGTAGCCGATCTTGCCTGTCGGCGGGCATGCGTTGGCCAAGCCGGGGCCGGCTCCCGCTGAGGGACTGCCGGTATGAACCTTCGCTAACATACGGCATTGTGGCGATATCGCCGTTGCGGCGCCGCCAACTCCGCGACAGGAGGCACATCCGTGAAACAACGTATTCGAATCGGTATGGTCGGCGGCGGCCCCGGTGCTTGGGTCGGGCGGCCGCACCGCGTCGCCATGCGCATTGACGATCGCTACGATTTGGTCGCCGGCGCGTTTTCCCGCGACTTCGAGAAGTCGAAGTCGATGGGCGAGGAGCTGGGGATCGATCCGGACCGCGTCTACCCCAGCTACAAGGAAATGGCGGCGGCCGAGGCCGAACGCGGCGACGGCATCGAAGCGGTTTCCGTCGTCACGCTTCACAATACTCATCACGAAATCGCGGCCGCTTTCCTCGACAACGGGGTTCACGTCGTTTGTGAAAAACCAGTCACGATTACGCTCAGTGACGCGCTGGACCTCCAGCGGCGTGCCCAGCAGGGGGACCTCGTATTCGGGGTGGCGCACAACTATTCTGGCTACCCGATGGTCCGCCAGGCCGCGCGCATGGTCCGAGACGGCGTCATTGGGAAAGTCCGCGTTGCGCATGCCGAACACGCGCAGGGCTCGGGCTCGACCGCCCGCGAAAATGAGGGCAACGCGCATATGGGGTGGCACACCGACCCCGCTATTGTCACCACGGCAAGCGTCGTCTACAACTTGGGTACGCACGCCCATCACCTGCTGCGATTTGTGAGCGGGCTGGAGGTAAACGAGGTTTCGGCGGAGATGATGACGCATGTACCAGGCCGCCGGGTTTACGACGATGCCTTCGCGAATCTGCGGCTTTCCAATGGAGCGCGGGGGACCGTCTGGGCATCGATGGTTGCCGCCGGGAACGAGCACGGGCTGCGAATACGCGTCTTCGGCGAAAAAGGCAGTCTGGAGTGGCGCCATGAAGACCCCCAGCATCTTGTGTTGCGCCCAGCCGATGGGCCCGAACAGTTGTTTTCACCAGGGCGCGCCGGTTTGTCGGAGGACGCGCATCGATCCGCGCGGCTGGGGCGCGGTCACTCCGAGGGGTTCTTCGAAGCTTTCGCCAATCTCTACCGCGAGATAGCGGACGCGATTGACGCACGCCGCTCGGGCCTGCCCGCCCAGCCAAGCGAGCTGGGTTTCCCGACAATCCGCGACGGCGTGCTCGGGGTGCGTTTTGTCGAGGCGGTTGCCGAGTCACACGGCAAAGGCGGCGCCTGGGTCGATGCCAAGGTGGATATCTAGCCCGCATTTCTCACCACGTGGCGAGGCAAAGTGCATACGAGGCACGCCAGTGCGAGGCGCGCGCCGTAGGGACCGGCAATCTTGCCGGTCCATCGCCGCAACGCGGCGACGCCCGAGAGAGGCACGGCAGCACGCAGCGCCACGGGATTCTCCGTCAACGGGCTGTGGTATTCTTCTTTCTCAATTCCCGGAGGCATCTCGTATGAGCACGAACCTTGCAGGCAAGATCGCTGTCGTCTCAGGCTCCAGTCGAGGCATCGGACTGGCAGTCGCCCGCGAGTTAGCTCGGCAAGGTTGCGATTGCCTGTTGACGGGACGTTTTGAGAACACCCTGTCCGATGCGGCCGCCAAACTCGCCGAGGAAAGCGGCCGGCGCATCGAGATCTGTCCCGGCGACTTGAGGACCGCCGAGGGCTGCCAGGCAGTCCATCGCACCGTAGTGGAATCCTTCGGCGGGGTGGACATCCTGATCAACAACGCCGGGGCGACCCAAGGCGGAGATTTCCTCGAACAAGACGACGCCATCTGGGAAGATGGTTTCGCGCTGAAGTTTTATGCCTGCGTGCGGCTTTCGCGGCTGCTGTGGCCCATGCTCACCGAGCGCCGCGGAAATGTCGTGAGCATTGTCGGTGGCTTCGCGCGGACACCCGAGCCTGACTACATGATCGGCGGAGCGGTCAACGCAGCCATGGCAAATTTCACGAAAGCACTTGCCGGACGAGGCAAGCGCGATGACGTGAATGTGAACGCGATTTATCCCGGCTTCACCGAGACCGAGCGTGTCACGCGGATATTCGTCGCCCGCGCGAAACAAACCGGCGTTTCCCCCGAGCAAGCCCGCCGCGACATCCTCACCGAGCAGGGCATTCGCCGTATTGGCGCCCCCGAGGACACAGCGAAACTCGCGGCTTTCCTTTGCTCCCCCGATGCCCGTCATATTCAAGGAACAGCAATCGCCGTGGATGGGGGCGCGACCGAGGGGCTGTTTTGATCGCGGTTGGACGAGACACCTCGGCCAGAAGGCCGGACGCGCGCCATTCCAGATACCGCTGCGATGCCGATAGAGCCACGACTTACCGAAGCGGCGGCGCTGCTCGCACGCGCTTGGCGGGAGCGCTCCACGCTGCCTGGTGTACCTCACGGGTTACCTCACGAACCGCGGCCGCAAACGCGCGAGGAAGCCTATGCGATCCAAGATGAGATGTCCCGTCTGCTCGGGCTCGGAATTGCCGGATGGAAAGTCGGAGCGGCGACTCCCGGCATCATGCGAGAAAAGAATCTCGACGGACCGATTCCAGGGCCGATTTACGAGCCTTGTCTAAAGCACAGCCCGGCGGAGTTCACCGGCGAGGACTTCCCTCGATCCAATCTGGAGTCGGAGTTTGCTTTCCGTTTACTCGAGGATCTTCCACACCGCGATCGGCCCTATGAAGCTGATCAACTGGCGCGCATCAGTGTGCTCCATGCGGCGTTTGATGTGGTCAGCTCACGCTACCGGACGTCTCCTGGGCCTTTCTCGGAAATTGCCGACAGCGGCAACAGCGGGGGCGCCGTGATCGGCCCCGAGTTAAGGGATTGGTCGAAGCTGAATCCGTGCGAGCTGCCGATTCGTCTGCGGGTCAACGGAGGTCCAGAGGTGATGAACTACAGCGGCGAGTGGCGACGCGATCCCCTGGACGTCTTCACGTGGCTGGCGAACACGCTGCGTGAGAGAAAGATCGGGGGAAAGATAACAATGCCCGCCGGAGCCTTCGTGCTGACCGGATCGGTCACCGAGCCACAGCGGCTGGCACCCGGAAGCAGCGCCGTTGCTGAGTTTGAGGGAATTGGCGAGGTGCGAGTCAGGATCTCGCAGGGAACGTTTACTGCCGCGGAACTGGGCTGAGTTGGACTGTCACTTCGATCCGGCGCTGGGCAGTGCCGAGCAATTTTTGAGCCACTTCCGCATCCTGCACCATCTCGTTGCGGAGTCGCCGTTGCGGCGGCATTTGGCGGCCGCTCTTGGTTGCTTTGCGGGCAGGGACCGTGTAACCTTACGGGTTGGAACGCCCGAATCGAAGACTCGAATTCGACTGACGCCGCGCCGCGCCGGGCACCCCCACCCAAGGCGTGAGCGTCCGGTCTCGTTCAAGAAGAGATTGCCTTAGACAGCCATGAAAGGAAGTGTCTGGGGCGTCTGAGTAGCGTCCCTGCCGACCATGCGTAGCATGTTCGGCGCCATTGAACCTCCTCCTAAGAGCTTCAAGATGCCCCCCAAACTAAGTGAGGCCAGGTCGAGTGGTGAGTTTTGCCCTGCCGTGGAACGGCCCGGCTCTCGACGTCCTTTCTTTGCCGTGAAGGACTTTCTCTGGCTATTTTATCTCTACCCGTTCCGGCTCACCGCCGCTTTGCTGCCGGCTCGGTTGTTCCTGATGTTCAACCGGCTGGTGGACCCGGTCTGCCAGTGGCTCACTTTCTCGCGGAAACGCGCCATCCGCCGTCATCTGGAGGCGGCAAAGCGGTTCCACGAAATAGAGCACGACTTGGACCAGGCAACCGACGGCCTGATCACCAACACTGTCCGGCGAGCGACGGACGATTTGATTCTCCACAAGCTGGCAGCCCGCGGACTGAATTGCACGCGGATTCACGGGCTTGGATATCTGGCGGACGCTTTGGCTCGGGGGAAGGGCGTCATTCTTCTCAGCGGGCATTTCTACGCCCACCGCATCGCCAGGCGCCACCGAGAAAAATTGGGCTACCCGACGTTGTCGGTACGCAACGGAAAGCCTCCCGATGCAGCGATGGGGCGGATCGGCCAACGGTTTCTCCATCAGCGCTACGTCGAGTATCTTCACGGGGTCATCCGGGACGAAGTATTGATCCAGGACCCCGAATGCACGCTCAAGATTTTCAAGCGGCTGCGCGAGGGCGGCATCGTGCATATCTATCTGGACGCGGGGGGCACTGAATTGCGCGCCAGCAGTGAGGCGAAAAAGCCGCTATGGCTGCCGTTCTTGGGAACCCTGCGGCCGTTCCCAACAGGATTTATGCAGATTGCGCGCCTCTCCGGTTGCGCTATGATCCCGCTACTTTGCCTCGGGGACAGCCGGGGCTTCACGATCACATTCGATGATCCGGCGAATCTGAGGCACGACGCCGGTTCGGAGGAATTCGTAACAGCCAATCTACCCAGGCTCGTAGCTGACCTGGAGTCGAAAATTCTGAAACACCCGCGGGAGTGGGAGCTATGGGGGATCTCCGAGCGGTCCACCTACCTGCCGTAGCTTCAACAACGATCTGGGCATGAAAACCACGAGCATCGAAACCACGAACATCAAAACCATGAATATGGAAACCACTCGCGACGACGTTTTGGCGAGAGTTCGCCGGGTCCTCATTGATTCGTTGTCGCTCAACATCGAGGAGGACGACCTGCGGTACAGCGAGAGTCTCGATCAGGTGATGGGCTTGGACTCTTTGGCTGTTCTGGAATTCACCACCGCGCTTGAAAAAGAATTCGGCATCATGATCGAGCACGAGAAATTAGAGCTTTCGCTGCTGCGGGATTTACCGGCGCTTGCCCGCTACATCCAGAGCGTAGCGGCGGCCCCGCCGGCTTCGGACACGCCAGCATGATTGCGGAACATCTGGAACGCACGGCGGCGAAGTTCCCGGACTCGATCGCGCTGATCGATGGGGAAACGCGGATCTCCTACCTTGAACTAACGCGGCGGGTGACGGCATTCGCCCAATATTTGAAGCAAGATCTCGCCGTGGCGCCTGGAGCGGCGGTTGGCTTTTTCCTCCCGAATTGCTGGGAGTTCGTGGTTGGCTTCTTCGCGGTGGCGAAGATCGGTGCGGTCTGCATGCCGTTCAACACCCGCTGGCGAGCCTCTGAGCTGGAATCGTATATCAGGCAAATCCCGATCTCCGCCGTCCTTACGAGCCAGCAGTTACGTGAGCCTTGGGATCGGCTAAGCGAGATGATTCCGCCCGAAAGAGTGCTCGTCGTCGACGAACCGGCCGTCGCGAATGCCTTCACCCATGAATCGTCGGGACAGACGGACCCGCCCGGGCACCGGCCACTTGCGACCGGCATCGCCCTGCAATTGACAACGTCGGGGTCCACCGGCCGCCCCCGGGTCGCGGCGCGCACCCAGCGTGCGATGCTGGCTGGCGCAACGAATGTGGGGCAAGCTTTGGAGGTTCGAGCCAAGCAGCGCTTTGCGGCTGTCGTACCCTTCTATCACGCCAGCGGCTTCGGCAACAGCATGTTCGTGCCGCTCCTGCACGGGGCCACGGTCATCATCATGAAACAATTCGACCCACGCGGGTTCGCCAATCTCGTGCGTTCCCACAAGATTCAAGTACTGCTCGTCTCCCCGTTTATTCTGCGGCTGGTCGCGGGTCAAGATCTGGATGCGGACGTCTTCTGCTCGGTCGAAACCTGCTTGTCAAGTGGAGCACCGACACCGCCCGCTCTGACGAAACAGTGGCAAGATCGATTCGGTATCCGCGTCCGGCAGCTCTACGGATCATCGGAAACCGGTACGATCTCGATCGAGACGGCCGATTCTCCGATCCGCACCGGCGCCGCGGGCACTCTCGTTCCGGAAGTCGAGGTGAAAGTTCTCGACAATGAAGGTGCGGAGAAGGCGCTCAACGAAGTCGGGGAGATCCTCATCCGCAGCCCGTCGTTGATGTCCACCGATAGCGGGATGCCCGGCTATCTGGACGAGTCCGGGCTGAACGCAAGAGTCTTTACGAATGGCTATTTTCGCACCGGAGACCTCGGCATGCTCGACGACGATCACAATCTGGTGATCGTCGGGCGCAAGACGAGAGTCATTAACCTCGGGGGAACTAAAGTTGACCCGGCCGAGGTGGAAGCCGCGATTGAGAAGTTGCCAGGAGTTCGCCAGTGCAGAGTTATGGGCGTGATGGACCGCCGGCAGTCGGAAATCATCAAGGCCGTTATCGCGGTAGATGACGAGCATGCCCGTTCACGGCAAGCGGTCGTCGAACACTGCCGGCAATTGCTGGCCGAGCATAAAATCCCGCGGGTCATCGATTTTGTTGACGACATTCCAGTCGATGTAACTGGAAAGCAGTTGATTACTTGGGGGGCTAACTAGTTACGATGAGCTTTCCAGTACACAGAACGAGACGCCTGAGGCAGACTGAAAACATCCGGCGGATGGTCCGGGAGACACGACTATCCCCCGCCGATCTGGTTTATCCGCTATTCGTGACAGCCGAAGAAAACGTGAAGCGTCCGTTGGCGGCCCTGCCCGGCGTGAACTTGTTGTCGGGCACGCACCTGGCCGATGAAGTCCGGGAACTGCGCAACCTCGGCATACCGTCCGTGCTGATGTTCGGCGTGCCGGAGGAGTCAGATAAGGACGACGATGCGTCTTTGGCTGCTTCAGACGATGGCCCGGTGCAGCTCGCGATTCGGCAAATCAAGGACGCGGTCCCGGAGCTGTGCGTCATCAGTGATCTCTGCTTTTGCGAGTACAAGCAGGACAATCAGTGCGGTTTCTTGCGGGATGGAGCGATCGACAATGATCTGACTATCGAGCGCCTGCGCACAGCGGCGGTCTCTCTGGCGAAAGCCGGATCGGACGTGATCGCGCCCTCGGGCATGATGGACGGGGCAGTCCAGGCGATCCGTTCGGCTCTGGATCAAGCGGGCTGCCAGAACGTTCTGACGATGCCCTATTCCGCCAAGTTCGCCTCGGCGTTCTACGGACCTTTTAAGGCCGCCACGCGATCGGCGCCGCGGGAAAGCCTGCATGCCAGCCATCAGCTCGACCCGGCCAACAGCCGCCAGGCGCTGGTGAAGATTGCCCAGGATATTGAAGAAGGGGCGGACATCGTCATCGTGAAGCCCGCGCTGGGCTATCTTGACGTGGTGCGGGAAGCCCGAAACCGATTCGACGTGCCAATCGCGGCCTACAGCGTCTCGAGCGAATACACCATGCTGCTCTCGGCCAGTGGAGGCGACCCAGAGGCCCGAGATCAACTCGTCGCCGAGGCGCTGACCTGCATCAAGCGAGCCGGCGCGGATATGATTATCACCTACTTTGCCAAAGAAGCCGCGCGGCTTTTCCCCGCGAGAACGGGGACGGGGCGCGAGCGATGAGCCTCCACGCGGTGAGAAAAGCGGGCTAGGCGTTGGCGAAGCTCTTGCGACGTGAAGGTCAGCGACCCAATAGGAATCCCCGAAACAGCTTTCGAGGCGCGGTTCTCGCGGAAGTGGACATCGGTTTTCGTCTTCGGATGGGCAACTGCCGTCGCCCTCGTCGCTTGGCCCGCATTCCTGACGAACCTCGAACTCTACCGCAAGCTCGGAACTCCGGTCTATTACGGGACGATCGCCGGACTTGCGGCCTTGGCCGCGGCTGTTGTTCTCCACCGCGGAATTCGCAGGTGGACCGCGAGGTTCGAGCCAGCGGCGTTCGCCGCGGTGGTTCTGGCAGTCTGCTTTTTGAAGGAACCAGCCGCGGCCGCCACGATAGCGTGCCTGGCGTGCAGCGCCTTCGCGATTGGCCGCTTCGCGCAACGCCGCCTCGGGCTCGAGACCGATTCGCCGGCGGCCGGCGTTGGCCTCTGCGGCGCCCTTGGACTGGGGGCGCTGATCCTGACGATGATGGCCCTTGGCACCGCCGGCCTGATCGGGACGTGGATCGATGCGGCGCTGTTGATTGTGCCCTGTTTGTTGCTGCGCCGGTCTCTCGGCGAAGTTTGGCGAATGGTGACGCAACTAACGCGAAGCTGGCGTGAAGCCAGCAGCGGAGACGACTGGATACCCAGCGTCGCTCTGGTCAGCCTGGCGGTCTTTGGGGCCTTTACCCTTGCCGTCGCGTTGACGCCGACGATTTCGGCCGACGGTTTTCGCTACCACCTTCCGGCAGCCATCTATTACGCCGGCACGGGGTCGCTGGCGCCGCTTCCCGGACTGTGGGGCTCCTACCTCCCGCAGGCTGTTGAGCTGCTGATGACGCTCGCCTATACGCTCGGCGGGCTGCCCGCGGCTCAGCTCGTCAACCCGCTTTTCTTTGCATTGTGCGCACCCCTGATCTACGCGCTAACTCGCTCTTGCGGCTTCGGACGCGGAGCGGGGATTCTGGCCGTCGTCGCTGGGACTTGCGTACCGTTTGTACACTGGTCGGGCAGCGTCGTCAAGGTAGACCTTGCCGTTCCGCTTTTCCAACTGGCGTCTCTCGGCTGTTTCATCCGGGGGCGTGGTTCGAGGAATGTCAATTGGCTCCTTGCCGGCCTCTTGTTCTTGGCCTTGAGCGCAGGGGCGAAGCTGACGGCGATCTACGGGGCAATTCCGCTGGGTTTGCTGCACGTCTGCTTGTTCTACCGGTTGGTGTCGGCGAAGGCCCGATTTCGGCCGGCTCAGATTGCCGCCCTGGTCGTGCTGGTGCTCGTGATCGCGCCGTTCTGGCAATACCGCGCGTACTTGGTTACCGGGAGTCCCTGGTATCCGTTCAACCTGGGCCTGCTATCCAAGAATATTCCTCCGCTGGCGGGGCGGGGAGCATGTCCAGAATTCCGTTGAAACAGGAGCGACTCTCCGGTTAGTTTAGGCTGCCATCTTGCTCTCCGCAACGGCCGAGGTAGCCGGTTTCAAATTCAGCTGCTGCAACAGGGCCGGAA
>Ga0114996_10003298_pt1 | contig 20186 bp, 9 predicted proteins | sample ArcticOcean_MG_C_4_FD_87039 | JGI IMG/M metagenome (GOLD analysis project Ga0114996, IMG submission 87039) | Marine microbial communities from western Arctic Ocean - ArcticOcean_MG_CB4_134 | ecosystem: Environmental > Aquatic > Marine > Oceanic | place: Arctic Ocean: Canada Basin | collected...
GTTCGATCAACAGGCGGAGGAGGCAAAGGAAACTCAACTGGCGACCTCACCGATGTGGTGGATTCCGTTGGCGGCGCTGTTTTCGCTGGCGGGCGTTTTTCTCCTGCGGCATCGCCGAACGGCCGCGCTGGTGTTGTTGGTCGCCACCTTGGCCGCCGGAACCGCCATGGCCGATCCGTGCGGCATGGTCCCGCCGGTTTATCTCGGCGACGGCCCGCCGATCACCCGGGTTGGCCACCAGCAGACCTATGTCTTTTTCAAGGACGGCGTCGAGACGTTTGTCATCCGGCCCGGCTTCAAGGGCAACGTCGACGAGTTCGGCATGTTGATCCCGTTCCCCAGCGTGCCGGCGATTCGCAAAGTGCCCGACCATATCTTCCCGCATCTGGCCGCCGCGGTCGATCCGCCGGAGGTGGTCGTCGACGTGCGTCGTTATCTTTACGCAAAGAAATCCCGCGGGAAACGTCGCGCGACCCGTGAGGCGTTTGGCGAAAGCGACAAGCTGCAATTCAAGGATCAGGTCCGCGTGCTCAAGCAAGAGGCGGTCGGCATGTACGAAGTCGCCGTGTTGGCGGCCGGCAGTTCCAAGGCCTTGAAGCGTTGGATGGACGAGCATGGTTACAAGTATCCAGAGGGCATGGACAAAGCCTGCGACGACTATGTCGAGGACGGTTGGTGCTTCGTGGCGGTCAAAACCAAGGTCGGACAAAAGGGCGGCGTCGATCCCAAGCCGGGTCAGCGGACGGTCCGGTCGAAGTTGCCCACCGGCTCCACTTTCGACGGCAGCGTGCAAGCGATGGGCTTCCGCTTCAAGGTCGACAAGCTGGTCGTGCCGATGCGGCTTTCGAGCTTTAACAAGGGCGAGCTACGCAACATCGTCTATCTGCTCACCGACGGGCCGCGGCGAGTTAGGGCGATTCCCGAGGAGTATGTCGTTCGCCAGATCACTGGCCCCAAACTCTTCGGCCACGTGACCGATCCGCTGCCGCTACGGATCATCGGCGGAACGATGGCCGACGTGCCCGAGTGGCAGCGCAAGTCGCTGCCGGCTCAGCGTAATCCGGTTCTCAAGAACGGCGCGGCGCGTGATCTGTTCGCGTCGGATCTGTTGGCGATCGGTTCAAAATCGCTTTCGCTGCCGCACGAGGAGCAGGAAAAGGAACTTTTGCGGATCGGCGAGCGTCTTGGATTAAGAGGCAAAGAGATCGACCAACACAACTCAGTGGCGTTGCAAGAGAAGCGAAACAAGACCGTCACCGCGGCTCTGGCCGGGGTGAAGAACATGACCCTGACCGTCGTCGACGGCGATTTTCCCCGCCAGGTCCTGGCAAAACAAAATCTAACTTTTGCGGAGTACACCATGCCCAACAAACGAAACAATTCGCAGCACTACGACGCCAAGACCAAACGCCCCGGCGGCAAAAAGCAGGGCGTGTTGAAACTCGGGGCCGTTGATTGGCAGCGTGTCGATCAGATCGCTCAACAAGACCAGCAGAGCCACGAACGTCGCGCGTGGGTGCTTTCGACGGTCGGGCTCTCGCTGCTGGGATTCGGCTTTGCTGTGTGGATGCGAGGTCGTGGGGCGGTCATCATGTTGTTGGTTGCGGCGATGATCGGCATCTGCGCTCAGACGTCGCTGGCGGTCGAAGAGCCTGTCGCCGTGAAGGCTCCGGTGGGGAAACCAACCATCCGGCAGCTGCTCAACCAACTGAGCAAATCCGAAACGGCGGGCGCTGCTGTGGCCGCACTAGTCAAGCGAGCTCCTGAGTCGAAAGCGCAGCTCAAAGGCGAAGCCCTCGAGGGAGGCGACTTGACCCGACGCGGTTGGGCGATTGTGGCGCTCTCGGAGATCGGCGGTCAGGATGTCGACGAGCTTCTGCTCAAGGTTCATAGCGATACGAAACAGCCGATGTTGGTCCGCACCTGGGCGGCTGCCGGTCGGGTCGCCATGGTCGAAAGCACCGAAGCACTGATTGAAAAGGCGACGCTCGTCGCCAGCTTTCCGGCACTGGGGCGTCCGGTCGGAATGCGATTGGTCGAGAAACTCAACGACGGCGGCGAGGCGTCAGCCGAAGGGCTATTGAGCGTGACACTTCGCGTGCCGCAGCTACGTCAGGGACTCGCCCCGGCGATTTTGGCATCCGGCGAAAAGAAGCTGACCGCCGCGATGGCCACTGCCAAAGATCAAAACGTCCGGCGTCAGGCCGCCGCTTATCTTGGCACGCTCGCCGGTCAGGGGAATAAAAAGGTCGGCGGAGCTGTTGCGAGTGCCTATCAGTTCGACGCCGAGGCGAAGAACGTCCCCTGGCGGGGCGGACCTTTGTTTGTGCCGGGCATCGGTTGGGCCAAGGAAGACGCACGAAGTCTGGTCGGCAGCCTGATCGCTTGGCATCTGTGGTGCGACCAAAAGGGTCGCAAGGCCGAGCAGAAGCAGATTCACAACAATATCCGCAGCCTTGGTCTGGCCCGCATGGCCGGCTATCAGAGCCCCGGTTTCCGCGAGGTCGGCACGGTGCGTTGGCTTCAGATCTGGAAGAAGACCGCCGGCAAAGAAGCGGTCGCCGCGATGCTCAAAGCCCAAGGAGCCGACAAGGTGGCGAAGTATGCGGCGGTGCTGAATTGAAGAATGGACGTTCTACGACCTGCTCCTAAAGCAGTGATAGCGACTTAGGCATTGCAACTGTTGCCTTCGCGGCCCATATTCCGATACAATACGAGAGGCGTCGGATTCTCGTACGCCATCGGGAGATTGCTATGAAAATTCGTCTTGTTGGGCTTGCCGTGGTGCTGTTGGCGATGGTCGCCGGTCAGGCGCATGCGCAGCTCTCGCCAATTGGCACGACGGTGCAGTTGCCGTCGTTCCAGTTTTTCACCGTGGCGACGACCGTATCGGTGCCCGACCGGGGGACTGCGTATCTCGGTGGCGTGAATCGATCGAGTAGCGGGAGCACCGGCCTGAGCACGCCGCTCTTTGGCCGAGTCCCGGGACTTGGGCGCGGATTCGGGAATCGGGCGATCGGCCGTTCGACCGGTGCCTCGGGCATGTCGGTCAGCGCGTTCGTCATCGATCACAATGAATGGGATCGGGCAGTGCTAGCCGAAGCAGCGAGACGGCGCGGCGCAAAGTTCGACGTGTTGGGCCGCCCGGTTGATGGTGGGTCGCAAGAGATGCTCGTCGGTCGCGGACGTTCGTCATTGATTCCCCGTGCGAACGAGACGTCGACGTCAGTTTCGCGGATTCACAAGCCCCGGGTCGACACGTCGGCTTCTGACGCACAACAGGCGATCGCCTATATGAAGAAGGGGCGTCAGGCCGAAGCCGAAGGAAAACCGCACGTGGCGAAGATCTATTACCGGATGGTCGCTAAGCGAGGCAGTGTGGATCTCAAGCAAGCTGCCGCTGATCGGCTCGCGGCGATCGACACGGCATCGCGGCCCGCGCGCGTGGCAACGCGAGATTAGCTAGGGGTGAGTGGCAGAGATTTGCGCGACGGTTGTCTGCCGCTTTGATTCACATAGCAACGCCCCATGCCCGACGCTCGCCCTAATATCCTTTGGTACTGTACCGACCAACAACGTTTTGACACGGTTGGGGCGCTGGGCAATTCGCATGTACAGACGCCGGCGATCGATCGGCTAGTGCATGAAGGGACTTCGTTCACGCATACCTATTGCCAGAGCCCGATCTGTACGCCGAGTCGGGCCAGCTTCATGACCGGCATGTATCCGGCGCGGGTTCATAACACCCGTAACGGCAACGAAACGTTTCCCGATTTTCCGCCGGTGATCACCAAGCTGCTTGCCGAGAGCGGTTATGACTGTGGGCTGGTCGGCAAGTTTCATTTGCAAAGTTCCGGGCATCGGACCGAGCCGCGCGTCGACGACGGCTATTCTTACTGGAAATTCAGCCACGCGCCGCGCGATGATTGGCCCGAGGGGCACGACTATGCCGAGTGGGTTCGCGCCCAAGGTGCTGATCTGGACGAATTGCGGGCCGGCGAAGATCGCGTGCCCGCCCAGTTGCATCAGACGACTTGGGCGACCGAGCGGGCGATCGAGTTCATGGATCGGCCGAGAGACCAGCCGTGGTTGTTGAGCGTCAACGTCTATGACCCGCACCCGCCGTTCATTCCGCCGCGGGAGTATTTCGAGCGGTTCGATCCGCAGACGCTTCCCGGGCCGTATTTTCGCGAGAGCGATCTGGCGCAGCAAGAGCTTCTAAATGCGATTGATTTTCAAGGCACCGCCCTAGCGCCTGAGCAGCGCGATGCCAAGACGATCCAGGCACAGTATTACGCGATGATCGCGCTCGTTGATGATCAATTTGCGCGGATCCTCGACCGACTTGACGCGACCGGCCAGCGGGACAACACCGTGGTAATCTTTACCAGCGATCATGGCGAGACACTCGGCGATCATGGCCTGTTGCAAAAAGGTTGCCGGTTCTACGAAGGATTGGTCCGTGTGCCGTTGATCATGTCGTGGCCCGGTCATTTTGAGAAGGATCTGCAGAGCGATGCGCTGGTCGAACTTCTCGACAAGACTGCAACGATCGTCGAACTTGGCGGCCTGGAGCAGCCCGACTATATGCAAGGCCGGAGTCTGCTACCGATATTGCGCGGCAAGGTGTCGCCAGAGGAACATCGGGAGTTTGTTCGCTGCGAGTATTTCGATGCGCTCGATCCGCACTTCACCGGTGGCACGGGCACCTTTGCCACGATGTACCGCGACCGTCGCCACAAGTTGGTTGTCTATCACGGCCACAACCTGGGCGAGTTGTATGATCTGCAAATCGACCCCTGGGAATTCGACAATCTCTGGGACTCGGCGGATCATCACGATTTGAAAGCCGAGTTGATCGCTCGCAGCTTCGACGCCACGGTCCTCACCACCACCGACATCGGCTCCCGGCGGATTGCACCGATGTAACAGCGGGTCGATTTCAAATTTGGAATTTGGAATTTGACGCAAGCGAGTGGCAACCTTGCGAAGTTTCGCGGCCGCGTCCACGCGGCACTCATGCCGGTTCGCGTCCCACACCCCCGGCGTGTAGCACCGATGATTTTGCGGGAGTTGTTTTCCACACTCTCAGATGTTTTTGGAAAATCGTCGGTGTTGCGTCAGCAACAAGAGAGTCATCTCGCGAGGAATTCCTCTGGTGGCAGAGCCACACCGACGATTTTGCGAATACGACGAAACAGTCGTCACAATCCACTCCGCAAAAATCATCGGTGCTACCCAGCTCCATCACCACCCCCAATTGAACCATAAAATTCGCTTGTCCCCCGCGCCACACATAACTATCATGAACCCTCTGCCAATGACCGGCAGAGCCTGCCTCCGCGAGTAAAGCAACCTACCGACGCGCGACTCAGCCCCGATTTTAACCTTCCGGAGACGAGCATGACGATGAACTGCAAGAGGCTGTTGGTCTGCGCGCTGGCGCTGTTGATATCGATGCCCACGTTGGCCCAACAACAAAGCAGCAAGGCCCCGCCGCTCTCGCCGGAAGAGACGATCAAGACGATGAAGATTCAGCCCGGCTACAGTGTCGTGCCGGTGCTCTCTGAGCCGCATATCCACGAGCCGTCCGCGATCGCCTGGGATGGCAACGGCCGGTTGTATGTCGTCGAGATGCGGACCTATATGCAGGACATCGACGGCCGTAATCAACTTACGCCGACCAGCCGAGTCTCTCGCCATGAAGACACCAACGGCGATGGCATCTACGACAAGCACACCGTGTTCGCCGACAAGCTGAGGCTACCGCGCATGGTGCTGCCACTTCTCGATCGGGTCATTATCCGCGAGACGAGCACGCTCGACCTGAAGAGCTATCAGGACACCGACGGCGACGGTGTGGCCGACAAGATCGAAACCGTCCATATGGGCGGCGGACGAGGTGGCAACCTCGAACATCAGCCGAGCGGCCTGATCTGGAATATCGACAACTGGTGCTACACCACCTACTCGCGTCATCGCTATCGGTTCGGGACCGGTGGCAAGGTCATTCGGCAAGGGCTGCCGCATGGTTCCGGTCAATGGGGTTTGACGCATGATGACGTGGGACGAATTTTCTACTCGAGCGCCGGAGGCGAAAATCCGGCCATCGACTTTCAGCGGCCGATCGTCTACGGGCGAATCGGGCTGCCGGGCGAACAGGCCCCAGGCTTTCGCGAGGTGTTTCCGATCGACAGCGTGCCCGATACCCAGGGCGGTCGCGGGCGACTGCGCAAGAATGACACACTCAACCGATTCACGGCCAGTTGCGGTCAGTCGGTTTATCGCGGAGACCGTTTGCCAGCCGACTTCAACGGCGACCTGATCATCTGTGAACCGGTGGGTCGGCTGATCCGACGAGCCAAAGTGACCAACGATAAGGGGCGGATCATCGTTTCGAACGCCTACGAGAAGAGCGAGTTCATCGCGGCCACCGATCCAAACTTTCGTCCGACCAACAGTGCGACCGGACCGGATGGGTGTCTCTATCTGGTCGACATGTATCGCGGGATCATTCAGGAAGGCAACTGGGTCCGCCGAGGTTCGTATCTTAGAAAAATTGTTCAGGCGTATGAACTCGACAAGAACATCGGTCGCGGGCGGATCTATCGCGTCGATCACAAGACGACCAAGCGTGGCCCACAGCCGAAGATGCTCGACGAGACGCCGGCCCAGTTGGTCGCCCACCTGTCGCATCCCAATGGCTGGTGGCGAAGCGAGGCGCAAAAGCTGATCGTCTTGCACGGCGACAAGAGTGTGGTCCCGGCGCTGGAGAAACTGGCCACCGAAGGCGCGGCCCCGTTGGGTCGATTCCACGCACTTTGGACCCTTTATGGTCTTAATGCGGTGAACCCCAAGGTGTTGGCCGCGGCGTTTGGCGATGCGGACCCTCGTGTACGCGCCGCGGCGCTACGGGTCGCTGAGTCGGTGATGGAGGGCGAACGGTCGCTCGACGTGGGCATCAAAAAGCTGGCCGCCGATAAGGATCCCAACGTCGGGATTCAGGTGGTGCTTTCCGTGGGACGTGGCGGACATCCCGAGATGCAAGCGATTGTCGCGAGCGTTCTCAAGTCACACGAAGGCAACCCGTCGATCGGCACGATCGCCAAACAGATCCGCTCGCAGATGGCAAGGATTCTTGCCGAGCGTCGCAAACTTGATGCGATTCGAAAAAAGGACAAAGCCCTGGCCGATTCGCTTGTGCGAGGCAAGACGATCTACACGACACTTTGCATCACTTGCCACGGGCCTGACGGCAAGGGACTTCCTTCGCCGGACAAGAAAGGTCTGATGCTGGCGCCTCCGCTGGCCGGTTCTCCCCGGGTGCGCGGCAACCAACAGCGACTGAGCCGCATTTTGCTCAACGGCCTGATCGGACCGGTCAACAACACGAAATATGCCGCCGGGCTAATGCTGCCGATGGGTGCCAACAGTGATCAGTGGATCGCCGATGTGGGAACCTATGTCCGCAACAGTTGGGAAAATAACTCCCCGCGACTCGATTCGTCGATCGTCAAGGCGGTCAGGGCCGAGACTCCCAAGCGAATCGGGCCGTGGACGCTCGCGGAACTCAAAGTGCTTGACCCGCCCGCGTTTGAAGATCGCGCAAGCTGGAAACTGACAAGCAACCACAGCGCTGGTGCGCTAGGTTTGGCGATCGATGGAAAGGCCGACACACGTTGGAGTACCGCGAAATCGATGAGCGGTGGCGAATGGCTTGCCGTCGAACTTCCCGATCCGGCGACGATTCAATCGCTGACCCTTGATTCAAAAAAGTCGCCGTACGACATGCCTCGTCGCTATGCCGTTCACTTGTCGAACGATGGCAAGGACTGGGGTAGTCCCGTCGCCCAAGGAAGAGGGATCAAAGGGAGCATGACGATCAAGGTCAGTTCGTCGAAGCCAACGAAGTTCGTCCGCATTACACAACTCGGCCGTACGACGAAAAATCATTGGTCGATCCACGAGCTAAACATCAAGGGCATCAAGGAGTCAGAGGCGCCGCCGAAGACGCCACTGGCGCAGATTCTGGCGAAGTCCAAGCCGGATGCGCTGGCCAAGGAAGCCCGAACTGCGGGCGATGCGACGCGCGGGGCGGTGTTGTTCTATAACCAGACGCTCTCCTGTGCCAAGTGTCATGATCCCGGTAGCGGCAAACGGCTTGGCCCCGATCTCGCCTCGAAACGCGACGGAGTGAACGACGTGTTTCTGGTCGAATCGGTGCTCGATCCATCGAAGTCGATTCGCAAGGGCTTCGAGTCCCTGGTGGTCCAGACCGAAGACGGCTTGGTGCTGACCGGTTTTAAAGTGAGCGAGGACGACAAGACGCTCGTGCTTCGCGAGCCGGCTGGCGGCAAAGAGATCAAGCTCGCCAAGGACGACATCCTTGGCATGAAGCAGGGTAAGATCTCCGCGATGCCGCCCGGTTTGGTCAACCAGCTCAATAACCGCGAGCAGTTTCTTGACTTGGCCCGCTTCTTGATGGAGGTCAACGAGGGTGGCCCCGCGAAGCTGGCCGAGTTGAAGAAGGCGGTCGGTGCGAAGTAGTTCGATTTCTGATTTCTGATTGATGATTTTGGATTGATTCGAATCGAAGTTGGTCATTTAGCCGGCGGGCCTGCCCGCCGAACGGTGATTCTGTCGTCAATAGTAGCGATCGCGCCAAAACGCTGGCCGAATCAATAATTGTGGCACTCTGCGCATCGGTATAATGGACCCGATTCTCCGTCTCCGCACTCCGTCCCGTAATTCGATGATGCTGACCCGCCTTTTCGCCGCCTGTTTGCTTTCGCTCTTCGCGTTGAGTGCGTCGGTTTCGGCTGCGCCGACGTCGACAGACAAACAGTTCCACGCCGAGATTCAGCCGCTGCTAGCGAAATACTGTTTCCGCTGTCATGGGCCGAAAAAACCGAAGGGAAAGATCGAACTCGCCTCGATCAAGAATCCGCGGACCGTTCTTCTTGATCGAGCAAAGTGGCTCAAGGTGCTGGAAAAACTCGCCGACGAAGAGATGCCACCCAAAGATCCACTCCCCTCGGACACCGAACGTAAGAAGCTGATCGCTTGGTTTGACGACAAGCTGAACAACATCGACTGGTCGAAAGTGAAGATGCCGGGCCATGTGCTGTTTCCGCGGCTCAACCGGACGGAATATATCAACACGATGCGTGACCTGCTGGGTGTCGAGGTGCTGGCCGCAAAGACGCTCTCGGAGGATGGCGCCGGACTGAGCGGATTCAACAACGACCGCGCCGCGCTGTTTGTGCCGCCCAAGCTGATGGAGAAGTATTTCGCCATCGCCGGCGAAGCGCTCGATCAAGTGATCGCCGCCGAGCGTGGGCGAACCATCGAGCCGATCGAGGTCCATCTCGAAGCGGAAAAGATGTTCATGACCGAGCGAAACACGCGGGCACAGCCCTGGGGCTATGTGCTGAATCGTGGCCAGATGACGCTCTATGATTCGGTCAAGTTTCCCGCCGACGGAATGTACGAATTTCGCATTCGTTCTTGGGCCCAGGGTGGTCCGACCGGCGCACGATTGCGGATCAATAGCGTGCCGATGGGCGATATCAACGTCCGATCGGACCACGAGGAGGAGAAGGTCTATACGATCACCTGTTATGTTCGCGCCGGGGCGAAGCAGGTGATGCTGAACATCAAAAAGGGCAAAGGCAAGAAGCCAGCCGAAGAGATCGACGCCGAAAAGTCTGCCGAAAGTGCGGCCAAGCCGAACAAGAAGAAGTGGGGGCGTCTGGTCAACCAGCGATCAGTCAAGTCGGCGCCGCAGCTTGGGCCGTTGCCGAACGAATCCAAGGCAGTGACGGCGGCCCGCCAACGACTCAACCAAGCGTCGGTCAGCCTTCAGCGGCCGTATGAGTGGTTGCGATTGCACGGCCCCAGTGGCGACCCGGAGGAAATTCGCCGGTTTCGTGGCTACATCGAACAGCGCCAGGTCATTCTGAAAAAGGCGAAAGCCAAGGTCGCCAAGGCACAGGGTATCAGCCTAAAGGAACTTGAAAAGATCTTCGCCGAGCAAAATGCCGACGCGCTGGCCGATCAGCGAAAGCTGCTGACGACGGTGGTCGTGAAGAATACGCCGAAAAAGAAGCAGAAAAAGGGGCAGAAAAAGAAACAACAGAAGAAGAAAAAGCCCGCACGTGGTGGTGGAAAGGGCGTGGCAATCGACTGGATTGAAATCCGCGGGCCAATTCGCCGAGAAGACGGTGCGCCATCAAAAGTGTTTGTCGCCGCGCCCGGCAAAGACGGACTCGACAAGCAGCAAGCGGCCCGACAAATCATTGGCCACGTGATGCGTCGGGCCTACCGCCGACCAGTCACCGACGTGGAAATCAACCAGACCATGCGGCTCTTTCAGCGGGCCGACGAGCGCGGTGATGATTTTCATGGGTCGGTCAAATTGGCGCTCTCGGGCGTGTTGGTCTCGCCGAACTTTTTGTTCCGCGTCGAACAGAGCCCGGCGAGCGAGAAGAAGGACTATCGGATCAACGACTATGAACTGGCCTCGCGGTTGTCATATTTTCTCTGGATGTCGATGCCTGACGAGAAGCTGTTCGCGTTGGCGGCGTCGGGCCGTCTGCACGAGCCAAAGGTGCTCGCGGCACAGGTCCAGCGAATGCTGGCCGACGAGCGGTCCGCCGCGTTCGCCGAGGCATTCGCCGGTCAGTGGCTGGGACACGGCATCTTGGGCAAGACCTATCACCCCGACGCCAAGACGTTTCCCGCCTTCAATGATTCACTCGGGCGGTCGATGATTGACGAGACGAACACGTTTTTTACTTCGCTGCTGCGGACCAACGGCAGTCTGCTGGAGATGATTGATTCGCGATATGCGTTCCTCAACGAAGAACTGGCCAAACATTATGGCGTCGAAGGCGTCAAAGGCGACGAGCTTCGTCGTGTCGCGCTGACTAACCCGAATCGCGGCGGCGTACTCGGTATGGGTAGCGTGCTGACGACCACGTCGATTCCGGCGCGCAGTAGCCCGGTGATCCGGGGCAAATGGGTGCTCGAGACATTGCTCGGCGAGAAACAACCTGATCCACCGGCCGATGTGCCGCCGCTGCCGAAGACGGCCGGCACGAAACAAAGCAAATTGTCGTTTCGCGACGTGTTTGCCGAGCATCGCGCCAATCCTCGCTGTGCATCGTGCCATGATCGGCTCGACCCGATTGGCTTTGGGCTGGAGAACTTCGACGGCATCGGACGCTGGCGCGTGAAGCGTCACAATAAGCCGATCGATACCTCGGCCAAATTGCCGGGGGGAGAAACTTTTGACTCTCCGGCCGGTTTGAAGCAGATTCTGCTGAGAAGAAAGGCCGATTTTGCCGAAAATATAACCCGGCGGATGCTCGCTTTTGCGTTGGGACGCCAAATTCGTTATTATGACAAGCCCGCCGTGGACAAGATCACCAAGCGGCTGGCCGCCGGCGACTATCGTGCCGCGCTGCTGGTGCAGCAGATCGTCCAGAGTTATCCCTTCCTCTATAAGACCAACGTTGCGGATCTGGAGAGTCAACCATGAACGGAAGCTGGCATATTTCTCGTCGTACGATGCTCAAGGGAGTCGGCGCTTCGATGGCGCTGCCGATGCTCGAGGTGATGAGCCCCGCATCGGCCCGCGCGGCCGCGACAGCGACGCCGCCGAAACGATTGGCGTGCGTGTTTCAGCCGAACGGTGTGTTCCCCAAGGCGTGGAATGTCAAGGGTACGGGCGCGGACTATAAACTGTCGCCGATTCTCGAGCCGCTGGCCAAAGTCCGCGACGACGTGCTGGTGCTCTCGAAGGTCGATGGCACCGGTGGCGATCATGTGGTGGCGACCACGTCGTTCTTGATCGGCGTCAAAGTGGACAAGAAGGGCGGCGGGGTTTCGCTGGACCAGTTGGTCGCGCAGAAGCTTGGCGGTCAGACCCGACTGCCGAGCCTGGAACTTGGCACCGAACCGCCACGCCAGGGCAAGACGTCTCTGCCGATCGCGATGGCGTCGACTGTTTCATGGAATTCGCCCACGACCCAGGTTCCGGTCGAGATCAACCCTCAGGTCGCCTTCGATCGTTTGTTCCGCGTCGACAAGTCGGTCGACGCCCGCCGCCGCGCCGAAGACGCCCGCAGCGTGATCGATCTGGTCCGCGACGACGCCAAGCGGCTCGATCGAAATATCTCGACGGCTGATCGCCGCAAGCTGGACGAGTATCTCAGCGGTGTTCGCTCGGTCGAAACCCGCATCGCGGCGGCGCTGAAACCGCAGCAATCTTCCTGGACGCCCAAGACCAAGCCGACGCTCACTCGCCCCGGTGACGGCATTCCGGTGCGTCGTGACGAGCATCTGAAGTTGATGATCGACCTGATCGTGACTGCGATGTGGACCGACACCACCCGGGTCGCCACGCTGATGACGGCCCACGGTTTCAGCCGGCAGAACTTTTCGTTTCTCGACGGCGTGTCGCTCGATCATCATTCGATGTCGCATCACAAGAACAAAGAGAAGTGGACCGATGAGTATGTCACGGTGAGCCGCTGGTATATCGAGCAGTTGGCCTACATGCTCGAGCGAATGAAGAGCATCGATGAGGGGGGCAGCACGCTGCTGGACAATTCGATCGTGCTCTACGGATCGGGCTTAAAAGACGGCAACGGTCACGTGCCGAAGGATCTGCCGCTCTTGGTCGCCGGTCGCGGAGGCGGAACGCTTAAGCCAGGCCGGCATGTTCAGTGCAAGTCGGGCACCAATTTGGCGAACCTGCATCTGACGATCGCCAACGCAATGGGCATCGAGACCGACAAGTTCAACGGAGTCTCGGGGCAGATCGACGGATTGGGATAAGCGATCGTTGTCGTTATATAGTAGGCATCACGCTCCGCGTGATGGATTTTCCTCACGCGGAGCGTGAGGTCTACTTTCCATCGCAAAAAAACCGCGCCGCGCCGGCCAAGGCGACTGCCAACCTCTCCCGTTGACAGGTCCCGACCGGCGGGCAACGGCTTGGCTGAATCGAGAAACCTCGTTTTACGCGAGTGCTGGCTCCATGATCGGTTCGAGGTGGCGGAGGCGATCTTCTTGAGCTGCGCTAAACTCTCGAGCCGCATCGGCTTGGGCTTCTGTGGAGAATCGCACGGCGTAGACCAACAGGCTGCTCATCGTGACCAGCCCGCCAAGGATCAACAGTGCCATCGGCCGATCGACCACTCCTTTGAGCAAGAATCCGGCCGCGATCGCGCCGACATTGCCTCCAGCCCCGACGATACCGGCGACAGCACCGAGCGCTTTCTTGTTCACGAACGGCACCACCGCATAGGTCGCTCCGTTGGACATCTGAACGAACATGGCAAACAGCATCAACACAGGAATCGCCAGCGCAAGTACCGCGATCTGAGAAAACAGCATCAACATCAGACCCTCGCACAGTAAGGCGACGAAAAGCCAGTTCACTCGCCCGCGCAGTCCCCAGCGCCCCGCCATACGATCACTCACGGCGCCGCCCAGAGTTCGGCTAAACAGGTTCATTCCGCCATAGAGCGCCGCAACGGCCCCGGCGGCGGCGACTCCCAGGCCGAAATAGTCGATGAAGTAGAGCGACGCGATGTTAAACATGGTCAGTTCGATGCCGAAACAAGCACCGTAAATCAAGAACAACGCCCAAACTCGCGGGTCGGCACAGGCGGCCCGCAAGGCGCCGGATGATTTATTTTTCGAGGGCATCTTGCCGGCGGCACGGAGGTCTTTGAAGTTCCCTTCGGGCGCATCCTGGGTGAACCGCCAGTAGGCCAAACCGGTCAGCATGCAGATGCCGCCGGCGACGAACATCGCCACCCGCCAACTGACGGCCTCGCTTAGCCCGATGACGGTCACAAGCAGGGCCAGCAGGAGCGGCATGACCAATTGCGTGACTCCACCACCCAAGTTACCCCAGCCGGCCGTTGTCGCGGCGGCGGTGCCGACACAATTGGGAGCGAACATCACCGACGTGTGATACTGCGTGATCACGAACGACGCGCCGATCACGCCGATCAAGAGCCGGAAGAAGAGAAACGTCTCGAAGTTCTGGGCCAACCCAATTCCCATCACGGGCAGCGAACCAAGAACAAGCAGCCATGTGTATGCCAACCGCGGACCAATCCGATCACAGAGCCAACCGATTGCCAGTCGCGCCAGCACGGTGATCGACACCGAGGCGATGATGCACCAGCCGACCTGATCGTCGGTCAACGAGAGTTCCTCTCTGACGATCGCCATCAAGGGAGCGATGCCGAACCAGGCGAAGAAGCACAAGAAGAACGCGAGCCACGACATGTGAAACGCGCGAATCTGTGGCATGCTGAGCTTGAAAAAGTTTCCTCTAAGGGAAGTTGCCTTACCTTGCAGTTCCATGGTGCGCTGTTCTTAAAAAAATCAGGCGGGACAATGCGCGTCGAACGTCCATGCCGACAACAGGTCAGCGCGACGCGCATCGAATATCGCTGCGGGTTGGTTGAGCGTTTCTTCCGCCTGCGTGGAAAGACCGTCGCTCCGAGCGGTTCGGGAGAGGAGAACCCTTCGGAAGGTATGCAGGTCGGTCCAACGTGATCGGAAGTTCGGTCTTTCCGCTCGTAAGGCACGCCTTAGCCTCGAAGCGATTGCGACCTGCACAGTTCGCAAATCGCAAACCGCGTGCCGGAACGTATGCAAGCACTTGTTCTCTGCGTCGGGTGTGCCTCGATACGATGCGGAGAGTTGCGGAAAATCAACCACGTAACGGCCGAATTGCCCAATGCACGAGGAAATGACGAATCGCCTGCGATCGTCGGCCCTGCAATGGAACTGCGCTGGGGTTGCCCGGTTTTTCAGCAAGGTCGTGCGCATCGAGTTCTTACCGGTTTTTTCGGCGCAGACGTCGCGCAGGCAACGCGCCCGCCGAGAAAACGGGGGCCCAGATGGCGGTCATGTCCGGCCTAGAAGCGACTCGCATCGCCATGCGAATGGGGGACAACCGCGCTTCTCGGCACACAAGTTGCGTTCTTGAGTGCTACTGATAATCCTTCCGCGCCCAGGCAAGAGACGATTGATGCGGTGAAGCGCAGATGAGCCATCCGTCGTGCCGTCACCAAACGCCTTGATGGGCAATCGCAGCACGTTTCCTCTCCCACCTGCTGCGAGAGAAAAAATCGAGCGATTCGTCGTCAGCGAGGCGCCGCGAGTGCGCGCTGGACTGCGAGACAACCATTTTGATAACCACCAGCGCAGCCACCATCGACGAGCCTTCACACGAGGCGTCTGCAACGACCTTCTCGCTGATCGACGCATTGCTCAACGAGCAGCAACAACTCACCCCGGTTGAGAAGTTCGCTCGCCAAGCCGAGATCGATCACGTCGCGAACCCAGACGGCCTTTACCACGATCTGATCCCGCTGTCGGCACCGGGGCCGGACCAGCAGTATGCGTTTGAGGTCGATCTCGACACTTGCTCGGGATGCAAAGCCTGTGTGGCGGCGTGCCATCAGTTGAACGACCTGGAAGAACATGAGCTGTGGCGCAACGTCGGGCTACTGCATGGCGGCACAAGCGAAATGCCGATGCTGCAGCACGTCACGAGTGCCTGCCATCACTGCCTCGAGCCGGCCTGTTTGCATGGTTGTCCGGCCGCAGCCTATGAAAAGGATGAAGCGACCGGCATTGTGCGCCATCTGGAGGATAACTGTATTGGCTGCCAATACTGCACGCTCAAGTGCCCTTATGACGTGCCGCGCTTTAGCAAGAGCCAGGGCATCGTTCGCAAGTGCGATATGTGTTACGACCGGCTCACGGCGGGCCAGTCGCCGGCCTGCGTCGCGTCGTGCCCGAACGAGGCGATTCGCATTCGCGTGGTCGACAAGCACGCGGTGCTTGAGCAAAGCGAAGCCAACCTGTTCCTGCCCGGCGCTCCAGAGCCGTACTACACGCTGCCGACAACGGTCTACAAGACCGAACGATCACTACCGCGAAATCTGCTGCCGGCGGACTATTATTCGGCCCGACCGCAAAATCGTCACCTGCCGCTGGTCGTGATGTTGGTGCTCACGCAGATGTCGGTCGGGGCGTTCGTCGTCGAACGGGCGTTGATGGGCGGACTGTGGGGCCATCTGCTGGGCGGGCTGTTCGACGGCGAGATTGAACTAACCGCCGCCGCACGGTCGTTGCACGTGTTTGCGGCGCTGTTGCTCGGCATGTTGGGACTCGCCGCGTCGGTCCTGCACCTGGGGCGTCCACTCAGAGCACATCGAGCACTGATCGGCCTGCGAACCTCGTGGCTTAGTCGCGAGATCCTTGCCTTCAGTATCTTTGCGGCGCTGGCCATTGCCTACACGGCCACCGCACTCGGTTCTTACCTTGGCTGGTCTGTTTCGGACAGGTCGATCAATGCACTTGGCGAGGCCGCGTCGATTAGCGGCGTACTCGGCGTGCTCTGCTCCGTGATGATCTATGTCGACACGCAACGTCCGTTCTGGAACGCATCTCGTACCGGGATCAAGTTTCTCGGTACGGCACTCGTGTTAGGAATTCCCACGTCACTGGTGATTTCTCTGTTGGCGGCCACTACCTCAGCCGACGCAACGATCGCAGCCGTCATGGACGAATACGGACGCACGTTGTGCCAATGTCTGATCGTGGTTGCCATCGTCAAGCTGCTCTATGAACACGCGGTGTTGTTGCACCTGCGAGACCGCCAAAACACGCGGCTCAAGCGGACCGCCATGCTGATGACCGGCGAACTAGGGATGATCACAATGCGCCGTCTGCTGTTCGGCGTGCTCGGCGGCGTAATCCTGCCGGGCATGCTCGTGGCCGAGTCATCGATCTCACCGACCGCCGGATTTCATGAAGTGTTCGTTGGGTTGGTCGCCACGCTGAGCGTGGTGCTGCTACTGGCGGGCGAGCTAATCGAGCGGTCGCTCTACTTCGCGGCGGTTGTTGCCCCCAAGATGCCCGGAGCCCCCGCGTCATGAACAGTCTCGTTCAGATCGATCCATACGAGCAGCCCGATGGCGCTTCGCATACGGCTGCGAAGGTAAGTTCGCAAGACGGCCAAGACGACCGGCGACGCACCCAGACCGGTATGGTCTGCGGGTTTTGCTCGACCGGGTGCAGCCTCGACGTGCAGCTCGAGGATGGCCGCGCGGTGGGACTGCTCCCGTCGACCGACTATCCCGTGAACCAGGGTATGGCATGTCCCAAGGGCTGGGAGTCGCTCAACGTGCTTAGCGCGCCAGATCGGGCGACCACGCCGCTCTTGCGAGATCGTCGCGGTCGCCTCAAGCCGGTCGATTGGGACCGCGCGATGACCGAGTTCCGCGACCGCTTTCAGGCGATTCAAAAGAACCACGGCCCGGAGTCGGTCGCCTTTCTCAGCAGCGGCCAAATCCCGACCGAAGAGATGGCCCTGCTGGGCAGCCTGGCCAAGTTTGGCATGGGCATGCTCCACGGCGATGGCAACACCCGACAGTGCATGGCGTCGGCTGTTGTTGCGTACAAGCAATCTTTTGGTTTCGACGCGCCGCCTTATACCTACCAAGACTTCGAAGAGTCCGACGTGATCGTGCTGGTCGGCTCGAATCTGTGTATCGCTCATCCGATCATGTGGCAGCGAATTCTTCGCAATCCCCACAATCCCCAAATCATCGTCGTCGATCCGCGCAAGACCGAAACGGCAATGGCGGCCACGCAGCACCTGCCACTGAAGCCCAAGTCCGACCTGACGCTGTTCTACGGCCTGGCGTTTCTGCTGATCCAAGAAGGTTGGCTCGATCAGGATTTCATTCGAGAGCACACCAGTTCTTTCATTCCGTTCGCCGAACATGTCGAACGATTCACTCCCGAGTTCGTTGCCCGAGAGACCGGGATCGACGAGGCCACCTTGCGTCGTACCGCCGCAACAATTGCCCAGGGCGAGCGGGTATCGTTCTGGTGGACGATGGGCGTGAACCAAAGTTATGAGGGGGTTCGCACGGCCCAGGGCCTGATCAATCTGGCATTGATGACCGGCAACATCGGACGCCCCGGCACCGGCGCCAACTCGATCACCGGCCAGTGCAACGCGATGGGCTCGCGGATGTTCAGCAATACGACGTCGCTGCTGGGCGGCCGCGACTTCACCAACGCCGAACATCGTCGCGAAGTGGCCCAGATCCTGGAAATCGACGCGGAGAAAATCCCCGACCAGAACAGTCTTCCCTATCACCAGATCATCGAGCGAATCCTCGCCGGCAAGATCAAGGGGCTCTGGGTCATCGGGACCAACACATCGCATTCGTGGATCAACCAGAACATGGCCCGTGATGTGCTCGACCGACTCGACTTCCTCGTGGTACAGGACATGTATCACTCGACCGAGACCGCCGCACAGGCACATCTCGTGCTGCCGGCTGCTGGTTGGGGTGAAAAGGAGGGGACGTTTATCAATTCCGAGCGACGATTGGGAGTGCTCAAGAAAGTGGCCGCCGCGCCAGGACAAGCGCTGAGCGACTTCTCGATTTTTCGGCTTGTGTCGCACTACTGGGGATGTGGCCAGATGTTCGCCAAGTGGCACGACCCCGAAGCGGTGTTTGAGATTCTCAAGCGACTCTCCGCCGGCCAGCCATGCGATTTCAGTGGGATCAAAGACTATCGAATGATCGACGAGCACGGTGGCATTCAATGGCCCTATCCCGCCAAAGGTGCCGACGAGTCTCCCGAGCGAAGGCTATTTGCCGGTGGCCAGTTTTATCATGACGATGGTCGGGCCAAATTTGTTTTCGAGATGCCCGGCCGCATGCCGGAACCGCCAAGCGAGCGCTATCCGTTTCTGCTACTCACCGGACGAGGCAGCGCCGCTCAGTGGCACACTCAGACCCGTACGGCAAAGTCCGCGGTTCTTAGGCAACTGGCCCCCAAAGAAATCTATGTCGAGATCAATCCCCAAGATGCCCGCCGCGAAGGGATACGGCCGTCTCAGTTGGTGTTGGTCGAGTCGCAGCGCGGGCGTCTGAAGGCCAAAGCATTTATCACCCACACCGTCGCACCGGGACAAGTCTTTATCCCGATGCACTACGCAACCACCAACCGTTTGACCCACGCCCATTTCGATCCGTATTCGAGTCAGCCGTCGTACAAGAATTGCGCGGTAAGAATTCGTCGCGCGGAGACGTGGGACGCGACCGAATAACTTTTTTCGAGTCAGAACAACCTGACCGACCATGCCTCCAAATAGGACCTCTCCATCATGGCTTCTGGCAAGAACCACGAAAAAAAGACGATCGTCGTGATCGGCAACGGAATGGTGGGACATCGCTTCTGCGAATGTCTCGTCGAGTACGATACCGAGCAGCAATTCCATATCGTGACCTTCTGCGAAGAAGCACGAGCCGCGTACGATCGCGTCGGACTGACGCAGTTCTTCGCCCATCGCAACGCCAAGAAGTTGGCCCTGGCCGACGCCGATTGGTATCGTGATCGGGGTATCGAACTGCGCGTTGGAGATCTGGCCGAGCAAATCGACCGCGAGGCCAAAAAAGTGACCAGCCGCAAAGGCGTCGAGATCCAATACGACCACGTTGTGCTCGCGACCGGATCCTATCCGTTTGTGCCGCCCGTGCCGGGCATCGACAAACGGGGCGTGTTTGTCTATCGCACGATCGAAGATCTCGAGCAGATTATCGAGTACGGCAAGAATTCCAAACGCGCAGCCGTGATCGGCGGGGGACTTCTCGGGCTCGAAGCGGCCAAGGCGACCCACGACTTGGGGCTCAAGACCTTTGTCATCGAACGCTCGCCCGGGCTGATGCCACGACAACTCGACGAGAGCGGAGCCAAGATGCTGGCAGAAAAGATCACCCAGCTTGGCGTCCGTTTGTATCTGAATCGAAACTCTCAGGAGATCACCGGCAACGGCAAGGTCGAGGGGATTTTGTTCGAAGATGGCGAGCAATTGCCGCTCGACATGATCGTCGTCTCGACCGGTATTCGACCACGCGATGAGTTGGCTCGCCAGTGTGGCCTCGACGTCGGCGAACGGGGCGGCGTAAAGGTCGACAACCGGCTGCTTACCTCCGACGAGAGCATCTTTGCGATCGGCGAAGTGGCGCTGCATCGCGGCATGGTCTACGGACTGGTTGCGCCGGGTTACGAAATGGCCGATGTGGCCGCGGCCCGACTGACCGGCCAGAAACGCTATTTTA
>Ga0114996_10003300_pt1 | contig 20183 bp, 23 predicted proteins | sample ArcticOcean_MG_C_4_FD_87039 | JGI IMG/M metagenome (GOLD analysis project Ga0114996, IMG submission 87039) | Marine microbial communities from western Arctic Ocean - ArcticOcean_MG_CB4_134 | ecosystem: Environmental > Aquatic > Marine > Oceanic | place: Arctic Ocean: Canada Basin | collected...
CCCACCACATCGGCATTTTCAGCGAGCTGACGCGACGTAAAGTCGCCGAGGCCAACTGCTTGCAACCGTGTCGGTCCAGTCCGCTGGACTTCGCGCCGCCCACGAGCGTCCATGGTGTCACCGCAAGGAGGCACCCAATGGACCCCAACACCCACACACCAACCGGCCCCCAGAAGCCGCTCGACGAGGCGATCGCCGAGTACTTGATGGCCTGCGAGGTCGAGAGCAAGAGCCCGCGCACGGTCCAGGCCTACGACGAAACGCTGCGCGTCTTCCGGCGGATCGTGGAGCGCGCGGACCTCCCCCAGATCGTCAACGCGTTCACCGCCGCGCATGTCTACCGGTTCCTCAAAGCCATCGCCGACAGTGACGTGTCGTTGGGCACGCGCCACCGCCGGTTTCGCGAGACCCGGGCCTTCTTCTCCTGGTGCACGCGGATGGGCTACACCCTCAAGCACCCGTTCGTGGGGATCCCCAACGTCCGGCTCGAGCAGAAGGTGATCCAGCCCTTCAGCGAAGCGGACATCGCGGCGTTGCTGGCGGTGTGCGATCCCGAGACCGCCTTCGGCTGTCGCAACCGCGCGATGATCTTGCTCTTCCTCGACACCGGGATGCGCGCCCTGGAGCTCCTGCGGGTCGAGCTGGACGACATCGACTGGGACCTGCGCCGGATCCACATTCGGCACGGGAAGGGTCGCAAGCAGCGCGTCGTGCCGTTTGGGGAAGGGCCGGAGCGGGCACTCCGCCGGTACCTCGATCGATTTCGGGGCATGGAAGCCGGGGCGTTGTTCCTGGCGGTGCGCCAGCCGATCCGGCCGTTGGCCCCGTTCGCGCTGACGACGCTCTTTGACCGGCTGGGGAAGCGGGCCGGCGTGGAGCACACGCACGCCCACCGGTTCCGCCACACGTTTGCCACCTGGGCAATCGAGAATCACGCGCGGGAGATCGACGTCCAGTATCTGCTTGGCCATTCAACCTCAGCGATGGTGCGGCGCTACGCCGCGACCTATGACTCCGCCAAAGCGGCGGAAGCCCATGCTGCGTTCAGTCCGGCGACCCGGTTCCTGGCCGGAGCCGACGGTGTGGGAGCCCTGTAAGGCAGCCCTTGGATTCTGGTGGCTATGTCCCTGGCGATCGAGATCCGTTCCGCGTGATCGGCCCGGGGAAGCGGGCGCGGTAGACCGCTCGGGTGGGTGTGGGTACCCAGCCACGATGCGTCGATCGTGTCAGTCGGTCTTGTCCCAACCCACCTCGAACAGCCGCGCCGGTTCCGCGAAGCCCTTGAGATCGTGGGTGCCGCGGTCGTGGAAGCGGTAGTCCTTGCCCGCAACGAGGTTCCGCACCGTGTCAGTGACGAGGACTTGGCCGCCGTCGGCTTTCCCCATGACGCGGGCGGCCTGGATGACGGCGGTGCCGTAGAGGTCGTCGTCCTCTTCGATCGGCTCCCTGGCGTTGATGCCCACCCGGATGCGGATCGGGGTCTCGGTCTCCGCGAAGTGCTCCGTGATCGCCCGCTGCATTGCGATTGCCGCATCCAGCGCCCCCGACGCCGAGGTGAAGGAGGCCATGAAGCCGGCGCCCATGATCTTGATCTCGGTGCCACCGGATTGGGGGAGGGCCTTGCGGGTGAGGCGTTCGTGCTCACGGAGGAGATCTCGGGCTTTGGTATCGCCGACGCGGTCCGTGAGGTCGGTGGAGGCTTCTACGTCGGTGAACAGGACAGCAAGGGGTGCGTTTTCGGCTGCGCCGGACGCTGAAACGGCGTCGAATGGGGCGAGCACCTCGACAGAACCCATGATCTCCGACGCGTGAACGCCGTGGCATCTCAACCTACGCGGCCAAAGTAGACCCGAAGATCTGCCAGGCCAGCAGGCTCTTGGCAATCAAGCTCAGCCCGAGATACACGTCCTCCCCGAAGGCGTAGTCGCGCCAGTGTCCAGCACGGCGGTATTGCAGCCACATGTTGATCGCGAATGAGTTGTAGAGGAGGAAGAGCGAGACGAAGATGCCGTACACGAAACCCGGCACCGAGCCATCAAGTTCAGCGCCGACAATCGCCGTGCCGATTACGAGCCAGGGGACCACCAGCGGCCGTGGCGTAGGCCTCCGCGAGTTGGAGTTGGAAGAGCGGTCGTTCGGCCAGAGGCCTCTGGCTGAACGCGGGGACCTTGGTACGGGCGGCCTCGATGGCGTGATCGATGGCACCGGCGGCGACACCCAATGCGACGGCACCGACTGGCTGGGCTTGGAGGCTCAGGAAGGGGTGGTGATAGAGCGTGCCCTGGAAGTGGCTGCCACGTGGCTGACCGGAGCCGAGGACGAAGGAATGATCCTTGGGGACGAACGTGTTCTCCAGCTTGAAGTCATGACTGCCAGGCCCATCACGTCCCAGGTGTCGAGGATTTCCGCCTGCTCTTTGGGGACCCAGAGGATGCGGATCTCGGGTGCGCCAGTCGGGCCCTGCCGGGGCGCGCCGTTCTCGATGACCATGCTGCAGGCGAGGAGGTAGGAGGCATGGGTGCACCCGCTGGCGTAGGGCCACTGGCCACTGACGCGAAAATCGCCGTCCTCGACTTGGGCTGGATTAAAGGGCCAGACCGCGCCGGCCAGGATGGCTCGCGGATCGGCGCCCCAGATCTCCTCAGGCAACGGATCCGGTAGAAACTGGCCCGCGACGCCGCTGCTGCTACCAATGAAGGCGCACCAGCCAGCGGAGCCGTCGATGCGGGCGATCGCTTCGATCAGTCGGTAGGGGGCGAAGATCAATGGTCCAGCGACCCTTACGGGCGCAACTTCGCCGGCGTTCCGCCCAGCAAGAGCGCCGATTACGCCTGGGTCCTGCACATGATCCGGTCGACGGCACCGGTGACCGGGCGGATGGCAGTGGTCCTTCCCCACGGCGCCCTGTTTCGGATGGGCCAGGAAGGCAAGATCCGGCGCCAGATCCTGGAGATGGACCTGCTCAAGGCACTGACGGAGTCGGCGGGAGAGTTCTTCTTCAACGAAGGACACGATGTCGAGCTGAAGGGGATTAGCGGGAGCCAGCGAGTCCACGCAGTCGCCTGGCGCTGACGCCCACGATGGTGTTCATCGTGTGTTTTGCGGTCCGACCGGCTCTCTGCCCCGAGTCGGGCAGTGGCGAGGATGCCTGTGGCCCACGCGCTCACGTAGCCTGCTTCGGGCAACCACCGGATGGTGTCCCCCATTGTCTTCAAGGCGTTCGTCCCTAGTGTTCAAGTCGTGCAGAATGTCACCTAAAGCAATAGGGGGATTCGAATGAAGGTTGCCTACGTTTTCGCGACGTCGGGACACACGGCCAGCTACAAACTGGGCCAGATGATCCTGCCGCAGCTCGAGGCGGACGGTCATGGCGCGGAAGTCGTCGGGATGATGTTCTTCGACGACAACACCTACCTCCTGCGCGAGGGCGACCCGATGGGCGAACGCCTCGCGAAGGTCGCTGCCGAGAAGAATATTCTGCTGATGATGTGCGACAATTGCGCGATCGAGCGTGGGCTCGCCGAGGGCCAGACCTGGCCAAAGAAGTGCCAGGCCATTGGCACGGTGGAGGGCGTCGAGGTCGGCTGCTTCCCTGACCTCTATGCGGCCCTCGCAGGCAATCCGCCCGACCACGTGATCACGCTTTAGTTCGACGACGGGTGGATCGGCCCGGGCCTTAGAACACGATGTGCTCATCGTGGGGCGCGACCCCGTGGCAGGCCGGGGTGGCAAGCTACTCCGTTCCGTGACTGAGCCACACAACGTGCCTCTGGACCGGATAGGGCCCGGGTCAGACTCCCGATCCTCCCGCGGCGCGCGGTACGAACGCCCCGCCGCCCCCTCTCGACGCCAGCCGTAGGAGGAAACCCGTGCGCGCAGCCCCTCCCCAGCACCGCTTCGCGGCTCTCCTTGCCGTCGCCACCCTCGCGCTACTCGTCGCTTTCGTCGGCTTCCCCTCGCAACCTGGCGCGCGGGCGCAGAACAGCCCCACCAGCTGCGAGGCCGTCACCGTGCCGCTCGCCGCAGGCTTCAACCTCGTCGCCGTCCTCGATGCGGCCACGCCCGCCACGCTCGTTCCCAGCGCCGGCGCCGTCTTTGGCTGGGACGCGGACCAGCAGCAATACGATTCCTGGCGCCCTGACCTGCCGCTCGCGTTCAACACCCTCACCACCCTCGGTGCCGGCACGGCCGTCTGGATCTTCCTCGACGACGGTCCGTCGTCGAGCACCCTCCCCACTGCGCCCCAAGCCGCCCGTCTCGCACCCATGGCCCCGGGCTGGAACCTCGCCACCTGGACCGGCCCGAACGCCACCAACATCGGGGACGCCTTCTCGCCTCAGGCCTTCGGCGCGCAAACCATCGTCCAGTCGCCCTTCACCGCGGCCATGACCTTCGACAACCAGGCGCAGCGTTTCAAAACCTTCGACACGCGTCTCCCCGACGTGCTCAATGACCTTACACATCTCAACTTCGGCGATGCCGTCTGGCTCCATCTCGCCGCCGGCCTCGACTGGTCGATTCCCGCCGCGTCCTCCTGCGCCGGGGTTGGCGACACCGGTACGACGACGGAGGGCAGCAACAGCGAAGCGTGCAGTGAAGAACGGCCACCGTTCGAGGATCCGCCCGTCGAGCTGGATGCGATCGAACTCGTGGTGCCCCTCGGCTTGATGTCTGACTCGCACGTCACCCCGGTGGATCACCAGTATTTCCAGAACTACAAGGACCCCGAACGAGTCATCGAGGTGTACAGCCCAGCCGCCGGGACGGTGACCGAGGTCCAGCACATGAGTCAGTCCATCTCCGATCAGCCGCGCGCGCCGATCGACGACTATCGGATCGTGATCGAACACGGCTGCGGCCTCTCCAGCATCTTCATCCACGTGGGGCAGCTCGCGCCTGCGCTCGCCGCGGTCGCGCCGCCGCCCGGCGAATACACTGGTGTGGCCGTCACCGTGGCGGCCGGCGAGCAGATCGGCTCGTTCCAGGGCAATGTCGACTACAACGTGGTGGACGCGGCGGTGACGCTGGCCGGCCTGCTGGTGCCCGAGCACTACGCCGCGGAGCCCTGGAAGGTCCACGCGCCCAACTCCTTCCCCTACTTCTCGGACGCGATCGAGAAACAGCTGATCGCCAAGAGTCTGCGGACCGCCGAGCCGGTGGGCGGCCGCTTTGACTACGACATCGAGGGTCGGTTGGTCGGCAACTGGTTCGAGGAAGGCACGAATGGGTATGCCGGGGTCGATCAAGAGCGGTACTGGGCCGGACACCTGGCGGTCGCTTACAACCATCTCGACCCGTCGCTGATCATGATTTCCATGGGCACGTTCGACGGAAGGTCCGCGCAGTTCGCCGTACGCGGCAATGCACCCGATCCGGAGGAGGTCTCGCTTGCCTCCGGGCCGTTGGCGTACGAACTCGTGCCGTACGACTACTGGGCGGGGGCGGACCGCTGGGATCGCGTCAGTCTGGTGCGGGGGATCGAGGCGAGGGCGATGGACGGTCCGGTGCACGGCGTCGTGCTCTTCGAATTGCTCGCGCCGCGCCAGCTGATGGTCGAAGTCTTCGTCGGAGGAACAGCGGCCGAGGTCGAGGGATTCACTGGTTCTGCGCTGATCTACGAGCGCTAACGCCAACCCTCCGCGGGACCACGACCCGCGCCTTCGGTTTCGGCGGAATCGCGTCCGCGTGAATCGTGATGCATTGGGGACGCGCTCCCCTGGATCAGCCGTCTGCTCCCGCGGCGCAAGGGCGAGCGGCAAGGGTCGGTCCCGGCTGTGGGACGACGGATTCGAACCTGGTAGCTCGTCGCACGATCAGTTCATCGTGGGCTCGGAGGGGCATCCCCGATGAGGTGTTCGCGCGTCTCCCCGCAAGTTCGGACGACATCGGTGCTCGGATTGATCTAGTCTGCCGCCGACACGGTCGGCCGAGGATCCTCGGCGCACAACCTAGGAGTTCAAGATGGCATCCTCAGAGTTCACGACGGTCTTGGAGCAGTTTCGGACCGCTGGGGCAGAGCTCGTCAACGCCCCGACGGTAGAGGAGCAACGGGCGGGGTACGAGGCAATGGCCTTCCCGGTGCCCGATCAGACGACAGTGACTCCGGTGGACGCGAGCGGAGTGCCCTGCGAGTGGATCGTGGCGGATGGGGCCGACCCCGACGTGCGTCTGGAATATCTTCATGGCGGCGGCTACGTGATTGGCAATCTCAATACGCACCGACACCTATCGGCGGCGATCTCCCACGCGGCGGGCTGCGCCGTGTTGGCAGTGGACTACCGATTGGCACCGGAGCAGCCATACCCGGCCGCGGTGGAGGACGGACTGACGGCCTATCGGTTCATGCGAGAGAATGGGCCGAATGGACCGGCGGCGGCGACGTCCACGTTCATCTCGGGCGACTCGGCCGGTGGCGGGTTGACGCTGGTGACGATGTTGGCCGCGCGGGCGGCCGGCGTGCCTCTGCCCGATGCGGCAATCCCACTGTCCGCGTGGACCGACCTGGCGTTCACCGGCGAGTCGTTAGAAACGCGCATGGGCATCGATCCGCTGATTACCGACATCGAGACCGTGGCGACGATGGCGAACGCCTACTTGGATGGTGCCGATCCCAAGGATCCGCTCGTCTCACCTCTCTACGCCGACCTTTCGGGGTTGCCACCCCTCCTGATGCAAGTGGGAGACGCGGAGGTGTTGCTGTCCGACACGACGCGCGTCGTGGAGAAGGCGCGAGCGGCCGGGGTCGAGGTGACGGAAGAGGTCTGGCCGGAGATGTTCCACGTCTTCCAGCACTACTGCCAGGCGTTCCCCGAAGGCCAAGAATCCGTGGATCGGATCGGCGCGTTCGTGCAGACGCACGTCAAGGTCGCGAGGTAACCCTGTAGGCGGCGAGGCCAGTTCGGCGCGCCAGTTCTGACGGGGATCTGGGGAAGACCCATCCCCACAATGCCCTCATCGTGACATGGCCGGGTGTTGCTCAGGCGTAGCTCGATCCCCAGCGGTCGGCGTAGGCCAAATCGCCAACGGGCAGACGGGCGATTGATCCGTGCCCCCTCCCAACCGGATAGCCGAGCGGCACGTGCGCGCAGGTGTACCAGTCCGCTGGCATGTCGAGCAGGGCTCTGACCTCTTCCTCGCGGTAGCAGAGCAGCGTCGTGAGCACACAGCCCAGCCCCTCGGCCCGTGCGGCCAGCATCGCGTTCTGCACGGCGGTGTAGACCGACCCGCCGCCCACGACGCTGGGACGATCCAGCCCAGCATCCGTGATCGCCATCTGGCCCGGATTGAAACAGAAGACCAGCGTCGCGGGGGCTTCATACCAGTGCGCCCCGAGGTAATCTCCGGCTGCCAAGGTCCGTTCTCGCTGCGCCCGGTCTTCGCCCTCGAATCGGCTGAGACCGGCGTCACGGTCGCCCAGATAGCGATCCCATTCACCGCGGTACAGATCCCCGAGTTGCCGTTGCAGGTCCGGATTGGTGACGACGACCATGCGCCAGGGCTGCACGTTCCCCCCGGTGGGCGCCCACGTTGCGGCCTCGAGCACGCGGTCTAAAACATCGTTGGGGATGGGGTCGGGCCGTAGGCGCCGCACGGCACGCAGCGTCCGCATCGCATCGTAGAGTTCCATGGCGGGCTCCAGTTCCTCAGGGCTCGTTCCGGTTCGTTGCGAAGGATACGTGCCCGGTTGCCGCTGCGCGCCCTTGAAGAGCTTCGTCTAGCTGCTGATCCCTGGCTGCCTGATTGAACGATGTCGCGCACGATCCGCTCATAGTGAGATGGCGACCGTTGGCGGGTGCCCTAGCTGGAGACTTCGGGAATGCGTGACGATCTTGCCGCCCGGTCCGGGTCCGCCCGCAGCACTCTGGGGACCGCGCCCGCCGCGTCTTCAGTCGGTGCTGTCCGGCTCCTCGGGCGCGGCCGAACGACAGACCGGGCAGACCTTTTGCACCGGCTTCAGGTCGGCAACGGCGCCAGGGCAGGTCGCGTCGTGGATGCGGCGGACTAAACTCTTCTCAGCCATGGTGGATTCCTCTCGAATGGAGGAGATCAGTTTAGCCGTCTGCGCGTCTCGGCGTGGGTCACTTGTCCGTCCGACCGGTCCGGGCCGCACAATGGCCCGAACGGCCGTGCGCGACATGTAGCCGTCCGAACCAGATCCTCGCGGCTAGCCGTACTTCTCGGCAGCTGCGCCGATGCTTGGTCCGGCCTTCTGCAAGTCGTCGGCGACCATCACGACCGCATCGGAGATCGACGCGCCGAAGGCATAGAAGAACGGCTCGGCGATGGCGAGGAGCTGGCTCGGCTCGCTCATCTCGACGACGAGGTACGCGGTGTGGCGGCCGTCCTTGACGCCGAAGTAGGCGGCTTCCGGATCCGCGTCTTCCAAGATCTGGCCGATGGTGGCATCGAACGTACCGGCCTTCATGGCAGCATTGGCTTTGTCTGTGTCCAGCGTTGCCGTGATCAAGATCCGCATTTGTATTCCTCAGGATCTGCCCTGTATGGTTCGTCGGGAGCATCGCGCGATTTCACGCCGAGCCCGTCCCTTCTTGCGTGCTCTCCGCCGTCTGCTCGACCGCGTGGAGCGCCGACGCGAGAACGAAGCGCCTCCGTCCCTCTCCGTCGCTAAGTTGTCGTGGCGTGCTTGAGGACGTCGGGATGGGGCGGGCGCCCCTCTCGAAGGCGCGCCACACGCCATGCTGGGTGATCAGAGGATGGCCCGGTCCGCCTCTGTCGGAGGTCTCCCCTCGCATCGATTCGGTATCGATCTCCCACGCCTGCAACCCGATCTGGGAGCCGTACAGCGAGACGTTGATCTCGCACCCTTCGCCGTTGTGCTGCCGGCACAACCATTAGATCTGACTGGATTTCTGGGCCGCTACCACCGGGATCGCCCCGGCGGCGACATGCGCGTGATGTGCGCGCGAATCCGCTGCGAGCCCGCGGCGCAGGTGCAGGTACCCGAGCAGACTGAGCCCGACGACGGCGAGCGTGGCCACGCCCAGCACGACCAGCAGTGCGCGCTCGCCGAACTGGTCTGCGAGCAGCCCAAACGGTAGAGCGACGACGCTCTGGAGCCCGAACGCCAACATGGTGAGGGACATGACACGGCCGTAGAACGCCTGGTCGGTGTTGGCCACGATCACGGTTTGCGCCACCAGCATGAAACCGGAGAAACCCGGACCGAGGAGCACCATCGCCAGCAGCGCGAAACCGAAGGTGGGCGCGGCGGCGAGCGCGAAGTAGCCGAGGGCCAGCATCGTGGCGAGCACGAACATCGCCGGCCAGACCCAGCGCGTGCCAACCAGTCCTGCGAGCGCGAGGCTCACGAGGAAGCCCGCGATGGCGTTGACGGAGAAGAGCAGTCCAATGTCCGTCGGCGCCCGGTCGAGATGCCGCTCCAGGAGCGCCGGCAGGACGATACGGAAGGTGAAACCCAGAACCACGACGGCAGCAAACATCACCAGCACCAGCCGCAACGTGGGGCGCGAACGGACGTGCTGGAGACCGGCACCCAGTTCAGCCAGGACGGAACCGCGCGTGTGGGGGGGGGTGCCGCGGCTCGGGGGTAGGAGGCCGATGCTCGCCACTCCGATGACGACGAGCGCGCCCATGACAAGGTACGTGCCACCCGCCCCAATCGCGGTGATGCCCAGCAGCACGCCAGCGATGAGGGGGGACAAGATTTGGCCGCCACCGTGCCCGAGCTGGCTCAGCGCCACAGCGTTCGGCAACAGCTTTGGCCCCACGATCTCGGCGATGTAGGCCTGGCGGGCCGGGCCCATGAACGCGAATCCCAACCCCATCACGGCCGTGATCAGGACCAGCAAAAGGAGGCTGAGTGCGCCGGTCACAATTAGAACGCCAGTCAGAATAAATAGAGCCGCGGTGAGCCCTTGCCCGAGGATGATCAGCCGGCGCTTGGAGACGCGGTCCGCCGTCACGCCGCCGAATGGCCCCACGACCAACATACTGATGCCCACGCCGAGGCTGACGACCCCAACGGCGCTGTTCGTGCCGGCCAGCTCGAAGGCCACCACGGATTGCGCAACGAACATCATCATGAACGCGAGCGTGGCGAAGAAGGACCCGATCCAGAGGATGCGAAAGTCCCGCTGCCCAAGCGCGGCGAAGGTGGTCGAAGCCCATGGTCCAAACGGCATGCTCTAACCATACGAGTCTCCCGAAATATCGTCGTCGCTGAAATCACTAGTTCCTGGGGCCCTACGGAACAGACAGCATTCGAGGTGCGTTGGCTGCGGGGGCGTGGGGCTCTCAGTCATTCAGGGTGCCCGGATCGGCGGGGCGCGTCGGATCATTGGCATCGACCGGTTCGATTCCAAGCTCGAAATGGCCACCGCCTTGGGCGCGACGGAGACGATCAACTCGTCGGATGACGATCCCGTGGCGCTGATTCGCAGCCTCACCGGGGGTGAGGGTGTCGACCATGCCTTTGAAGCCGTCGGCGTCGCCAGTCTGGTCCGGCAGGCGGTCGAGAGCTTGGCGATCGGGGGACCGCCACCATCGTGGGAGTGCTGCCCACCGGGGCGATGATCGAGTTCCCATGGGAGGCGCTGCGGCCAGAGTGCAAACTGCAGACGAGCCGGATGGGCTCGAACCGGTTCCGCATCGACATCCCCCGGTACCTCGACTTCTATCGCCAAGGACGTCTGCGGTTGGACGAAATGATCAGCCGCCGCGGGGAACTGAATGACCTCAACGAGGCGTTTCGCGCGATGAAGGCGGGGGAGGTGGCACGCACCGTTCTAATGTTCGACTAAGACGGGACGGGCGCTTCGGAATCGACCTCACGATCCACATATCGTCGGCGTCCCGCATGCGGCCTGCACTGGCCGTCGTTGCCTAGGAATGCTCCGTTCCGCCCGTCTTCAGATCCGGTCGTGCGGTTAACGGCGTGCGCCAGACCGTAGGACGGGCACTCAGGATCAGTACGACCACCACCGTAAAGCAGCACACCCCGAGGATAGGGAAGAGCGTGGTCAAGCCAACCTCCTGCGCGACGGCGGCCAGTGGCAAGGCGAGGAATTGGGCGAGAGCGCGGTCCAGCAATAGCAGACTGGTGATGCGGGAACGGAGTTCGGCTGGCACGATCTGCCCAATCAACGCCACGCCCGCGATCTGGGACGCAATCAGGCCGGCACCCACCCCCGCATTCCCGGCGACCGCGAAGACGGCGTTGTCTTTGAGGCCAAAGGTCATGAAGCCCGCCGCGAAGAGCAAGGCAGCGCCCGCGAAGACGAGGCCCATGCTGTCGATCTTCCCGTAGCGCGTGAGGACAAGGGAGGCGGCCAGTGCTCCCAGACCCCAGAAGGCGGCGATTAGACCGAATTCACTGAAGGAGGCGCCAACAACGGTCGTGACCCAGGTTGGGCCGAGCCCACTAATTGCGGGCATCGCCAGCGCCGTCATGAGCACGCTCACACCGATTAGCCAACGGAGGACCGGGTGTCGCCACACATAGCGAAGGCCGCCACGAAACTCGGCGAGCCCGCTGGCTCCGGGGGCAGAGGCAAGACCCTGGCGCTGATATCGCATCGGCAGAAGGGTTGCGAGCGCGACCATCTGCATGGCGGCGACGATGACGAAGGCGCCGGTAAAGCCGAGCTCGTCGATCACGAACCCCACGCCCAAGACGGTGACGAGCGTGATAAGCCACGTGCCCGAGGCGGCAAGCGCCACTCCACGCGGCGCGGCGTCCGCGCCGACGATGTCCGGCACCATCGACTGTCGCGTGGGACCATCAATCGCCCAGAGTCCCGAGGCAACGAAGACGAGGGCGAAGAGGCCCGCGAGGGCACCCGTGCCACCACCCGCGAACGCGACGAGTGCGACGACGCCGATGCTCACCAGGACGGCGAGCGACTGCGTCATGATCAGGAGCTGACGCCGGTCGAGGCGATCGGCCAGCGTGCCGCCGTACAGGCCAAATCCGATCATCGCCACGCCGCGGACAGCTGAGAGGACGCCTACGAGGAGGACGCGAACATCGTCGTCGGTATGCTCCTGAACCCAGAAGATAGGCGTGACGAGCTGAAACGTCAGACCTCCCTGGATTGCAATGAATCCGAAAAAGAGCAGTCGATAATCGCGGTTGCGGAGCAGGATCAACGTGGGCGGAAGGTAGGGGAGGGAGACTGACGAGTCCAGATTCTTGTGCCGGGAGGAGACAGGAAGTCCCTCCCGTGGCTTCGACTGGCCGGCAACGGCCACACAGCTCCGGGCATGGCGTTACCCCACGATCCCGCCATCGTGTGTCGTGGAGACTGCCTGGGGTGCGAGAGCTAGAGGGATCGACGATCAGTCGACCTCGTCGTCCCGTCCCATCGCTGGCCTGAAGACCCGCGGCCAGCCGCAACCGGGGCAGGGCGCTCCATCTTCCCCGGTGATCTCGCCCGCCGCCTGGACGAACCGCACGGCTCCCAGACGGAATCGATGGCAGTGTGTGCACACGTCCGACCCGGTCGTCCGCTCCAGCCGGTCGAGTCGACGTGGGAGGCTCAACGCGACGCCTTGCCGCCGACCGCGTCCACTTCACCTGGGTCCAGGGGTGTGAACAGGTCCACCGCAATCGTGAGTGGGTACCGGCACCCTCGGTAGGGGGGCGCCGGTGCGTGGACGTCCGGACCTCCCTCATGGACGGTGACGGCGATGGGGCCTCGCAGATCGAGCCCGCAGACCAGACAGATGGTGGGGCGCTGCGCGCGCTCGAGCCGCGCGAGGCGATGCTTTAAGTGGCTCACCCGGCGCGCCGCGCGGGCACGGTGCTCGCCCGCTCCAGGGCCTCCACCCGGGTCTGCAACTCGCCGACCTCCAGCAGTTTGAGCGCCGCGTGCGCCAGCACGGCGAGCGTGCGGGACCGCTGATTCGAGTTTTCCAACTCCAGCGCGTCGACCGCGGCGATCTCGACGAGGCGCCGGATGTCGGCCACGGTCCCCTGCCCGTTGAAGACGAAGGCGCCCGAGACCGCTGTCTCCCGGCGGCGGCGCAGCCCGCCCAGCCGGCGCGCCGCGGACGCCGCCTGCTGATCGGGTGAGTGCATGAGACAGTACGCGGCCTGCTTGAGCGGCGGCGAGCCGCAGGGCTCTCCCCGGGCGTTCCGGGTCTGACAGCGCCGTTCACCTACCATCGGTCACCTCTGCACTCGAGGCGGGACGTGGCTGCACGATCCCCGGATCGTGGGTGCACCGGCGATCGATCCCGCTGTGGGAATGGCGCGGCACCTCGCGGGTCACGAATCCCGCAGTGGTAGAGCGACCCGAAGCCCCTGTTCTGGAGCCGGTTTGGGGTCCACGAGATCGAAGAGGGTGCCGGCGAACGACGCGGCGGCGCGATCCGGGACACAGGTCGAAATCGAGAAGTTGGCAACGCGGACCGCATGATCCTCGAAGACGTCCCAGTCGACCGTCAGTTCGAGGCCCTCGGCGTGGAGGGCCGAGAACCAAACTAAGAGGGCTGACATCGCTCCCTGGCACAGCACGGATTCGATTGACGCCATGATCTCTCCATATTCTTCCCCGGGTTCCCGGGTTTGATCCGCCCGCACGATTGGCGTGCGGGTCGTTAGGCGCGCCTGGCGATCCCGCCGGAGAACACCTTCCAGCGCGCGATGATGACGTCGCAGTCGTGGGGGTCGAGTTCGACCCCGAAGCAGAGGCGCCCCGTCCGTTCGGCGGCGATCAACGTCGTGCCGGACCCCAGAAAGAGATCGAGGACAACGTCGCCGGGCGCGGACGAGTTGGCGATGGCCCGCTCGACTAACGGCAGGGGTTTCATCGTCGGGTGCAGATCCGCCACCGCGGGGCGGGGGATCGTCCAGACATCGCCCTGGTCCCGATCCCCGCACCAGTGGGTCTTGACGCCTTCGGGCCAGCCGAACCAGATCGGCTCGTACTGGCGCTGATACGGGGCGCGGCCCAGGGTGAACCGATCCTTGGCCCCAATGATCGTGTCCGACCAGTGGCCGCCGGCCTCGGCCAGGAGCCGAGAGAGAGTCGGCCATTCCTTGGTCGGCATACAGATGTAGCAAGCGCCGGTGACGGCCCCGAGCAGGTTGGGCACCCAGCCACGACAGAATCCCTCGAACGCCTCCGGCGACATCGCGTCGTTGGCAATGCGACGGCGGCGGCTCGAGCGGGACTGTCCGCCGTGATCGCCGTAGGCGACGTTGTAGGGCGGATTGGTGAAGGCCATGGCCATCGCCCGGTCGCCGCAGAGGGCGGCGATGGCGGCCTGGTCCGTGCTGTCCCCGCAGAGCAGGCGATGCTCGTTGAACTGCCAGCAATCGCCCGGCTTCGTCTTCGGCTCGCGCGTTGCTTGGTCGAGCGCGGCGTCCAGGTCGAAGTCCTCGAGGCGATCCCGCTTCTCCCGGGCGTTCAGGGATCGGAGATAGCTACGGATCTCGTCGTCCCCGAAGCCGGAGAGGCTGAGGTCCGTGTCCGGCGTCGCCTCGAGGTCGGCGAGGAGCCGGGCGAGGAGCGGCTCATCCCAGTCGCCGTGGATCCGATTCAGGGCGAGATTCAGCACACGCGCCTCTTCCACCGTGACGTCGACGAAGACGACAGGCACTTCCTTGAGGCCCAGCCGAAGTGCGGCCTTGTGCCGTTGTTCGCCCCCGATCACCATGCGGTCCTCCCGGCGCGCCACGATCGGCTGGAGGAAGCCGAACGCCTGAATCGAACGCTCCAGGGCTTCGAGTTCCACTTCGTCGATCCGGCGAGGATTGACGGGATCGGGGTGGAGCTCTGCGATTGGCGTGAGATTGATTTGCAAGGGGGACGCGGATATCGCTTTCTCCTCTTCTTTCTCTCCTTCGTGCTGGACTTCCATTCGTGAACGCTCTTGTCCGCACACTCCGTGCAACGTTGTCCAGCGGGTACCAAGCGACCGCAGCCTCCGACGCATGGATTCCGGGAGCCCCCCACCGGATCGGGATCCTTCGCGGAACCCCCGGAACCTTCATTACCTTGAGTGACGGACTCTGCGAGGTCAGCACCTCCGGCAGACATGCGCAGAGCGGATTGGGCAAGGGGTTGTAGAGGTTCCGAAGGTTCCGCGTGGTTGGAGTGCGTGGGTTCCCCAGCCTGCTCCAGTCGGTAGCGCTTCGCCTTTGACTTCGTGTCCTCGCCGTGCGCCCGGATGAAGAGATCGCCGAACCGGTGGTCACGGTGCTGGGAGAGGGCGATGCCCAGCTTGGTGTGCAGAGGGCGTTCCGAAAGCTCCTCTTCCCTGCACAGGGAAGGGAGCTGGCCAGCCTGGATCAGCAGGGAGAGATCGCGAATCGTGACAGGCTCAAATCCGAAGCGGGCCTGCCAGGCGTCGACAAAGAGGCGCCACTCGCCTGACTCCAGATCGGCGTGCGAGTACACCGTGTCTCGGTTCTCCAAGAATCCCGGGATGTCGGAGGCCATGAGAATGCCCCCGATCGTCTCGCCCCAGGCCTCGAACGACCCCATCCGCGTGAGGCGGTACGGCGGTCGCCCCTCGACGATCCAATGCTGCACGAGCACCAGGAACGCCCAGATCAGTTCCTCCCGATGTTCCCGGACCCACGGTGCTAACGGATCATGACGAAAGGTCGTTCGTTCCCATGGGCGATCCAGGCCAGGATCGATCCGGATGAGGACTGCGCGTCGGGCGATATCGTGATCGAGGCGCAAATTGTTGCCGTTCGCCACCCAGAGGGCGCGATTGGGGACACGGCTCGTCCGACTCGCTCCAAGAATTCGGTTTTCCCAGACCGTCGCGGTGAGGACGCTCGCCAACTCCGAGGAGTCCAATGGACCCTTCACGTTGTCGAGCACCACCATGTTCGCTCCTCTCATCAGGAGCGCGGTGACTCGCTTGCGAAGCTCTTCATCCGAGTCGGGCGCCGTCATCATGGCGGGCTCCGAGCCGAGCACAATGATGCCGGTGGTGAGCGCAAGGAGGTCTTTTCCCGTTCCCGCGTCTGGCGAGTCGATTGCGAAGAGCGGGGTCGGTCCGTCGATCAGGTCTCGGCAGATGGCGGTGAGGCCCATCGCGACCACGTGGGCGCGAGCAGCAGCGTCGACGAAGGGAAAGTCCGGGAGCCATTCATTAAGGAGAAGGTCGCGAGCCTCATCGAGATCCTCCGCCACGGGCCGTTCGGGAACGGAAGGCACCGGCCGGCCGGGGGCGTGATAGTACCGGCCTGCCGCGGGTTGATAGCGAGGGTTTGTCAGAATCTGTCTGTCTGCCGTGACCGTCGGGGTGTAGGTCACTCCCCTGAGTTCGGGAAGAGGCTTCCTCCACGTCACGCGCAAGTCGGCGTTGACGTCCGGGGGCAGGCGCGCAGGACTCCGGTGATCCCCGCTGGTTCGGGTGAAGTGGGCGAGTCGCTCCAGGAGCTGAGAGACATCGTCGGCACCGAGGACCTTGATCTCAGCATGGCTACCCTCGAGCTGAACGCGGGCGATGTCGGGCCCGAACCGGAACACCACGGGATGCGCTTCGTTTGTCTGCTCGATGAGACGCCAACAGTCGGCGGCGATCTCCCGGAGATGCCTTCCAGAGACGAGGATCTCGTTCGGCGAGCTGGGGAGCGCTTCATTGTCCTTGAGTTCGTCCTGGATGAACTCCTCGAGGTCGTCGAGGGTGTGCCCGGCCGCGAGAAAGTCATCGACGCCCTGCTTGGCGGAATCCGTCTTCCGGCAAGTAGAGGATGCGTATCACTGCGCCACGGAGTTCCAGGAAGTTCTTGAGACGTCCCAACGCCTTCGCGACTTCGGGTTTGCTCGTGACGTCGGAGTCGAAGGCAAGGACGACGGAGCGGCCGTTCAGCGCGGCCGCGTCCCAGTCTGGCAGTGCGGTCTTACCGCCCGCGGGGTTTCGCCCTTTCCACCCCCACACGCCATTGAGATTGATCGCGCAGACCCCTTGCGCTGCGAGCGCGGTCGCTTTCTTGGCGCCTTCCGTCACGTAGAGGATCTGAGCCGGATCACCGAGTCGCGATTGGGCGCGGGGCGGTACATCAAGGATGAGCCGCTCGCCTTTTGGATACTCGTACTTCAGCGGCTTCTTCCGAATCTTGCGGGGTTGATCTGGCCGCAAGACATGAAGCAGATTGGGTCCGTTCACATCGTGCAGGGGGATCAACAGGGCAGGCACCCGCGCTTGAGCCGGGGCGAACCCCAGGTCCTTGAGCTCGTCCTTCTCGGTCACCGTTCGATACCCGCGCTCGACAATCACGTCGCGGGGCAAGCCGGAGTCCTTCGCAAGCATTGCCAGATGACCGTCGGAGAGAGAGAGCTTTGTCACACGGCCACCACCCGTCGAACGGTGTCGTAGTTAAGACTCGCACGGGTGCCCCTGTGGAGACTACGGCGACCCACTGACCGCCTGCACCTGCTCGGAACGCAGCGTCCAGCACGGGATTGTGGGGAATCCCTCCGTAGCGCTCCGATGTCGCGTCCACCAGCGCACTGGCTTCTCTGCGATCAGTCTGAGGCTGCCGACCGATTCGGTTCCTCGATCTTCTCCGAGCGTCGGTCTCAGTCCGCCTCCGGTCGCGTGGATTCGCGCCTATCTCGTGGGTGCGGTCTCCGCGGTCCCAAGCACGAACCCCTCGTACCCGCTGGCCGCGACCGCGTCACACTTCTCGCGATACACGCCAACACCGCCGGTATACGGGGTAAACACCCGCGGCTTGCCTGGAATGTTCGCGCCCAGATACCAGGAGTCGGCGAGCATGAACATCGTTTGCGCAGCCTCCTCATTGACGTGGGCGACCCAGGCAATCTCGGCCTCCGGATCGGCTTCGACGAGGTCGATCTCGCGTTCGCGCAGATTCTCGATCAGGTCCGAGATCCACTCCACGTGTTGTTCAATCGAGACCGGCATGTTGCTCAGCACTGAGGGACTTCCGGGTCCCGTGATCATGAACATGTTGGGGAAGTCTGCGGTCGCTAGCCCCAGATAGGTCTTCGGACCCTCCGCCCACTTATCTTTGAGTGCGAGCCCGTTGCGGCCGCGAATGTCCATCTTGAAGAAGCTGCCGGTCATCGCGTCGAACCCGGTGGCGAAGACGATGACGTCGAGCTCGTACTCCGCATCCTCGGTACGCAGACCGGTTGCCGTGATCTCCTGGATCGGAGCATGGCGGATGTCGACCAGCGAGACGTTGTCGCGGTTGTAAGTCTCGAAGTAGTTCGTGTCGATCAACGGGCGCTTCGAGCCAAAGGGGTGGTCGCGGGGGAGCAGCTTCTCGGCCATCTCCGGATCCTTGACCGTTTCGCGGATCTTGGAGCGGACGAACTCGCTGGCCGTATCGTTGGCCCGGCGGTCCGTGCCGAGATCTCCGAATGACCCGAAGAGGAAGTTCTGGCCGCCCTCCTGCCAGCCCGCCTCAAAGGCGGCGAGGCGTTCCTCTTCACTCACCTCAAGCGCGGAGCGTTCGTTCAATTCGACAGGGAATCCAAAGGCTGAAGCGCGGGTGTCGGCCCAGACTTGGTCGTAGCGAGACTTGATGTCGTCAAGGAATTCCTTGTCCACGGTCCCGTGTCGCGCCGGCACGCTGTACTGCGGGGTGCGCTGGAACACCGTCAGCTCGGCCGCCTGCTCCGCGATCACCGGAATCGACTGCACGCCGCTCGATCCCGTGCCGATCACGCCCACGCGCTTGCCGGTAAAGTCGACCTCCTCGTGCGGCCAGGCACCCGTGTGGTACCAGTCGCCCTCGAAGCTGTCGCGCCCCTTGATGTCCGGGATCTGCCCTGTGGAGATACAGCCGATCCCCGTGATCAAGTACTGCGCCGTCACCTTGTCACCTTGGTCGGTCTCCACCTCCCAGAGGTTGTCCTCCTCGCGGAAGTGGGCGGCGGTCACCCGAGTGTTCAATTGGATGTCGCGGCGCAGGTCAAAGCGATCTGCCACGTGATTGAGATAGGAGAGGATCTCCGGCTGTTCCGGGTACTTGCCGCTCCATTCCCACTCTTGCAGCAGTTCCTTGTCGAAGGAGAAGCAGTAGATGTAACTCTCCGAGTCGCAGCGCGCGCCGGGGTAACGATTCCAGTACCAGGTCCCCCCCACCCCATCGCCCGCCTCGAACACCCGGGCGGAGATGCCGAGTTCGTCGCGCAATCGATGCAGCATATAGAGGCCGGAGAATCCCGCGCCAATCACGACCGCACCAAAGTCTGCGGATGTTCCGTTCTGAGCCATCGCTATTTCTCCTTCTCAGCCGGTTGAATTGCTGGCCGGTCCGTCGCGTCGAGCCAAGTTCGACGCCAGGGTTCGTCGTTACCGGGCCTGTAGCGCCGGTTGGGCTTTCGCGGCGCGGATCACACAGGCACGCACCGCCTTGATGACCTGTTGGAATCCCAACTCACTTCCGGGCAGCATCAAGAGTGTAAAGAATCCATGGGTCTGTCCAGTGTACCGCCGCCGATCAACCGTCACGTTGGCCTCCTCCAGGCGATCGGCATAGACCTCCCCTTCGTCGCGCAAGACATCGTGCTCCGCCGTCAGGACCACCGCAGGCGGAAGCCCCGCCAGGTCCGGCGTGTGCAGTGGCGACGCGTCGGGCTCGGTCCGCTGCGCAGCGTCCGGGAGGTAATGATCCCAGAACCAGATCATCGCCTCCTTGTCGAGCAAGAGTTGGTTCTCCGGATCGACATACGACGCCCGGTCGAAATCCGCGTCCGTCACCGGATAGATCAGGATCTGCAGGGCGATCTGCGGCCCGCTCCGATCCCGGGCGCGGACCGCCATGATCGCCGCCAGGTTTCCCCCGGCGCTGTCGCCGGCCACCATCAGCGGTACCTCCGCCCCGGCGATCTCCGTAAGGTGCTCCGCGATCCATTCCAGCGCGGCGTAGGAGTCATCCACGGCGGTTGGGTAACGATGTTCGGGCGCCAGCCGATACGCCACCAGCGCCACGGCGCACGATGTCCGCTCCGCGATCTTCCGCGCCATCGTCTCGAAATGATCGATGTTGCCCAGCACCCAGCCACCGCCGTGATAGAAGACGATCACGCCCTGTGGCGGCTCGATCGGCACCAGGATGCGGATCGGCACTGTGCCATCGCCGCTGGCGACCGAGTGTTCCTCCACCCGCGCCATCTCCGGCGCGGGTCCGGCGAGTGCGGCCAGCGCGTCGCCTAGGGCCCGGGCCTCCTCCACCGTGCTTTCGTGCAGCGGCTTGCCGC
>Ga0114996_10003304_pt1 | contig 20175 bp, 20 predicted proteins | sample ArcticOcean_MG_C_4_FD_87039 | JGI IMG/M metagenome (GOLD analysis project Ga0114996, IMG submission 87039) | Marine microbial communities from western Arctic Ocean - ArcticOcean_MG_CB4_134 | ecosystem: Environmental > Aquatic > Marine > Oceanic | place: Arctic Ocean: Canada Basin | collected...
TCAACCATTCTCAGTTAAAATGGATTACACGGATTATAATCGTTTAGATGAAGAAAAATCACTAAAAGTTAGTCCGTATCCTTATACTGGAAATAAAAACTTTGAGATAGATAATCAAGTAGGTACATTTGTATTTAGATGGGAATACTTACCTGGGAGTCTTATTTATGCAGTTTACAACTTAAATGATAATAATTATTACTCTGCTGAAGACTCAGGCTGGAGTAACTCTAAATCAAATTCCCTGTTTTTAAAATTTGATTATTTCTTTCAGCTTTAATTAATTATTTAGATAGATCAACTAATTCAATTTTAAGTTCATTAGCATATTGTAGAATACGCTCATCTCTGTAGAACTCACCAAAATATATTTTATTTATACCTGAGTTTGCGATAAGTTTAAAACAATCATAGCAGGGAGAAGCGGTAACGTAAATTTCACTATCCTCGAGTCGAACACCATGTCTTGCAGATTGGACTATAGCATTAGCTTCTGCATGTATTGTTCTAACGCAGTGAGTATTTTCCATTTCATGCCCTATATCATCGCAATGTGCTGCACCTCTAATGGAACCATTATAACCTGTGGCTAAAATGGTTTTACCTCTTACAATTACAGCACCAACATGTTTTCTCTCACACGTTGATCTAGTTGCAACCTCATGTGCAATATTCATAAAATATTTTCCCCAAGGGATTCTATTATCAGATTTTATCATTACTACTCTTTAACAAAAATTTTAACAGCTGAACGAAGTTCTCCAAAATAAATTCTTTTTACAAATTGGGATAATTCTGCAGTAATAATTAAATATGCCCACGTAGGAATAGGTACTTCAGAACAGCCTTTAATCAATACCCGTTTATCTGCATATTTAGACCAATCAATGTTTGAAACTTTTTCTCTAAAAATCTTTTCTCTCAAAATTCCATCATCCAAAAAATCATTTAAATAAATTGTTTCCATTTAGTCTTTTATTTGATCAGAAGTCATGTAAACTTTCTTTTTATCACCCATAAAATGATGATAATCTAAAATTCCGTAACCTTCTTGATTCCTTGTTGGACAATCAGGTGAGCAAGGTTTTCCATTGCTCTGATGTCGAACCATATTTAGTAATTTTTCATCAGCTTCAGCAGATCCGGCCACTAGGTCTTCATCTGTTTCTACGTACCAACGCATTGTAACAAGATATTTATATTTTATTGATTCTTTACTATTCTCAGTCATAACAAAACTCCTTAAATAGACTTTTAGTCTTCACTTGAAAAATAAGCAATAATTAATTAAAAATACGGGCTGTTTTTTCGATACTTTTTGCTAATTGATCTATATCATCTTTATCATTGTAAATATTCATGCTTATTCTTGCTGTAGATGTTACATCTAGATAATCCATAATGGGCTGTGCGCAATGATGACCTGCTCGTATACATATGCCATCTGTATCAATAAATTTTGCAAGATCATGAGGGTGAATATTCTTCACGTTGAAAGGAATAATCGCACCTCGGTTTGGAGGATTTCCATAAAGAGTAATATCTTTATTTTTTGACAGTATTTTGAGAGCATATTCTAATAATAATTGTTCATGTTCATGAATATTATCTAAGCCAATATCCTCTAAATATTTAATTGCTTCACCTAAGCCTATAACTTGAGCAATATTAGGTGTCCCCGCTTCAAATTTCCATGGCACATCATTCCAGGTAGATCTTTCAATTTTTACAGTATTAATCATTTCGCCACCACCCATGAACGGATCCATTTCTTCTAATAAGTCAGTTCTTCCAACTAATACTCCAACGCCTGTTGGTCCAAGCATTTTATGACCAGAAAAAACGTAGAAGTCACAATTTAGATCAGTAACATCTACTCTAGAATGAGGAACCGCTTGAGCTCCATCCACTAATGAGATAGCGCCTATCTCTTTTGCGATATTAATGATCTTTTTAATTGGGTTTGTTGTTCCAAAGACATTCGATTGATGGCTTATACTAATTAATTTAGTATTTAATAAAAGTTCTGCATTTATGGACTCAATATTTAAAGTTCCATCCTTATTCAAGGGAATATAATTTAAGATGGACTCTGTTTTGTTGTTGATTAATTGCCAAGGTTTAATATTACTATGATGTTCCATCTCTGTAATCAAAACTGTATCTTCTTTTGTTAAATTATTAAGCCCCCAAGCGTAAGCGACTAAATTAATAGATTCAGTCGTACCACTAGTGAAGATGATTGAGTGAGTATCAGGAACATTTATAAATTTTTTAACTTTTACTCTTACACTTTCATAAGCATCGGTTGCTTCTTCGCCAATACTATAAAGAGCTCGATGAATATTAGCAGTATAAGAATTATAGTAATTTGATACAGCATCAATTACACTTTGAGGTTTTTGAGAAGTGGAAGCAGAATCAAGATATATAAAAGGTTTATTGTCTTTGTTATAAATAGGAAAATCTTTGCGAATATTTTTTACATCAAGCACTATAACATGCCTAATTGTAAACGAGCAGATTCATTAATCATGTCTCTATCCCATGGGGGATCCCAGACTAGCTCAACTCGAGCTTCTGATGCACCGGGGACACCTTCAATTTTTTGTTTTACTTCCGTAGCAATCATATCTCCCATGCCACAACCAGGCGCTGTTAAAGTCATTTTAACTTCAACTAATGACCCACCACCTTCATGATTGGAAATATTACATGAATAAATTAATCCAAGGTCAACAACATTAACTGGAATCTCAGGATCATAACATGTTTTCATTGCCGCCCAAACAGCATTTTCATTAATAAGGCCATCGCTTTCGACCTCTTCCATCCATGGCTGAACTTCAGGGATCTTGCCAATGGCATCAGCATCTACACCTTCTATGCGGACTAAATTACCTCTGATCATAATCGTGTAACTTCCGCCAAGAGCTTGAGTGATATGACCTTCTTCCCCTTTTTTAAGTGTAATTTTATTTCCAAAAGGAATAAGGGTTCCTTCACAGTCTCGTTGTATGACTACTTGTTCATCGATATCTGAATACATAATTAATCCAATAACTCTTTTTGAATTTTATCAATCGCACTACTAAAACCATTAGTTCTTTGGCTACTAATTTCTCTACCTAAACCTATTGATTCAAGGAACTCATTACCATTCACATCTAATATTTCTTCTTTTGTGTGGCCATTAAAAGATCTTTCTATTAGTGATAGCAGCCCCTTAACAATCATTGCGTCTGAATCAGTTTTAAAAATATAGTTTTGACCTGATGATTCTTTTATAACCCATGCCTGAGATGTACAGCCATGTATACGATTTTCCTCAATACGTTGATCTAGAGATAAACCTTTAATTTCTTTAGCAAGGTCTACTAGATATACATACTTATCACGAGGATCTGAAAAAATCGAGAATTCATCTCGAATCAAATCTAAAGTGTTATTAACGCTAGACATTTTTTATAGAACCTTCAAGCCATGCAAAAGCATGATCAGAAACATAAGATTTGATATCTATGTTTTTTATATGATCAATAATATCTTTAGCAAATCCACCTACAATTAATTCCATAGATCTTTGCTTGCTAATTCCACGTGAACGAAGATAGAATAGAGCTTCGGAATCAATCTGTCCAGTTGTGGATCCATGAGAGCATTTTACATCATCGGCATAAATTTCTAACTGAGGATTAGCATTCATAAGTGCAGTCGGGCTTAATAATAAATTTTTATTAGACTGATCAGCATTGGTTTGTTTAGTCTTTTCGCGAACGATGACTTTTCCATTAAAAACACCAGACGACCTATCAGATAATATATATTTAAATAATTGATGACTTTGGCATGAATCACTTGCATGATCTACAACTACATGCTGATCATGATGTTGGTTTTTCTCTGTTAAAGAAAGGCCATTTATTCTGGCATATGCTCCTTTATTATTAAGCGCTAAATTTATATTATGACGAAAAAGCTTGCTTCCTGACGAAATAGAAGTTGCCTCTAGCTGACTTTCACTATCTAATGTATAACTTGTATAGGCAGTATGGTTTGATGCGCTACCTTCTTCTTGAATACGAATATGATTTAAACGAGCATTTTTTTCAAGATTGATTTTAGAAACGGTATTTATAAAATAAGGAGTAGCAGTTGAGCCAATATAATGTTCTATAATTGTTGCTTCAGAATTTTCTCCAATTTGAAAGCTAAACCTAGGATGATTCATCAATTGATCAGAAAGGTCTGTTGTTAAATATAGTATTTGCAGAGGTTTTTCAATAATTACATTTTCTTTAATATAGATTGGCAACCCTGAATTCATCATGGATGTATTTAGTGATAAGAATGGATTTGAACTATTTTCAATAGCGTATAGTTCAGGATTTGATTTAAAGTGTTCTAATCCTTTTGCTACAGATACTTCTTTTGGAATATCAGATAGCTGTGGTTGATAATGGCCATTAACTATGAAAATAAGATGTGTATTTTGAATGCGGCCTGGGATATTTTTTGGTATAGTTGGAAGATCGTAATTCCATGAAAGATGAAAATTTGAATTTTTTATTAATGAAAAATCTGTGAACTGCCATTCTTCCCATTTTTTGTTAGGAAAACCGATCTCTTTAAATCTATCAAAAGCTTTAAGTCGTAAATCACGAAGTGCACGATCTTCATCAGGCCAATATTCTAAAAGTGCATCAAATTGTTTCTGAAATTGTTTCATTCCTCGAGCCAAGAGTAGCCTTTTTGTTCTAACTCATGCGCAAGGTCCATTCCCCCAGATTTGACAATTTTCCCATCGATAAGCACATGAATAAAATCAGGCTTCATATGTTCGAGTAGGCGTTGATAGTGAGTTATAGCGAGGAATGATCGTTCGCTATTTCTAAAGTTATTAATGCCTTGTGCGACAATTTTTAAAGCATCTATATCAAGGCCAGAATCTGTTTCATCAAGAATAGATAACTGAGGTTCTAAGGTGAGCATTTGAAGAATTTCATTTCTTTTCTTTTCACCGCCTGAAAACCCATCATTTACAGCACGAATCAAGTATTTTTCATCCATTTCGACTAGTTTTAGTTTTTCACGAATGAGGCGCATAAAGTCAGCAGCATTCACTTCTTTGAGACCATTATGTTTCAATTTAGAATTGAGAGCAGCTCTTAAAAAGTAAGTATTATTAACACCAGGTATTACTACTGGATACTGAAAAGACATAAAAATACCTTCAAGCGCGCGATTCTCTGGTGACATGTCCAAAAGATTATTACCATTAAAGTTAACGGTTCCAGATGTAACCTCGTAATTCTCTCTACCAGTTATGATGTTAGCAAGAGTGCTTTTTCCGGATCCATTACGGCCCATTATTGCATGAAGTTCGCCAGGTTTAATAACTAGCTCAACTCCTTTAAGAATTGCTTTACCATCAACACCTGCGTGTAAATTTTTAATTTCTAACATTAAATATATTTAATTATTATTAAGGCTTATATGATATTAACCAACGGAGCCTTCTAAGCTCACTTCCATTAGTTTTTGTGCTTCTACGGCGAATTCCATTGGAAGTTCGTTGAAAACCTTCTTACAAAAACCATTTACAATCATAGACACAGCATCTTCAGTTGATATACCACGTTGGTTACAATAGAATAATTGATCTTCACCTATGCGAGAGGTAGAGGCTTCGTGTTCCATTTGAGCAGAAGGATTCCTAACATCTATATAGGGAAAAGTATGCGCGCCACATTCTTCGCCAATAAGAATAGAATCACATTGAGAATAATTACGTGCATTTTCTGCTCCTTTCATAATCTTAACTCCACCACGATATGTGTTTTGTCCCTTACCTGCTGAGATTCCTTTTGAAATAATGGTGCTTTTTGTATTTTTACCAATATGAATCATTTTAGTACCAGTATCTGCCTGTTGAAAATTATTAGAAAGGGCAACTGAATAAAATTCTCCAACAGAATTATCTCCTTTAAGAATACAGCTAGGGTATTTCCATGTAAGTGCTGAACCCGTCTCAACCTGGGTCCAAGATATTTTTGAATTATCACCAAGACAGGTACCTCTTTTAGTAACAAAATTATAAATTCCACCTTTACCTGTTTTTGGATCGCCAGGATACCAATTTTGGACCGTTGAGTATTTTATTTCTGAATCTTTGTGAGCAACTAGTTCCACAACGGCTGCATGAAGTTGATTTTCATCGCGCATTGGTGCTGTACAGCCTTCAAGATAACTTACATGACTTCCTTCTTCTGCGACTATAAGTGTTCGTTCAAATTGCCCGGTATTTGCAGCATTAATACGAAAATAAGTAGAAAGCTCCATTGGGCAACGAACATTCTTTGGGATATAAACAAAACTTCCATCACTAAAAACAGCAGAATTAAGGGCTGCAAAATAATTATCTGTCGCAGGTACAACGCTACCTAAATACTTTTTAATAATTTTAGGATGATTTTTTACAGCTTCAGAAAAGGAACAGAATATCACTCCATGTTTTTGTAATTCTTCCTTGAAAGTAGTCGTTACTGATACGCTATCAAAGACAGCATCTACTGCGACATTTGCTAGCATTTTTTGTTCTTCAAGGGGAATCCCTAATTTATTATAAGTATCTAATAATTCTGGATCTACCTCATCAAGACTACTTAGCTTTTCTTTCGGTTTTAGAGCTGCGTAATAAGAGATTGACTGGAAATCAATATTAGAAAAATTTAATTTAGACCAATCTGGCTCATCCATTTTCAACCATTGGTCATATGCTTTTAAACGCCAATCTAATAACCACTGTGGTTCATTTTTTTTAGATGAAATAAGTTTGATCACATCTTCATTTAATCCAGGCGCGATGGTTTCTTGCTCAATATCAGTGGTAAAACCATATTCATATTCTTGGCCAATCGCTTTATCAATTATTTCTGTATTCTTACTCATAATTTACTATACAGAAAATGATGTTCCACAACCACAGGTTCGTTCAGCATTTGGATTCACAATCTTGAATCCTCCATTAAGGATATCATTTGAGAAATCAACCTTGATCCCTTTTAAGTAAAGATAGCTTTTAAGGTCACAATATATTTGCATACCTTCGCTATCAAATACTTTATCAAACTCAGCCTTATTCTCTTCAAAGGACATATCATAATTCATTCCAGAACATCCACCGGTAGTAACTTTCATTCTTAAGCCAAAACCTTTTTTACCTTCGGCTTCCATTACAGCTGATAATTTTTGAGCAGCCTTTGTTGTTAAGCTAATGCCTGCATCGAAAACTTCTTTTGTGCTAATTTTATTTTCCATTATTCCCACTCCGTTTTTATCTTTGTCTCTTCTCTTTCATTCGGCTCTGATACGCCAACACCTAATTTTTCTTTTGCCTCTGCAGTAATCATTTCTGGATTCCATGGCGGGTCAAATGTAACCTCTACAAAAGCTTGATTGATTTCTTCTAATGCTTCTAATTTATTTTTTATATCTAAAGACATTTGTTGGCCCATTGAACACCCAGGTGTAGTTAAGGACATTAATATATTTACATCGGAATGCTGTTCATCGTATGATTCTTGGATCTCAATATTATATATTAAGCCTAGGTTCCAAAGATCGACGGGCAGCTCAGGGTCATAACATTGTTTTAAAATATCAATAACTTGAGATTCATTTACGTGTGCCATTATTGAGTCACCTCCAGTAGCGTCATTTCAGAAAACATATTTCGCATATTATCGTTAATTCGCTGGATAGGAACTCTTATGTTACAAGCATTAATTTGAATACAATCAGATTCAAAGAAACAATCCATCATACCTAAGGGGCCTTCTAATTTTTCAAAAAAATCTTTTAAAGAAATTTTATCTAAATTAGCAAGAATACGGTAACCACCTGCAGGCCCTTGAACCGCTTCAATTATATTCTCCTTTGACATTTGTTGCAATATTTTTGCTAACAATTGTTTAGGAATACCATAGTGAATTGCTATTTCTTTAGCGCTTGTTAAGTCCTCTGTGTCTTTGGATTGCAGATGACGCAGAGCTATTAAAGCGTATTCTACTTTGCGTGTAATTTTTAACAATTTATTTTCTCCAGCCTAGGAATTTACCTAAGTTGAAAAATGTCTTCCAAGAACTAAATACGATTAAAAATGTCGTATATATTTCTTTACCCTTATTTTAATTTAATAAAATAGTCAGATTTTGAGGTAAGAGTACCAATCTGTTTGGCAATTAGTCCAGTTAATTCAAAACATTTATTGATATATCCATCGGCTTTATTTTGAGGAAGAGCAACGAGTAAGCCACCAGAGGTTTGTGCATCAGCAGTCATGATTTTTTGTTCATCAGAAACTATATTAGAGAAAGAAACAAACTCAGAAACATAATCAAGGTTTCTTCTAGTTCCTTGAGGGTAAATACCCTCATTTACTAAGTTATGAACTTCATCTAAAAATGGAATATCGTCAAAATGGATTTCAGCAGAAAGGTCGCTTGCTTTACACATTTCATATAGATGGCCCAAGAGACCAAAGCCAGTAACGTCCGTAGCTGCATGTGCATCAAATTCAATCATCAGAGTTGAAGGGTGAGCGTTTAAAGTTTTCATACACGCTATAGATTGATTAATTATTGAGTCTGATACCTTACCGCTCTTTATGGCAGTTGAAATAATCCCAGTCCCTAATGGTTTAGTAAGAATTAGAGCATCTCCTTCATGTGCTGTTGAATTTCTAATCAATTTAGACTCATCTACTTCACCTGTTATAACTAATCCATACTTTGGTTCTTGATCATCAATTGAATGTCCACCTACAATTGGGATACCTGCTTCTTTAGCTTTATCTGAACCACCTCTAAGAATCTCTGATAAAACTTCTTTAGGTAATTCTTTAATTGGGAAGCCAACAATATTTAATCCAAAGCGAGGGGTAGCACCCATAGCATAAATATCAGAAAGAGAATTTGTTGCTGCAATTTGTCCGAAATCATAGGGGTTATCAACAATTGGAGTAAAGAAATCGACTGTTTGGACAATAAGTTTTCCATCATTTAGGCGTACTACGGCGGCATCGTCTGAACCATTAAAGCCAACGATTACATCCTTATAGTGATTGAGCTCAAGTTTGCCCAGTACCTGGGCAAGATCCTTAGGACCTATTTTGCAAGCTCAGCCAGACCCATGAGAATATTTTGTTAATTTGATTTTTTCAAATGATTTCATAGTATTAATCTAAAGCTTTAAAATAAAAATTCTAATGTGCTTCTAAAAAAAGAAAAGAATCACCTACAATCCATTGATTTGCGTTTAGTTAACACACTAAATTCTGTTTTATAGAAATTGTAAAAAATAGAATCTAGCGGAACACTGTTAATATATTTCGCAAAGAATTAATAGAAAATAATCAAGGTAAAATTATGAGCAAGAGCATGGAACAAGTCGATGAAGTTGTCATTCGATTTGCGGGGGATTCTGGAGATGGAATGCAGCTTACTGGTGGCAGATTTACTGAATCCACTGCGATGGTTGGAAACGACCTAAGTACACTTCCTGATTTTCCAGCAGAGATTCGTGCACCAGCCGGTTCTCTTGCGGGCGTGAGCGCTTTTCAAATTAAATTTAGCTCTAAAGATATTCATACACCCGGTGATAAGCCAGATGTATTAGTTGCTATGAACCCAGCTGCTTTAAAAGTCCATCAAAAAGAGATTGCGCCTGGTGGAACTATTATATGTAATGCTAATGCTTTTACATTGAAAAATCTAAAATTTGCTGGTTATGAAACAAACCCATTAGAAGATAATACTTTGGATGATTATTTTACTCTTTACTCAATTGAAATGAGTAGAATGGTAGCTTTGGCAAATGAAGGTCTTGAAATTTCTTCTAAAATTATTGATAGAACTAAAAACTTTTTTGCATTAGGACTTTTATTTTGGATTTACGATAGGCCTTTAGAATCAACAAAAAAGTGGTTAGGTGTAAAATTTGCAAAAAAACCTGAAATTGTTGAAGCAAATATTAGAGCTTTAGATGCTGGATATAATTATGGTGATACAACAGAAATTTTTACTACTCGGTATAATGTTAAAAAAGCAAATTTGCCAGCAGGTACTTACAGAAATGTGGTTGGGAACTATGCATTGTCAATGGGGCTCGCAGCTGCAGCTGAAAGATCAAAATTAGGATTATTTTATGGCGGCTATCCAATTACACCTGCCAGTGATATTTTACATACACTAGCTGCATGGAAGCATTTAGGTATAAAAACTTTCCAAGCTGAAGATGAGATCGCTGGTATAACGTCTATTTTAGGCGCTGCTTTTACGGGTGATCTGGGTATTACTGCAACTTCTGGTCCAGGTATTTCACTAAAAAGTGAGGCTATGGGACTCGCAGTTATGGCAGAATTGCCTATAGTTATAATAAATGTTCAACGCGGTGGTCCAAGTACTGGATTACCTACCAAAACTGAGCAATCAGATTTAATGCAAGCTATGTATGGAAGAAATGGAGAAGCACCTGTACCCGTTTTAGCTGCTGCTACTCCTGGAGATTGCTTTTTTGCCGCTTATGAAGCATGTAGGATTGCAGTAAAGTATATGACACCTGTTATTTTATTAACAGATGGTTATCTAGCAAATGGTTCAGAACCATGGCAAGTTCCAAAAGTAGCTGACCTTCCTGATTTTGATGTTTCATTTGCTGATGAATCAAATTTAGCAGATGGTCAATTTTTATCATATTCAAGGGACAAAAAAACTTTAGCTAGGCCTTGGGCAATTCCTGGGACTCCTGGTTTAGAGCACCGAATTGGTGGAATTGAGACGGAGGATCTGACAGGGAATGTAAGTTATGATCCTGACAATCATCATTATATGGTTGAGACACGGGCAAAAAAGGTTGATGCAATTGCTAATGAAATTGGGCCATCAGAAATTTTTGGGAATAAAAGTGGAGAATTACTGATTTTAAGTTGGGGTGGGACTAAAGGAGCTTGCCGATCAGCAACTGAAGCATTAAAAGCGCATGGAAAAAAAGTTAGTCATTTACATCTTCGATGGATTAATCCATTCCCTAAAGATTTAGGTGAAAACTTGATCAAGTTTAAACATGTATTAATACCAGAGATAAACTCTGGTCAATTAATCAAATTAATTCGAGCTGAATTTTTAGTAGATGCGCAAGGTTTAAATCAAGTAAGAGGTAAACCAATTAGTTCTTCCGACATTCAAGATTCAGCAAACAAATTAATAGGATAGAGTTATGCCAGAGACAATTAAAACTTACACAAAAAAAGATTTTACTTCAGATCAAGCAGTTAGATGGTGTCCAGGATGTGGAGACTATGCCATTTTAGCTCAAACACAAAAAGTGTTCCCGGATTTAGGAGTTGATAAAGAAAAGTTTGTATTTATATCTGGAATTGGCTGCTCAAGCCGATTTCCGTATTATATGGATACTTATGGCTTCCATACTATTCATGGTCGAGCACCAGCCATAGCATCCGGTGTTAAATTAGCAAATCCAGATTTATCAGTATGGGTAGTGACGGGTGATGGTGATGGTTTATCTATTGGAGCAAATCATACTATTCATCTTTTGCGTCGAAATCTAGATATAAATGTAATGTTATTTAATAATCGTATTTATGGTTTAACTAAAGGACAATATTCACCAACATCAGAAGTGGGTAAGGTAACTAAGTCTACTCCAATGGGTTCATTGGATCGCCCTTTTAATCCTTTAAATTTAGCACTTGGATCTGGAGCTACATTTGTTTCCCGTACGATTGATAAAGAGACAAAGCATATGCAAAGTATGATTAAGCGATCCCATAATCATAAAGGTACTTCTTTTATGGAGATCTACCAAAATTGTAATATTTTTAATGATGGGGCATTTTCGGCACAAACAGATAGAGATCAAAAAGCTGAAACAGTTTTAATTTTAGAAAATGGTCAACCAATGATATTTGGAAATGAAAAGAATAAAGGTGTTCGATTGGATGGTAATAAACCAGTAATAGTAGATATAGGTGATAAATGGAGTGTAGATGATGCATTAGTTCATGATGAGAGTGATTATGTGATTGCTTCTCTTTTATCAAATATGTCATATCAAACTGATTTCCCAGATCCTATTGGTGTCCTTTATGCAGTTGAAACAGAAACTTATGAAGAAACAATGGTTGCTCAAATCAATGAAGCTATTAATAAGAAACCAAAGGGAAATGTTCAAGATATTATTAATTCTGGAGATACTTGGGTAGTTAAGTAAAAGACTAATTAATGAAATTTCGTAAAGAAAAAGACAGTATGGGCGAGATAAATGTCCCAGAAGACAAATACTATGGTGCACAAACACAAAGGTCTTTAAATAATTTCAAAATTGGTGGTGAAAAGTTTCAAAGAGATTTAATCCGTGCCTATGGAATTGTAAAGAAAGCTGCCGCATCAGTAAATAATTCTAAAGGTAAATTGGATTCAAAATTAGCTGATGCCATAATAAAATCTGCAGAAGAAGTCATTGATGGAAAACTTGATGATCACTTTCCATTAGTAGTTTGGCAGACTGGTTCAGGAACCCAATCAAATATGAATTTTAATGAAGTAATTTCTAATCGAGCTATTGAACTACTTGGTGGAGAATTAGGAAGTAAAGAACCCGTACATCCTAATGACGATGTTAATATGGGACAATCAACTAATGATACTTTTCCTACAGCAATCAATATAGCAGCAGTAGAGGCGGTTACTAATAAACTAATCCCTGAACTCAAAGGACTTCGTGATAGTCTTGAGAATAAAGCAGATGAATTTGATAAAATTATAAAGTTAGGTCGGACGCATCTTCAAGATGCCACCCCACTAAGTTTAGGCCAAGAATTTTCAGGGTATGGCTCTGCCTTGAGTCATGGTATTAAACGTATTGAAAAAGGATTAGAATCTTGTTATGAATTAGCTATGGGTGGAACTGCAGTGGGTACAGGAATAAATTCATTTGATGGTTTTGGACAATTAGTCGCTGATGAGATTTCAAAACTTACTGATTTACCATTTATTACGGCAGAAAATAAATTCGAAGCATTAGGCGGTCAAGACTGCATAGTAGAACTTTCAGGCTCACTAAAAACTGTAGCGGCTTCTTTATTCAAAATTGCTAATGATATTCGTTGGCTATCAAGCGGTCCTCGCTCTGGAATCGGTGAAATACTTATTCCTGCAAATGAACCTGGATCCTCGATAATGCCAGGTAAGGTCAATCCAACACAATGCGAAGCTATGACAATGGTTTGTACTCAGGTGATAGGAAATGACACTACTATCTCAATGGCCGGTGCAAGTGGAAACTTTGAGCTAAATGTTTACCGTCCAGTTATTGCTTATAATATCATTCAATCAATAACATTGATGACTGATGCTTGTAATTCATTTAGATTAAATTGTGTAAATGGAATAGAAGCAAACAAGGAAAGAATTCACTCTAATTTATATAACTCTTTAATGCTAGTAACCGCTCTTAATTCACATATTGGATATGATAAAGCAGCTGAAGTAGCTAAAAAAGCATATAAAGAAAATATATCTCTTCGTGAAGCAATAGTTAATTTAGGTTACTTAAGTGGTGAAGATTTTGATCGACTAGTTCAGCCGGAGAAGATGATAAAACCAAATAAGAACGATTAGACTTAGCGGAACAAATCCGCATTTACATAGTTAATTTTATTAAAATCCTTCCTTTTGCTATTTGGGCAATGACTTAAATTTGCTTATGCCAATTAAATTATCAATTAATAAAATCGTATCTCATTTAAAATCTGCAACGATTCTTGCAATCGTAGGTCTAGCTATTATATTGGGTTATATATTTTATTTAGCTCAGGATTTACCTTCACTTGATCAACTCGAGAGCTATGACCCTGATCTAGTGACGCGCATTTACTCAGCTGATGGAGAGATTTTGGATGAATTATATTTAGAAAAACGTATTTTCGTTAGCCTTGATCAAATTCCAAATAATATGAAAAATGCTGTTATTGCATCTGAAGACCGACGATTCTATAGTCATTGGGGCATTGACTCACGAAGTATCTTCAGAGCCATTGCAATAAATATAATAAATCTGGGGTATAAACAAGGATTTAGTTCTTTAACACAGCAGGTGGCAAGAACATTATATGATACGATAGGTTTTAAAAAGACAATAGTCAGAAAAATAAAAGAGATTATCACCGCAATTCAGATTGAAAGAACTTATACTAAAGATGAAATTCTTGAGATGTACTTAAATAATGTCCATTTTGGTCATGGTACTTATGGAGTGCAAGCTGCGGCAAAACGCTATTTTTCTAAAGATGCTAGTGGGTTGAATTTAGGAGAATCTGCTATGTTAGTAGGAATATTACCAGCTCCTGCAAGGTATAGTCCAGTAAGACATCCTGAAAGAGCACATTATAAACGAAATGTAGTGCTTCGAGTTATGCGTGATCAAAAATTTATTACAAAAGATATTTTTTCTGAGGCTAGAGTAATTAAATCTGAAAATATATCTCAAAAACAAAAGAAAGGTACTGCGCCATATTTTACAGAATATATTCGTAGAACTATGGAAAAAGAAGATGATCAATTAGGAGTTAACATATACAGAGATGGATTAAAAATCTATACTACGCTCGACACACGCTTGCAAGGTATAGCAGAAAATGCTCTAATGGAGTCAATTAAGAAGAGTCAGAAGAAATTAAACGAGCGCCTTTTTAATGATGATGAAGAGTTCTCCCAATTAGCATATTTGGGTATTTTTCCTGAAGATACAGTAAAAATGATGATGCAAGGAGATTCTACTTTATATACAGATTTAAGAAATAAATTATTAGTTCAAGGTTCTTTTGTAGCCTTGGATCCTAGAACTGGGGCAATTCTTGCCATGGTAGGTGGACGCCCAGATTACCATGATCAATATAATCGAGCAGTCCAGGCAAAAAGGCAACCAGGATCTGTATTTAAACCTTTTGTATATGCAACAGCCATTGATAATGGTTATCCCGTTTCAAAACAATTATTAAATCAGCCTCTTGTGCTTCGTATTTTAAATGCTGAAGGAGAGTGGGAGAAATGGATGCCTCGAAATTATGATGGTACAACTAGTGGGTTAACTACTCTCCGTGAAGGAATTCGCAAATCTATTAATCTTGTAGCAGTAAGAGTTGTAAAAGAATTAGTCCCAGCTTTAGAAGTAAAAGCAACAGCAAATCGAATGGGTATAAATACTAATATCCGAGCTGTGGATGCAATCGCTCTAGGGACTTCAGAAGTTTACCTCCTTGATATAGTTAATGCATATTCAGCTTTTTCAAATAAAGGAGTATTAAGTCTACCTTTTGCAATTACTCGTGTAGAAGACAGATATGGTAATACCATTAAAGAATATTATCCAATTCGTGAAGAAGTTTTAAGGGAAGAGACCGCCTACATAATGACTTCAATGCTTCAAACAGTCATGGATGCAGGAACTGGGGGAAGTGCAAGATGGCGTCATAATTTTTATCATCCTGCTGGAGGAAAAACTGGAACTACTCAAAATTGGACAGACGCATGGTTTGTAGGGTTCTCAAAACAATTAGCAGCTGGAGTATGGATAGGTGTTGATGATCCTCGAGTTAGTTTAGGAGAAAAACAAGATGGGTCTCGCGCTGCTTTACCTGCATGGGCAAAGTTTATGGCTTCAGCGCATGATACGTTAGGTTTGAAACAATTACAGTTTGAAAAGCCTAATGGAGTTATCGATGTAGAAATATGTACAACAACAAAAAATAAGCCAACTAACCTTTGCCCTGTTGAGACAGAGATTTTTATTTCAGGTACAGAGCCATCTCAAATTTGTAAAGTTCATCGTAGAAACTAGTAATCACTTCCAAGCTCTATTACTTTTTTATAGTTTAAAAAATTCTAAGGTATTTGTAGATATTAATTCTATATATTTTTTGCCAATGACTATCCTGTCATGATTTGCATTTTTAATTATTTTATATTCACTATTCTTAAGTTCTCGTGACATTTCAATTGTATGAGAAGGTTTAATCAATTTATCTTTTTCTGCAACAAATACTAAGATGGGCGTTTCTATTTTATTTAGATCCAAGGTAGTAAGATTTGGATAAATAATTGATTCAGATTCAGATAAAATTGCTTTTGTTTGATTGTATTTATCTAATTCACCTATTCTATCATATGATTTATCAATGACCTTAAGTATGAAATTTGAATATAACCCTTTCTCTTTTCTGAAGCCATCCTGTGTAAAAAATTTGAATTTATTATTATTGAAATCAATACCATCATAATGGTATAAAGATGCGATTGAGACTCCTTTATTAATTCTTTTAGGATAATCTTTGGATAAATAAAGTAAAATTATCCCCCCTAAACTATGGCCCACCAAATTAAACTTTTCTATTCCGAGTTGATTTGTTAATTCAATTATATCATCACTAATTTGTGTAAAAGAAAATGAATTAGTCCCTATAGTTGATCTACCATGACCTCTAATATCAATTCCAATTATATAGTACTCTTTTGATAAAGCTTCTATTATATCATTATAATAATCCGTAAAAACTAAAGCTCCATGTAAAAATACTAGTGGATATTTATTTTTATTTCCCAAAGTATAATAGGACATTTCAATATCATTAATATGAGTTTTATTACTTTTAACATTTTTGTTTGGCTTTATAAGCTCTTGAGCAAGATACCTTGCGCAACCAGTATTGATGGTTAAAATAAAAAATATAAGTAAAAATTTAATCAATAGTGTTTTTTTTAATTTCATATGATTCAACAAGTGATTATTTCTGGGCTTGGAAATAGTCTGTGGCTCTTTTTTCTTGATCCAATAGTGATTGTTTTCATTAAATTTTTTGAAGCTATTTCTAATTTACTTTTTTTAGAGTTAAAACATCGAAAAATAGGATCGCCGGATTTTATTTCATCACCAATTTTTACTATAAATTCTATTCCTGCAGTTGGGTCTAATGTTTCATTTTTTTCTCTTCGACCACAACCTAGATCCACTAGAGCCCAGCCTATTTTTAAAGTATCCATGGCTGTTATATAACCGGTTTCATCTGATTTAATGACTTTCTCATATTTAGGTCTATTTACATTCAATAATTCTGAAGTTATACCATTTTGAGCATTTATGAATTCCTCAAATTTTTGATATGCTTTTCCAGATTGAATCAAATTTTCTTGAATAGAAATAGCAGAAGTTTCTGATTTAGTAATTCCAGCTTGAACCAATAACTTGCTACCTAATTGATATGTTAATTCCAGAAGATCTTTTGGCCCTTCTCCTTTTAAAGTAGATATAGATTCTTCAATTTCGCACCACATGCCTGCATTATTGCCAAGAGGTTGATCCATGCTAGAATAAACGATATCTGTATTAACATTAAAACACTCTCCAATATTTTTAAGTGCATTCCCAAGCTTAACTGCTTTATCCATAGTATTCATAAAGGCTCCATTACCTGTTTTTATATCTAAAACAAGGCCTTGAATTCCTTCAGCTATTTTTTTACTCATTATAGATCCACAAATCAGTGGTGTAGAGTCTATAGTACCTGTTACATCCCTTAGTGCATACAATTTTTTATCTGCTGGGCAAATAGAATTAGATTGTTCCATAATACTAACACCATGATTCTCAACATTAGATTTAAATTCTTTATTTGTAAGATTCAGATTCATATTCGGAATTGTTTCTAATTTATCAATAGTTCCTCCGGTATGACCTAAACTTCTTCCTGCAATCATTGGAATTGCTAAACCACTAGCTGCCATTAAAGGAGCTAGGATAATTGAAACTTTATCACCAACGCCACCAGTAGAATGTTTATCCGCAACATAATTATCCGTATTTAAAAATTCAATTTTTTCGCCAGAGTCTATCATTACTTCTGTAAAAGCAAAGGTCTCATCAATTGTCATACCATTTAGATGAACAGCTTTTAAGAAGAGAATCATGTCATTGTCTGTGATATTTTTTTTAAGATATGAATAAATAAAAGAGGTTAGGTCAAATTTTGAGATTTCCTCTCCATTTGACTTACTTTGAATCAGGGCTTTTGGATTCATTTATTTTACTTTTTATTCGTTTAAATATATTGAGTTCAAAGCGAAAAGGTGGTTGTTCTCTTACTGTGTGCAGCAATAGATAAGTAGCGATTATAAATAATAATATATTAGGAAACCAAATGCCAACCATTGGGGTAAGTATAGTACGGTCAGCTAAATCCTCACCGCCAATCATTAATACGTAGTAAACAAGAAAAAACCCAAATGATAGACTTGTAGCAATTGTAAAACCACCTTTTTTGAAAAGCACACCTAAAGATGCACCTGTCATAATAAATAAAATACATGCGACAGGTAATGAAAACTTCTTATGGAGTTCAACTTCATACTTGTTGTTTGACTTACTATAACTTCTAAGAAGATTGTATTCATTCCTTAATTGTCTTATTGCAATATCTATGTCTTTTTCTTTTCTGTAAACTTCATCGCCAGATTTAGTGGTGTCAGTGGAAAAAGATGATTTATATTGACTTAATGCAATCTCAGAGGCTTCAAAAGTTGGAGGTACAATACTATCTAGACCGCTCCTTATAAAAGCTCTTCCAATTCGAGCTTTTACAATATTAGTTCTTTTAAAGATATCTTTTCTTTTATCAATGATCATCCCAATTGTCATTTCTCTATCTGATCTACTAGTAGTATCTCTACGATTCAAAAAAAGATCATCTGCGGGAATAGTAATTTTATGCTTAGCAAATTCTATACGTCTATAATTACCATAGTCTCGAAGATCTAATTCATGAATTTCACCATCAAATAAATCTAAAATAATTGCATCATCAATTGTTGAAAGCTTTCCAGTTTTAGAGTGGATACTTGTTTGGGTTTCACGACCACTTTTACTAAAAATACGAACATCTTTTAATGTCTCATTTTCTTTCTCACGAATAATGATACTATAATCTGGTAGATCATCCATAAAATAACCTGGCTCAATATTTAAATCCGGCCGTTTTCTATAAATATCGCCTGAAAGCATTCGTGCTTTAAAATTCATTTCTGGCATAATAAAAGCATTAAATAGAATTAGTGTTCCCGCAATAATAAATCCCATAATAAGAGCTGGACGAATAATTGTTGTAAAACTAATTCCAGAGGCACGCAAAGCAGTTATTTCATTATCTTCAGAGAACTGCCCAAATGACATTAGTGCTGCTACTAAAACAGCCATTGGAACTGCAAGAGCAGCAATCCAACCTAAATTAAGAAAAAGGTATTCAAATATTATTCCTAGCTCTAAACCCTTTCCAATAAACCGGTCTATTGCTCTTAACAAAAACTGAGTAAATAAAATAAATACTATTATCAGTAGTGAAAAGATAAAAGGCATAAATAGTTGTTTAGCTATATATCTAGTTAATAGGCGCATATGAAAAATTACGATAATTACTTTCTAAATCTACCATCTTGAATGAAAATAGGTTTTTACAGTTCCATTAATTTTCTATTTAATTGTTGGTAATAATTCACCTAATTTCACCGGCTTGAATAGAAGCAATTCAAATAGATTTGAATGGTGGGTGTAGCTCAATTGGTTAGAGCACCTGATTGTGGTTCAGGAGGCTGTGGGTTCAAGTCCCATCACTCACCCACATTTAAGATCTGTAAAGTCTCTTTTATAAAAGTAAAAAAATTTCGGGGTGTGGCGCAGCCCGGTTAGCGCACCTGCTTTGGGAGCAGGGGGTCGAAGGTTCGAATCCTTTCACCCCGACTTGAGGGAAACCTCTATTAATAGACAAGAAGCCCTTCTTTATTGAGGGGCTTTTGTTTTATCAGAAGTATCCAGACTTATACCTAATATATACTTAAAGTGGGAACTATCTTGGTGGGAACTCGGTGGGAACAACCCCGTATCCGTTTGTATATAAAGCCTAAAGCATACTTCATATATTAATCAACTCAATCAATTACAAACTTTTCAACCTAAAATCTCAACCTAAAACACCCTTTAGGGGGTGTACCTTATATAGGTAAAGGGTCTTACCTAAAAAGATAGTGAGAAATATCACACATTAGTCTATCA
>Ga0114996_10003305_pt1 | contig 20173 bp, 33 predicted proteins | sample ArcticOcean_MG_C_4_FD_87039 | JGI IMG/M metagenome (GOLD analysis project Ga0114996, IMG submission 87039) | Marine microbial communities from western Arctic Ocean - ArcticOcean_MG_CB4_134 | ecosystem: Environmental > Aquatic > Marine > Oceanic | place: Arctic Ocean: Canada Basin | collected...
GGATTAGCGCGGCGGTCATGGTCGGGCGGTCCACGTCGGCATCGATGGCGAGGTGATCGATCTGCTTCACCAACTCCACGGGGAGCTGGATGTGGACGATCTGCATCCCGTCCTGTGTCGGAGTCTTGCGCGTGCGACGGGGGAGAGCAGATCGTGTGGCGTCGTTGGCCCAGGCGTGCGCTTCTTTTGCTGAGTTCATTAGGGCGTCCGTTCTCCGTGCATTACTTTTCCTGCTCTGTGTGGTGCTCCACGATCACGGTGTATTGATCCGCACCGATCTTCGTGCGTCGAGCCCTGAGTCCGCCCCAGCCGGGGTACTTGCGTCGTGTGCGTATGCTCTGTTCCAACCGATTGAACTCCTTCAGCGTCATGGGATCGCCTAGTTCCACTGCGCCTCCTCGGACACGGTCGAAGACTAGATCCCAGGGTCCAGGGCGCGGCGTCGTTCCCGCCTCGCGAAGTGCTTGTATGCGGAGTATTTGTGAAGGGTCAGGTGCTGGGGCCATGCGGATTCTCCTTTGATTCGCCTAGATACTACCCTAGACGGAGAGCGCTTGACAAGCTTCGACGACGTGCCCTAGTCTACGTCGTGCCGGGGCGGGTCGTTCCAATCTGAGCGCGCGTCGATCCGTCCCGGCACCACAGAAAGCGGGGATTCGCCACAATGAACAGCACTGACTTGCTCGATGACATTTGTGTGATCTATAGCCGTAGCATCGGCGGGCCAGGACAGACCGTTGAGATACGACCAGGAATCATCACATCACCTGAATCCGCCGACTATCTTGTGGATCTGATGTACTCTGCCGAAGAGAGTGTGCACGCGGAGATCCGGGACCTGGCCGAGCACTGGGGTGAGTACCGAGTAGGCGCACCTTTTCGGCAGTACTGGCTGCCCAAATGGCGTGCCCTCCTCGACGCCGCCCGGGAGATGGAAGAGGAAAGGCAAGATCTCGAAAGCGAGGCCGACGAGGCACACCCCTCGCTGACCGCAGCGGAGAGGAATCCCGGGCTCACACAGGACTACGCTCGGTGACCAGCGCACGGTGCCACTATGGCACCTGCCGGGAGCCCGCCACCCACGACGCGTTGATCCACCGTACCTACGTGCTCGACGATCGAGGGCACCGTACCTACGACCAGAGCCGAGGAGGGATGCCTATCACCAAACCTGCTAAGACCCGTGTTACCCCAGGGGGGTATTTCTGTCGGCCTCACGCCCGAGTGATCGCGGACAGCAGCACCAAGAAGGAGAAACGACGTGGCTGATGATGAAGAGGTCGTCGCGCACCCTCGCTGCCAGAGCGGCGCGCACGCCTGGGAGGAAGAGGAAAGCGCGCAGCGATGCTGCCACCCGGACTGGGAGCGGACGATCGCGGACCACTATGGGAGGCTACGGTGGAGGTTTGTCGCCACAGAGGAGCAAACAATAGATGAATGCAACATCACGTATTGAGAAATGGAACAAGGTAGCGACAGGGTTGAACACCACCGTGGGGCTGATATGAGTAATCTTCCGCCGGGTACGACTCTAGAGATGATCGATGTGTATTTCGCGGAGAACCCCGGCACAGAACTTCACCACCACTGCTGGAGAGAACCCTGTGAACGACGATTGGAACATATGGATGAGAAGCGCGCAGGCCTGTGCAGATCTTGTCATGGCCTGTGGCGCAGCGAAAGGAACAGCACGATTGACACCGACACGGGAGATGACGTAGTTTCATGACGAAAACGGACCAGGAGTACCGAGCACTCCGCCACGCCAAGCTCGAGTCTGGAGAGGCCACCCCACTGCATGGATCTCCCTCGACTTATCTGCACTATCAATGCCGGTGTCGTCCATGCAAGACAGCGAACTCGCAGCGGTGCAGGGAGATGCAACACCGCCGCGTTACGCGGCTTCAAGATGACCCGACGCTTGCCAAACATGGCACCTCATCGACCTATACCAACTGGGGATGTCGATGCACGCAGTGCAAAAAGAAATGGAGCCTGGTGATGAAAGCGGCCAATGTACGCAGAAAGAAAGAGCTAACGAAATGACCTGGCAGCAAGGACGCTATCGAATCGTGAAGCACCCCGCGCGGCAACAACCCTTCACTCTCTGGCGAAACGACAAGGTGATCCAGTTCACGGTGAGTGAAGACGAGGCGATTACCTACGCGACGCGGGACAAAAAAGGACACGGAGCATGAGTAAGACGGTGTGGGCGATCTTTGGATTAGTTGTGACGCCAACACGTCTTATACACCGTCTGCGGGCGGAAGGGGCAACCCCGGGAATGCGGGAAGAAAAGATAGCGTCGTATTCGGGTGCAGTGAAAAACATTACAGTCATCATGTCCCTGTGGTTTATCGGCCTTGCTATTGCGGATCCCGCATGAACGATCTCTTCTACGCCGAAGACGTACTGAGTCTCAAGATCACCAATCAGGGCAGCTACGACGATGCGGCAGATGCCATTGCCCAAACGGTGCGCGACATCACTCGGATCGAGGCAGAGCGTGATGCGGAATTGCGCCCCGTCCTTCGTGAAGCCGATGAGATCAAAGCGCGCTACGCAGGAGACCTGGAACTACTCAATGAAGCGAAGAACCACCTGCGTACGCGCATCACGTCCTACTACGACACGGCTGTTGTCAATGGGGAGCCCCCTCGTCGCGCTGCTAACACCACGATCTCACAGCGTTGGAAGGCGCAAGTGACTGATCTTGGTGCACTGATCCGTTACGTGTATCAGAACGAAGAGGAGGCATCGGACCTCATTAAACCCGACCAAGCCAAGCTCACGGCACTGGCACGAAAGGACAAGGACAACTTCGATATCCCCGGCGTCAAGGCCATCAAATCCACTTCACTCGGCGTAGGCCGACACTAAGGACACCATGACTGATACAGATCTGACCACCGTCGACGGCTTCATCGTTCCGCCTAACGATGCCCTTGAGGTCATAGCGGTTAATAATCACGGACGCGCCATCACCCTCGATGACTTCAAGCGGATCACCATTCCTTCTGGGGGGAAACAGACTTGGACCGTCGCTTCTTCAATGGGTGATCAGGAGCTTGAGGTTCTCGAGGGCGTGATCGTTCACACGCAGACGACACGCGCGTACTTCGAGGGGGCGTACGATCCGCACAGCAACGATCCCCCCCTGTGTTCATCTCAGGATGGATCGCACGGATTTCCTGGGGTGAAAGGGATCACGGACTGCACCCTCTGCCCGATGAACCAGTTCGAGACGGCCAACAAGGGGCGAGGGAAGGGGAAGGCGTGCGCTGAACATGAGAACGTCTTCTTGCAGCGCTCTGGGGATGGGCTCCCTGTGGTGATTCGCATCTCGCCTGGTTCCTTGACCGCGTGGCGCGGCTTCATGGGTCAGCTCACGAGCGAGGCCGTTCGACGTGACAGAATCATCACGTCTGTGGGACTGGAACGCAAAGGTAGTGGCAACACTGCCTACAGTGTGGCGACGTTCAAGAAGGTGGGTGACCTCAATGATTCGAATTTTGAACTTCTTTTCGCCCAAGGGCGGCGACTCGAGGGGTTGCTCGCGCCGGTGGCTGCCCCCGAAGTGGCGACCCGCGCCCCGGAGTATAGCGACGGCGGCGATCCGCCACATCCATCGGATGACGAAGACCCGTCCTGGGTGGACAAAATGACCGGCGAGATAGATCCCAATGATCTTCCCTTCGAGTAAGCGAACAGGAAGCATAGGCTGGAACGCCTATATGAGAAACGGCACCATCAAGTCATTGCGATGGCTTACGGGGGAACCGTTCCCTGTAATTAGCGGGCTGCGCGTTGGATCTATCGCATTGCATCAAATTGACGCAGTGCGTGAGTGATGACCGCTGAACAGGCCGCGCTCCTCTTGATAGAAGAGGCGATGACTCAGCCCGTCCCGCTCGATGCGGCGGGGTTCGACATGGTCATCCATCAGTGTGGAGCGCTGGTCTGGGTTCGCACCGATGACCGAGGGGTGTACTGGTGTGACCTCATGTCCGGGGACCGTCACTGGTGTGGCGGTCCCCCCACTAAAGAAGAGACGGAGCGCGCCCAGATGAAACAGCGCCGACAGCAAGAGCAGGGGCGTCGCAGTATGGAAGCGACGCGCCCGGCGTACAAGGTCTATGAAGACCCGCAGTATCAGGAGGAGTGATGGAGAAACACAATTACACGGACGCTGCCATTGTGGAAGCCGCTGCCACCATCGGAGCGGTATACGAGTTAGACCCTGTTTCTATCTCTGTAGGGGTCGCGCTGGGGATGGAGATTTCACGCGAGGCTCCAGGGTTTTGGCAACACATGGTCAAAACAAGTAGTGCCCCACCCATTGAGGATGTGTCAGGGATCATTGGGCGTATGCGGCGCATTGCCTTTGAGGCGGGAACTGAGTGAAGAAGAACAACGATGGCAGCATCGGGCACACCTTCCAATCAGGTGACCCCCCGTTCACGGTGGGCTTCCGTGCCGATGACGTACGGCGGGAGCACACCGGCATCCACGCCCGTGTGAGCATCCTCTTCAATCGCACGACCGTGGCTTTTGATACGTTCAATGTCGGGCGCGATCCCGACCGGGGGCGGTTGGTCAATAGCGCCTACAAGGATCACCTCACTGAAGATGACAAGGCGCGCTTGGGTAAGAGCCAACTGAAACATGAATTCGATCTCTTTTGTGGTGGACTCTGGGACTTCAAGCAGCAGGATGATCAAGCGTCACCGATTCATGGCGACTTGAATCCTTCACAGCCTGCGTCACTCCTGCACCCCTACATTCTGGAACGTGGCGGCTCCTTCCTCTTCGGCCCCCCCAGTCGTGCCAAGAGCTGGATGGCGCAGTTAATGGCCGTCAGCATCGACGAAGGACTCGACACCGTGTTTCAGGTGCAACGCCCTGCCAAGGCGCTGTATGTCAATCTGGAGCGTTCCAAGGAGTCCATGAGTCGGCGACTCGGGCAGGTGAACCAGGCTCTTGGGTTAGCCCGTGGTCGCCCTTTACTCTGGCGACAAGCCCGGGGGCGCGCCTTGGTCGACATCCTCAGCGGAATGCAACGTGACGTGGAGAAACTAGGGGTTGACGTGATCTTCTTCGATTCCATCTCACGCGCTGGCGCAGGAGACCTGAACTCAGACCGCGCCGCCAATGCCATCGTAGACGGGCTCAACTCGACCGGCGCGGCTTGGCTGGGTATTGCGCACTCCCCACGCGGAGACGATTCACACATCTTCGGATCGATGCACTTTGAGGCGGGAGCGGACGTGAACATCCGCATCCTTGGAGACCGTAAGAGTGACACAGAGTTGGGCGTGGGGCTCCAAGTCGTGAAAGCAAACGACCTCCCCCCACAGCCCATGCAGGCTGTCCGTTTACAGTTCGACCTGCAATACGGACTCATTGCTGCGGTGCCTGCTCGCGTGGATGATTACCCTGGGCTCGCGGAGGAGGTTGAGCGGACACCCGCTGATATGATCTACGAAGTGTTGGGGGTATGGAAGAGCGGCAGTGTCGGCGAACTCGCCAAGGAGATTGGCGCGCCCGTCGATCGCGTGTCTGCCATCTTGGTGAACGACGCGCGATTCATTCCCAAGCCCGGTACTAAGTGGTGGATGCGCACAGATCGGCAAGGGGAACTCCATCCACTCCGGGCGCGCGCGGTGGCAACGTGAGCTAATGGAGGCTTTTCCTGCGGAGGAGATCAGATGAAGTGCCATCGCTGCGACCGCATCAAGATCGAACAGTGTGATTGGCGTCTTGGCCTCACCGGGCAGGTGGATGGCGAAGTCGCCATGCAGGCCACCCTGGAAGTCGACGAGGGATCAGACGCGTTCGTGATCGGGAGTGATATACATGTCGAACAACTACGCGCGGAACAGGTGTGCCCACACCCACCACTGTTCCATATTGAGCAAGAGTGGAGCGGTGACGTGCTGAAGTCTCACCTCTGCCTCAACCACACACAGAAGCAAACCCAGGATGACTCTGAAGAGATCTATCACTCCATCCACCACTCCCGTGCGTATGGGATGATCAACGGAAAGCGCGCTCGGGTATGAAGAAGCCCTGCTCTCACCACTACAAGATCGAAGCCCCCAACGGGCCAATCACCCAAGGGGTCTGCGGCTGCTCCTGCGCCCCTGCGAGTTCCTGTAATGCCCGCCAGCGCCGAAATAGCCCCAAGCGGGGATGTGGAGCCATCCGGCACTTTGAAAGCACCAACGAAAGCGCTGGTTGGAACGCGGGGTTCAGCAGGAATAACGACTTGGTTTACAGCTCGCGCCCCCGCACCCCTCAAGTAATGGACTGAGAAGGGCACCACGCCATGAGTCTTTCTGGGGCCGAAGCTGACTTCGCCAACCGTGAAGTCTTCATGCGTAGTGAAGTGTGAAGTGCCTATGCCGAGGCTGGCCGCATAGATATGACTGCCCTAAGTTCAAGCCACCCAAACGGATGAAGACTCGCAGCGTCAAGAAACAGGCCGACATCAATGAGCGTAAGACTGAAGCGAAACGCCGAGAGGCCGCGTATGGAGGGATCCCTCCATGTCTACGCTGTGAGCGACCTGCTGAAGTTCTCCACCACGTCATTCGCCAATCTCAGGGCGGCACCAACGATCCCGACAACCTCATCAACCTGTGCGGTGGGTGTCATGATTACGTGCATCAATTCGTTGCAGAGTCGAAAGAGAAAGGCTGGCTCGCATGAGTGAGGATCGGAAGTTCATCCTCGATTGCCGCTGTCCGCGCTGTAAGGCGCGACAAGCGAAGGCCAAGAAGAAACAGAAGAAATGAGCGCTACGAATCGCGGAACCGAACGGCATCCGGGGGACTTCTATGAGACGCCACCAGGGGCAATCGATCCACTGCTGATGGAGCAAGATCTTGAACGCCCCATGGTTGCACTCGAACCAGGGGCGGGAAAAGGAGCGCTGTCTCAGGCGGTTCGCCGGAGGTGGGGCGACCCACACCCACTCACGATTGCAGTAGAGAGTGACCCAGTTCTTGCGAAATTCCTTCGTGAACAATTACCGTGCGTCGTCGAAGACGATTTTCTCACACTGCCTCATTTCAATGGCGTGGGACTCATTGTCTGTAATCCTCCGTTCACCCTGGCGAAGAAATTTATCTCTACCAGTCTCGCGACCTACCCCGGTATCCGGCAGGCGTTCCTGCTCCGACTAAACTTCCTGGCTTCTCAGCAACGGAAAGATTGGTGGAAAGATCGTCGCGACCCACCCAAGCTCCGGGTTCTCAGCAAGCGCCCTAGCTTCACTGGAGGCGGCACCGACGCCACTGACTACGCCTGGTTCTGCTGGAACTGGCCCGGAGCGGCAATCGAATGGTTATAGAGAGCGAGCGGTGCCCTTATTGCGATCAGCCCTATCCGCGTGAGTATCGCCGTCGTCTTACACACGAAATGGCTCGGAACCTTGTGCGAATCGACGCGGCCTACGCCACTCGGCGTCATGCCCCCATTCACATCAACACATTCCTTCTGAGTGGGGGACGAGATGAGTCTCGACTCGTGCTATGGGATCTCTTGGCTCCAGCAGGGGGCGCAAAGGAAGATGGTAATCCGCGCAACGGGTATTACCATGTCACTCCACACGGGCATGCCTTCGCGCAAGGTTCCGTCCGAGTGCGCACTCATGTCGTTGAGCGACGTGGGGAGTTATTGCATTACGATGGGGATCTGGTGAATATCACTGAGGCGATCGGGGACTTCGATTACAACGAACTGATAGGGAGAGACCTCCCGGTTTCGCTCTCGGAGGAGGTGACGAGTGGGTGACATGAAAGAGGTCGGGCGCAAGAACAAGCGGCGTGGTCCGTCGTACGAACGAACGGTCGCCAAGGTCCTCGGGGCGAAACGGAACTTCGAGGATGGGCAACACCGTGCCGATATCTACTGTGGCCCCTTCGACGTGGAGGTGAAGAGCCGCCTCGGGTTCAAGGGGCTCGCCGCGCTGGTCGACGAAACCAAGTCCAAGTGCCGTGAGGGACAGGTGCCGGTGCTGGCGCTCGTGGTGCGCGGCGGGACAGAACTGCGCTACTTTGCGGTGCAAGAGTTGGTTGATTGGGCTGAGTGGAACGCCAGCGTGAAGGATGTCTGACGCCGAAGGCGAAAGCGCCTACACTGACCAGCTCTACATGGACACCCCAAAGCTGCCGTGATCTGCTCCCATAGATGTCGGCGGATGAGTAGTCATCTCCACCACCCGGTCACATCCTCCACGACGTAAGAGGCGGACTACGCCGGGGTGCGTCCACGCGCGGAACCAGCCGGACGGATGGCGAGGTGGTCTCAGCGTGCTCCCATGGAGTTAGTCTCCTTGAGAGTCAAGACACTAGAAATCGATTCGTGTGAAACGTCGCCTGCTTGAAAAGCACCTCGACAAGCTGCAATACCGGCTGGGGACTGCTGAACGTCGCAAGGAATGGGACGCTGTGCTGCACTACGATGAACAGATCGACTGGTTGTCCTGGGGTTGGCACGCGAGTCCTACTGGTGTGATTGGTAAGAATCTCGGCGAACGACCGGCGAGCTGGTGGGAGATTGTTTCATTTATCAATAGCCACGTTTGACTTTTTCACCAGTCTTTTTCGCGGCTTTCTTGGCAGCTTGTTTCCCTTTTTTAGTGTAGGGAAAATTCTTCTTTCCTACTTTGGGCATACTTAAATTCCTTCCATCTGCCTACCCTCAGGCCAGTGGCGCGTATCGGAACTAGAGCGCATCGAAGGACAGAACATTGAAGACGACGCCGCATAGAAAAAAGAAGGACCGAAGGGGCAGTTTTGACGACCTCCCCAACGGTCCAAGAAGAAAGGGGACCGAAGGGGCAGTTTTGACCACCTCCCCAACGGTCCAAGAAGAAAGGCCACCGAAGGGGCAGTTTTGAACGCCTCCCCAACGGTCCAGTTCGAAGGGACACCGAAATGCCCATCAAGAGCATTCTACAGGAAGCCGTGACTACACACCACCTAAGGCTGAGGCGGACGAGTGAAAGTATCGAATGAAAATGACTTGGGGGTAGGGCCACCCTGACCGCAGTCGTCCATTACTCGTCAGGCTCGATCGCCGCCAGTGCGAATTCTTCCAGTTCAGGCGGCACGTAGATCCCGATCTTCCGGTACTTCCAGTCGCTACGAAGCTTGTTGATGTGTGACATCAAGGCCTGCTGCTGATCCCAGGGCAACGATGGAATGTCGTACTGCTTCTTGCGCACGCGTTGCGCCTCACGCTGCAACTCGCCGGTGTGCCCACGCTGGATTCGCTCTCGCACTTCGGCATCACTCGGGACGAAACCCTGAATGATCTCCATCGGCACGTAGTCTGCGTCATCGGCGTAGAAATAGGAACAGGCTTGCTGCACGATATCGAGCAGCTCGTTGGCAAACTGCTGATCGCGGTAATCCAGCTCTTCATGCCAAGCATGAGTCTGCGGGGCGTAGTGCCACTTCATGCGCCGCGTGTGTATCACAGGCGTGGTAGTGTCTTTGATCTCGTACATACGACGCCATCGAGGGCGCATCGGTCTGTCAGTAGCGCTCATGGTTCACGCGGGCCACCCTTGGGGAGGGAGGCTAGAGCCACTCAGGCGCACTTTCACGATGTTGCTGTGGGCAGATCCGGTTGGGCTCCCGCACCTCGCCAGGATCCTGACGAGGTCGCGTCTGAGTCTTGCTGGGCGTCTCGGTCTGCGTCTTGGGCATGAGTTTCCCTGACCAACGCGGCGGTGAACTTTTCCCACAGCGGCACGATGGGTTTCCCTGATGGTAGTGTAGCGGATCGCACAGCGGGCGTGATCAGTTCGTCAAACAAGCGCAGCTCCCACAAGGAGAGTGCCAGCATCGATCCGCCGGGGTTGTCGTGATAGGCGGAGAGAAGTCGGATCCGCAGTTCGTCTGTGACGACCTCGTGGACCTCACCCGCGTTGCGCAGGATGCTGTAGGCGAGGAAGGTGATCTCGTCGCGGGTGAACATGATGTCCTGCATCCGTCGATGCTAGCCTACTTGACTATCAGTTATCTCCTTCAGGCTCGCACGTCCTCGTTTTTCCTGATGTAGAACAGGTCAAAGACAGCACCCCCGCATCCGTGCGGAGCCGGGTGTCCGAGCGCAGAGAAGAGAGGACCAAGAGGTGGACATTTCTTACCGACAAAACCGCCAGTGCCACGCTCCCGTGACCACCAGTTCGTGACAGACCGCACAGTCGCGCGTCCTACCACAGGCGGGACAGAATTCCCCGACAACGGCGAGCGGGTGATGTTTCCAGTAACGCGTAGGTACAGGAGGGCGAACGGGGTGACCGGGCACGGTCCAACTCATCGCAAATTCACAGGCTGGAGGCAGTTGATAAAGGCCACCGCGACAGACCCGGACGTGTCATCCGGAATGTGAGCGGTGCGCTCGCAAGGCAAGATCGAGAATCCATACTCCGCTTTCCATTCAGCGTAGTGGTCCTGGCTGACGACGCGGGCGGTGAGTAGATGTGCGGTTGGTGTGGGCGCATTGTTAGCGGTGACCTGCCAAATTAGAACGGCAACAAGCAGACCCAGGATGAAGCTGCCGAGTCTGGTCAACCTGTCTCCAAGGGAGTTTCAAATGCAGGGCTGGGCTGCTCAGGGAAGTAGATGGGATGGATCCCTTCCACACCGTGCCCCTCCGACATGATGAGCAACGTCTGGACCGGGCGTGAGGATTTCCCATAGGCCTGTGTGTACCAAGGGGAGCCCCCATCGATCGTCCCATTCTGAATAACGAGCACGCCATTGACTTCAGCGACGCCGAACTCGTGCCGATGACAGGTAATGATCACGTCGGGTTTCCGTCCGAAGAGCCCCCCCGTGATCCACCCTGAGAGGATGGGACGGAATTGAGCGAGCGTACTGCCCTTCCACTTGTCACCGTGCATGACCACGATATAGCGCCCGAGACTTTCAAAGCCATGCCACCAGTGCTCTTCATGGAAGAAATTGATGTTCGTCTGAATGAACAGCTTGTCCTCTGCCCAGGTTGAGGCCAGCGTGTCGAAGTTGTCCTCGGGATCAGCGAAGTCATTCTTCCCGTTCGGGCGTCCATGATTCCCCGGCACCGACCGATGATCCACTTCAGCCACTGACGCCGCAATGGATTGATCAATACGCGCTTCGACTTCAGCAACCTTCGCAATCTGACGCGTGATCCGATGAGTATTCCCTGTGCGATCGAGGCCTGTGACGTTCTGGCCCTTATAGATGAAACATCCCTCAAGCATGTCACCGCCATAGACGACATGCACCTTGTTGACGATGCGTCCGCCATCGCGGAGCTGATCGATCCAGCCATGCGTTGCATCGAGGATGCGTGGGATCCGCACCCGCTCAGCGTGATTGACGCCAATTCCGTTCGCCCACTTACCAAGTTGAAAATCACTCAGCACCAAGATGGGCTCACGCACGTAAGAGACCTTCCCCTTGACCCGCTTTGGAATGGGCTTGAGTGGCTCGACGAAGGGGACGGTCGGATCTTGGCGAATGAGATCATCCATCTCGACGCGCATGAACTCACGCATCGCCACGAGCGTTTCGTTACGACGGAGTGCCTGATTCTTTTGTCCAGCGAACCGCTTTGCCAATTCCATATGACTGGACTCGGGGAGCATTCCGGATTCCTCGGAAAGGATATCCTCGACTCTCCACTTCCGTGACGCTTCTGCACAGGCTGGTTCGTGATACCAATGCTGAGTATTGACCGGAATGAATCGCTCGATGCAATCGCGATTTCTGCAACGCCGGGTGATTCCGAGGGAATTCGTGACAGGGTTGGTGGGCTCGTATTTGATATTCCGACGCTCCATCGCTTTTTGGATGGCACTGCGAGAGCGCGTGTATCCTAGGGATTTGAGAGTGACCTCCGCCGCCTCACTCCCATCCTGACGATAGACGAGGGCAACCCTGTTCCAGGTCTCGTTGGAAATCACACTCCGCGCCATTCTACGACTGTACCGATCCGGCATCGCGTAGACTGGTTTGCACGTCTGCCATGCGCTTCGTCAGATCCTTGATCTCTTTGTTTTGATTCGTTGCGATCTTTCCCAGGGCGACGATGCCTAGTTCGGCGACTGCTATGCGCTTCGCCAGATCCTCATCAGGCACGCTAAGGGGAAGCGTGGACACTCCACCGCTGATCGCGTTAGTGAAACGCGCCCAATTAAATCGCCCACCCACGTCTGTTTTGCCAAGACGCTTGCCGTTGGCGAGATCGTCGTGTCCTAGCCAGCCACTCGGAATGAACGTGTCTCTATCCTGATCCCAGAAATCAATCTTGATCGGCGCGATATCCACTTCGGGTTGCGCCATCAGCCAGATAGCAAGTTCAGTCAACGCGCTGAGTGTCTCTTCACGGTATTCCTCTAGGCTGGCACTCTGATCAAGTTCAATGGAAATCCCAACCTCATCTGCCCCCCAAGTCGCCATCCTTCCATCACCAAAGCCCGCCGACCAGTTGGAGCGTGTGGTGCGCCAGTCACCGAATTGCACGATCTCGACGCGTTCTAGGTTGGGGTTGAACCCAATGCCGAAGTCGGCCATCGGCCCCCAGCCGTCGTTGCGTCGCTGCTGAATCGTGGGGCCGTGGCTCGTCGTGAACCAGTTGATTGTGGCGAGCAGTTGATTGTTTGGGTGAGTGTTCCCTCGCATGGCGTGCAGGATCCCTAACCGAATGGGTTCAGTACGCGGAACACGACCGGGGCCATTGAATGGAATCACACGAATATCAGGATCAGGCACGGATGTCTCCTTCACAGGTTCCCCCCAGTCGGGGTGAATGGGTAAATCGTGAGTCCGCCAAAAATCTAAGAACTTCTCTTGGATTACAGGGGGCAGGGCATCCCAGTGTCCACCGAACGCCGCGCCCAGGAGCCCCGGAACGACCTCTAGGCGATACGAATGGAACAGGGTGTTCTCGTCCGCTTGATAGGGCCAGGCCCAGGTTCGGTATGGGCGTAAGTCGCCGATGAAAACGTCGAACATCTGTTGAAGGCCGTGCCCCGCTAGCTCGTGCATCAGCCACCCGAGCGGAGTCATGCTGGCGAATGTGCCATCGCCCAGTTCCACTGTGCGGCCCGTGAACACCCCGAGCTTAAGACGTAGGATCCACGGATCACTGCTTGGATCTAGGTGGGCCACGATAGTGCGCGAACTGGATGCCGAAAAGAAGTCAGAGCCGATCTGCACCGTGACGGTTTGCGCAGGGATCAACGGCCCGATGTACTTGATGGCCTCTTGGAGAGCATCGCGCATCTTGTCATCGACGGTGCCCTCTAGATTTAGCAACATCACGATGTTTTACACCGAATCATCCGTAACCTGGTTTAGACCAAAGACGCTGTCCAAGGCCAGTACAAATCTGTGAATTCGACTTTTTCCCAGAAGCGCTCAATGGACACTTGTAACTGTGTTGCACTTCGTCAGCTCGTGCTCTTCCCAAGCCGCTGACTCGCGAAGGTCTTGACGGTGCTCAGCGCGGCAGCCAATGCAGCCACGCCTGCGGCCTCTCCAGCACTGAGATCAAAGATGGCGGTGCCGAGTAATCCACCGCTGAATGATTGGACAGCGGTCCATCCTGCGCGGTAGCCGAGATCGATGATTTGATCTTTGGTTGGTCTTAGATCTTCCATAGGGTGTCTTCCATTGCTTTCTTGTGTCGATCATAGCGCTCAAATTGCTCTAACACACGTTTTGCAAATACGAGGGCGGCGGGTGACTCGTAGATCACTCCATGCTCTTGCCCTTCCACGTCAGCCCCGTGATGCTCACCCCAGCAAACACATCTTTCACAGGACAGCGTCTCACCGAGCCTTGAGGCCGTCTCGTCAAGTTCAGATGAAGAATTCGTCATCATCAGACACAAATCCATAGTGCAGATGATATGCCAATGCAATCACGTAGACCCCGACGAGGAAGCGGTGAAACAAGCGGTGGTAGAAGCGGCGTACGAGGTCGTCCATATATATGTCTATCTCAGTTAACCAAGACTGTCCCGCCCGAAGTAGGTGCCGATTGCAGCGGCGGCGGCGAGGACGCTCCCGATCGCCGTCGTCGACCAGTCCCGCCTCGTGGAGCGCTCTTCGAGCGTGGTTATACGTTCTTTGAGACCAGAATCACCATTGCCGAGCACATCGTTTTCAAGCGCAGTAATGCGCCGACCATGTGATTTTCCCTGCTCCTCGATACGAGCCAGAGAACCCACTACAGTGTCGCGGAATTCTTGGTCATCCATCTCAATTTACATCTAACTCACGTCGCGTGTACATGAAACGCAAGATCTCTACATTGACCGCCACTATATGCGCGGCAATCGGAGCAGGGAAAGCCATGTTTTCGGGTTCCAGGGTCCAGGTAAATTCTCCGTCGTAGCCGCGTGACCAGACACGATAGGGCGGAGGGCAGGTGCCCTCTGAAAGGAGCGCGTCGTCCAGGTGTTGTGATTCAAACATCACAGCGCGTCCACCCACGCTTCGATGGCTGCCCAGCGATCCGTGTCATTGGTGGTGGTCGCAAAGGTGGCTTTGAGCGCCTCGGTTGGCGTCGGAAGGCGAGGGGTGGGAACAGGCTTCGTGGCTTCGCGCGTCGCGATGGTTTCATCGAAGTCGGCTTTGATCATCTCCACGATGCCATTCGGAAGTGGGCTCAGATCACGAATGGACCGCCACAGGCGATGCGTGTTGCCCCCTGTGCCGTTGCCATTGAAGCCGAGGTGTTCTGCTTCGCGATCTTGAAACCAAGTGGAGAGGGTGGGATCCCCGCGCTCCACACCGTGTGCGTTGAGAACCGTGCGTCGTTCTTCGAGATAGTGGTAATGCATTAGCTATTCCCCACCAAGCTATCGAGCGGAAAGGCGACAGCCATCCAACCATGAGTCACATATCCCCCTTGCGTCAGACTTGACGCGAGTGCCCAACCACCATTGATCCCCGTTAGGCGAGAGATCGCGTTATACCCGCCGTATCCCCACCCCACATCGACATCAAGAAACTCAGTTGTGAGACTAAACGACGAGTCCATCTCCCACATGGACAACCCAGCCCCCGAGGGAGTGGTGTTAAGTGACCTACATCGCATGAGAAGAAGCTGCGTCCCGATATAGTACATCGAATATTCGCGAGCAAGGATGGTGTCCACATCGATGCTGGTATCGATCGCGGCGACTTTGCTTGCCGTGTAGGTAAAGGTAAAGCCGTCCTCATCCCCGCTAATAACCGCCGTATGTCCATCGTCTTTGTAAATCGTGAGAAGTGCCGTCGTCGAAATCGCCGTACTGACGGTCCCCATCAAATTCGTGTCTGTGGGCTGATTTGATCCGGCGATCGTGACTGCTACAGCAGTTAATCCCTCCCCATCTGCAAGGTCAATCGAATCCACTTCATAGGTATCCGTCCCGGCATTGTTGTTCCCAGCGGCGAAGAGAATTCGATTATCGGAAGTGCCGGGACTGTCTATAGCGAAAAATGTGGGAACGTCTACATTGGTTGCGGTGAAATTTAGAGTGATTGTGTGATCTCGGCCCAGCACACCGTCATGTATCCAATGATTCCCAGAGCGCCGATACTCTAAGACACTGATCGTGTTGGTCGAAAGAACGTCAACGACCAGGCAATGAGTGGGAGCCCCGCTGTTATCAGCCCACACTGGGACATAGTGAAACGGCCCAGTAGTGCCAGGAACACCAGCCCCGATGAGCTGCAACTTCGGGTTTGTGTCTGAGGTCCAAGAGAAGTCCGTCCCGGCTGAATCCATCTGAAGGACCTGATCCGCCGCCCCCTTCGCCAGTAGTTCAAACGCCCCTGTGGAGGCTCCCTTGATAAGGCCCCCTTCAGCGATAGCAGCTACGTTCAGTTCGAGTCCACCAAACTCGTGCTTAAGGATTCCACTGACCGTGGTCACAGTCGTCCGGAAGTACACCTCACCATCAGAGTCTGCGGCCCATTGCTCGCTCCCTCCGGAGTCGAGAATCTTGAACTTCCGTGCGCCAGCGGCGTCGGGGAGCTTAATACTGGCATCCGTGGAATTATTGACGTGATAGGTGAAGCCAAACTGCGCCGCGCCGGTGAGCGCGTTGACGAACTGCGTAATATCTGTCGCGACAATTTCGCTCGTACCTGCGGAGGGTGAGTTAAACGCTGTCACCTAGACGGTCCTTCCGTACGTGTGGAGGTCATTATAGAGCAAGCCCGTGTTGTAAATTGCCGCTTCGCCCACCTTGTCCGTGGCATCAATACCTTGAATCTCTATGATGGTCTGAAAGCGTGGCTGCTCGTTGGTTGATTGAATCGTGACTACCCGTGAAGCCATCGAGAGAATGTGCATGTCGGCGAGGTCGCGCTCGGGAGTAAAGATCCGCACGGGCTGTGTCTGTCGCCACGCAGCACGGATCTGAGAGCGAATGAATGCGCCAGTCTGATCATCTTCACCTTCATTGTGCATGACCTGATGATCATCGGCGGTGATGGCAAAGTTACGTGCCTGGGTCTTCTCTCCGTGGAAGAACGCACTCCATGTGTATCCCCGCATAATGGGCGTGGACCCAGGGGTGCCTGCGGCACGGTGAAAGGTGAACTTCGTGGCGATGTTTCGTCCCGTTGTCGAGGCGGGGACGAACAACTCAAAGGAGGTTGTGTCCGTGGTGAGTGTGGGCAGTGCCGTGAACGTCGTGTCTTCTAACTCAGTGACAATGCTTGTCGCAAAGGATGGCGTGATCGTCGTCGTGGCCGAGATGCTGCGCCCCTCGACGCGGAGAAGCGTGTAGGCTTTCTCGCGTGAGACATCACCGCCATCCATCCACGGACAGAGGATCGTACCTTCATCCGCGAAGCGACAGTTGCTGTCTTGGATCGCTACGAGTCCTGCACGCGGCAGAATGATGTGTCGGACCTCGGAGCCGCGCCGGAAGAGCAACCACGGGTTACTGGTGCCATTGACAGTGGCAGGGACGATCTGGAGCACGTCACAGACGTTGGAGCCGAGATCGATGCCCCAGTCCCAGGCCCAGACTTCCTGGCGGGAAGTTTCAGAACCAGAGCGGAACCCGGTCGGGCGTCCACGCATGAGGCGGTAATCCCCACTGATATTCTTGATGGCGATGTAGACGTAGTTCTCGTCTCCAGTGCCAAAGGTCGGCTGTCCGACATTTAAACTGGTGCCGTAGGCATTCTCGGGAGGGAAGATCGTCTCCTGGTCCGAGTCCCCGAAGGGGTTCCAGCGCACGAGACGGTTTCGGATGGGATAGATCGTATTGTGATTGCGCCAGACGAACGCGCCAAACCCCAACGCGTCGAACTGTGCGGAGCGAAAGTCGGGATTCTCATCCGCGACATTCCCGTCACGATCGAAGGAGTAGCGCCCGTCATCCTTGAAGGTAATAAGGTTGTCGATACGTGCAGAGCCGCCCATTGGCTGCACCCAGTTGATCCCGGCTGAAGTGTTTCCAATTCTGGTCGCGGCAGTCCACTCACTCCCGCCATTGCGGCCATCCGAACTCGTCTTCAGTTCGTTCGTCCCACCATGCTTGACGAGGATCGGGACGTTGTTGCTGTCGTGATACACCGCGAACCCTGTCGCGGCGGGATCGTCGAGCGTCGATGGCACCCCCGCCGTGACGAAGTAATCTTCGGTGTACTCGTAAGGAGTCTGTGCGAGCTTGAGCGTGACATTATCTACCGTGCCCGCGAACGAAGCATCGGCACTGAATTCCAGTAATGCGCCTGATCCTGCGACGATGTTGTCGGTGAACACTCCCGCTGCCTCACGCAGCGTCCCGCTCGTCCCGCCCACCTTCGGAGTGAGACCGCCCGCAGATCGCGTCAGGGTGTAGGTCAGGGTGTAGGTCGCACTCGCTGTCAGCGATACCGATTGTTCCAAGTCGCCTGCGGTTGTAGCCGTTTTCGTGGCGACACCGGATCCAATGGACCATTCACTATTCCCTTTGACCCAGTTCGTGTCTGCGGCGAAAGTACCGTTGGTGACCTCTTCCTGCTCCGAGCTAAATGGAACGAAGATGTTCCCGTTGAACTCCACAGGCTGTCCACTAATGCTGGCAGGGAAGGTATCTTTGAGATCCCAGGCCGTCGTGCCGGTATTCCACTGATACACCTTGGTCGCCGCGAAAGCAAAAAGCTTGTCTCCCGAGGTGACGAGGAAGAAGTCCGCCGCGAAGGTGCCCCCTGTGAGGAGGGCCTCGACGCGCGGGGCAAGGTAAGCATGTCGATGTTGGAGAATCGCCATGTTGGTGAGTGAGGCCACCTGGAGGAGTGATTCGGTGTTGTCGTCTTCAATGTCTTGGTGTCCGATCCCGAAGGACCAGTCATCCTGCCCACTCTTTTGATTCGGAATGGCATCCGGGATGGACGGAGTCTCATAGATCGGGAGTCCGGTGTCCGGATCGATGACCAGCATGAGCCCCACCAAAGTGGAATCATCGAGACGCATGACCAAATCGTAGGCTTCACTCGTGAGTTCGGTTGGCCCGGGCACTAGGACACCACCCGGATGTTACGCGCGCGCCGCCCCAGCGTTTTATAGGTGTCGTTGAAGTCACCCTGAAAGCTCTGGTGCAAGGCTTCTACTTGGTCACGAGACAGTCCGCTCAACTCATTTCGCCATCGCTTGAGGGCTTCAATGGTCCCCGCAATGGCAAACAACTCGGCTTCTTGGTCGGTAATGACAATCGAAGTCGCGTACGCCGTAGGGCTGGTGACCAGTCCCTGCCCCTGGATGAAGAGCTGTCGACCACGGGGGAGTTTCTCGGAGAACTCAATCTCACGCGCCCCTCGATCGTGGTACTGCCAATTCTCCAGGCGCTGATTGAATAGAAGGGGACTTTTGATCCCCATGTAGAGCCAGCCATTGCTGATGAAGTAGTCGAAGGCGGGCGAGGCGCTGGTGTTGCGAATCGTGGGCACAATGGACGTGGCCCCAGAACGCACATTGAGCGTAACGTGCATGAGTTCCCACCCAGTGCCTCCATGCGTTGCTGAATCGCTGTTGGTCGTGCCATCACTCAATCGAATTGTGAGACGACTCGCGGTTCGACAGTAGATCCACCGGGCGTAGCTCAGTGCAATCCCAGTCAGATCCGCATTAGTCGCCGTGTGCGTTTCGGTCACCACCCCGGTTTGCGAGGCGGCGGCAACAGCCTTCACTGCGCTATCGCCGTATTTGGGTACGTCGGTATACCCGTCCTTGCGGCTAAACACTGTGAGTGTCACCTGAGAACCACTGAGGCCATCCGTAGAGGCCCCGTTGGTGTTCGTGAGGAAGTTGTTTTGAGTCCCGTCTGCGGCAGGGGTCTCTAGGAAGATAGCCGTAGGGCGTCCTTCAATGTCACTGGGGACGGTGTAACGGTCGCTCTGGCCGTTGACAACGAGCGAGGAATCCTCGATCAGCGCCGAAAGATTGGGAAACACACGCCGTCGTGCCGTCTGGAGCGACAAGAGCATCCGCGAGGGTTGGAGCACTTTATGGAGTTCAAATGTGTTCCCAGAGGCGGTGCTGCTGGAGAAAGCCACTTCGACAGTGATCTTGCCGGTGGATTGAGTGAAACTGCGAACTCGGCGTTCCTCCGCGTCATTGCTGCCTGACGTTGCGCGGAGCCACCACCCTTTGTACCAGTCATTGGACTCATTAGAGAGAGCGGTATCCACAACAGTCGTCGTCGTGCCATTTGATGTCGCGGCGACCGCACGGAACCCACCTAAGAGCTGGGCCATGTTCTGTACGATTGCCTGAGCTGTAACTGCCATCGTCTATCTCCGGCGCATCCGGATGCGTCCAATGACCTCGCCTGTCGCCATCAGGGGTTTCGCAAGAGGGCGCGGAGTTGCTTGTTCTCCTCAGGGGTCAGCGGAGCCCCCTCGGTATCAGGGGCGGGCGTCGGGGCATCCTCGACAAGCACCCCAGCCCGTGGGTCGTCCGCAGGGTCATCGAACTCGAAGCCTTCTGCGGGTCGCCCATGCGCTTGTCCAATTCGTGTGGCCCACGCACCAAGAGGTTGGCTGAAAAGTTCGTCCTTTGAGCGAGTTCCTGCATACCACTCGCCTGTGTCGGTGAATTGGATGACTCGTGTTGGCATTATTCGCTCCTAATTTAGCAATGTATAAGAAATCCACGACCCAGTAAGCAGCTTGGTA
>Ga0114996_10003306_pt1 | contig 20172 bp, 15 predicted proteins | sample ArcticOcean_MG_C_4_FD_87039 | JGI IMG/M metagenome (GOLD analysis project Ga0114996, IMG submission 87039) | Marine microbial communities from western Arctic Ocean - ArcticOcean_MG_CB4_134 | ecosystem: Environmental > Aquatic > Marine > Oceanic | place: Arctic Ocean: Canada Basin | collected...
CCGGACGGTCTGCCGCTCGCGCGTTGTTGTTCCGGCCCGCGGGCCGGAACAACAACGTTTGCTTTCTACCGTAAACCGTTGGGGTTTACAGTCGCTTGTAAGATACAAGGGCCGGCTGTGCCGCACGCGAGTCACATTTGACGTCGCTGGTCAATCGGCGTCCGGGACACCCGGACCTACGTCAATTACCCGGCAGCTAACTCGTCTCACACCAACTGTGGGATCGGTGTCGCTTGGGTGATTGCCTCGACAATGTCGGTGGGCATGCCTTGGGCGATGCGGAGTTCACCGGGATCGAGCAGGGTGTGCATAATTGTGGCCAGCACGTTGGGGCTGGTGACGACGTCGCCTGCGGGGACCGATGCGGTTCGGTTTGAGCGGCCGATGACCTGGCCCATTGGCAGTCCGCCACCGGCAAACGCCAGCGTACACAGATTGCCCCAGTGATCGCGGCCGCCCTTCTTGTTGATTCGCGGCGTGCGGCCGAACTCGCCGGTGATCACAAACAGCACTTTCTCCGACAGGCCCCGTTCTTCGAGGTCTTCCAGAAACGCGCTGGCCGCCCGATCGACCGCCCCGCCGAGCAACGGCATGCCGTCATCGACGCCGAACGCGTTGCCGTGCATGTCCCAGCCGGCACTGGTGACCGTGACAAAGCGGCAGTCGGCCTCAATCAGCCGTCGCGCCATCAGCAGTTGTTTTCCCAAAGCGACGGGCGATTGCCTGAGCAGGTTCTTGTTCTTCTTCTTGTACAGCGACGGGGGAATGTCGAATCGCGACGTATCGTACCGCTCCAACAGGCGGGGATCTTCCTTCGAGAGATCGAAGGCGTCGCTGATGCCGCCGAGAATGACGTCGAACGCCTGCTGCTGGAACTGATCGGCTCCGCCCAGCACGTCGGCGTGATCGATCTGTCGTTTGTAACTGTCGAGTCGGTTGAGCAAAGCGCGGCGATCACCCAGTCGCTGTTCGGGGATGCGCAATCGCATGTTGTTGACAATGTCGCCGCCGGAACTTGGATCGAACGGTGTGTAGGCTTTCGGTAGCGAGCCGACGGCGGTCACGCGGCTGACTTGCGCGCCGAGCTTTTTGTATTGTTCACCGGCTGCCGGCGGTGCCAGCACGGTTGCGTTGGGGATGCCGGTTTTGGGACTGGTCACGCCGGCGACGCGGGCGTACAGCGATGCCATGTTCGCACCGGTTGAGTTGCCGCCGGCCATCACATGCTCTGCCGCCTTGCCGTGACTGCCGATTCCGTGCCGATAACTCCGCACCACCGCCATGCGGTCGGCGAAATTTGCCAACTGCGGAAGATGGCTGCCAAACGTGACGCCCGGCAGTCGAGTTTTCACCTCGCCGAACATTGCCCGGTATTCGACCGGAGCAGTCATCTTCGGGTCGAAGGTCTCAATGTGCGTCGGACCACCCTGCAAATTCAGAATGACGACGGCCTTGTCGCGGACAAATCCGCTGCCCGCTTGCGCGTTGGCAGCCATCAGTTTGGAGAGGCTCAATCCGCCGATTGAAAGCGTGCCGACCTGCAAGAAGTCTCGCCGGGACCACCCCTCACACGTGCGGCTTTGTCCGTCGCCAAACAATGTGAACATCGCAATCTCTTTTCTGTCGGCGGAAAAACAGGGCGAATAATCGACGGGTAACAGGGCGTTCAGATCAACTGAAGTTTATCCGAGCGAACCGTGTAGATCAACAGGCGGGTTGCTTCGCGGAAACCCTTGCTTGCGCGACGGGCTGGTTTTCGACCCTATTGTAACGTCACAACTCTTATCGGCACTATTGGCCGGTTGCACCATTCGGCCCGCTCACGTACGCTCATCCCATGGCGCACGTCTGCTTCACACCACATCTCGAAAAGCACGTTGACTGCCCATCGCAGGACGTCAACGGGGCGACGGTCCGGGAATCGCTCGATGCCGTTTTTAAAGAAAATGCGAGACTCCGCGGTTATATTCTGGATGATCGCGGCCGACTGCGGCAACATGTCGTGATCTTCGTCGATGGAAAACCGATCGTTGATCGCGAACGGCTGAGCGACAGCGTCACAGCGACCAGCGAAATCTACATAATGCAGGCTCTCTCCGGCGGATAGCGAGTCAATCTCGCTGCGAGCCAACGGTTCGCAGTCATTGCGGTGCATTGCACCGCAGCTCTTCAATACTTACCAGGACACCACAGCATTATGAACAACCGCATCTTCGCCGGGACGCGCAAAGGGCTGTTCACGATTGATCGAGCGGGCGACGGTGGCCGTTGGGAGATCACGAACGTCGATTTCCTCGGTGTGCCGGTGACGATGTTTCTGCGAGATGACCGCGACGGCTCGCTGTACGCGTCACTCAATCACGGTCATTTCGGTAACAAGCTGCATCGTTCAGCCGACGATGGCGAGAACTGGGAAGAGTGTGCCGTCCCGGTTTATCCGGAAGGAGCCGAAATTGGACGGCATCCTTTTTCGGGTGAAGACGACCCGTTGAATCAACCGAAGCCTGCCAGTTTGAGTGAGGTTTGGGCTTTGGAAACCGGCGGCCCATCGCATCCGGATCTCTTGTGGGCCGGCACGATTCCTGGCGGCTTGTTCCGTTCACGGGATCGCGGCACGTCGTGGGAGCTTGTCGAGACGTTGTGGAATCGTCCCGAGCGGTTGCATTGGTTTGGCGGAGGCAAAGACCTTCCGGGAATTCATTCCATTTGCGTCGATCCTCGCGATAACAACCGGGTTGCGGTCGCTATTTCATGCGGTGGCATCTGGATAACAGAAGACGGCGGCGAATCCTGGAACTGCCGAGCCGACGGTATGCGGGCCGACTATCTCCCGCCCGAAGCTACGAACGACCCCAATTTGCAGGATCCCCATTGTCTGGTGCAGTCGCCCACCAACCCCGATTGTTACTGGGTACAGCATCACAATGGCATTTTTCGTAGTACCGACAACTCCGCATCGTGGCAGGAACTTCAGGATGTGCCACCGTCCGCCTTCGGTTTCGCCGTCGCCGTTCATCCCCAAGCTGCCGAAACCGCCTGGTTCGTCCCTGCAGTCAACGACGAAAACCGAGTGCCGGTTGACGGGGCGGTTGTCGTCACGCGAACGCGCGACGGCGGGGCGAGTTTCGACGTGCTGAGCGACGGTTTGCCGCAGCAGCATGCGTACGACATCGTCTTTCGCCACGGCCTCGATATAGACGAAACCGGTGACCGTCTTGCCGTCGGCTCATCGACCGGCTCGCTGTGGGTGACCGAAGACGGCGGCGATGCGTGGAGTACCGTTTCGACACATCTGCCCCAGGTGTACTGCGTGCGGTTTGGGCAGTGATACTAGCATTGGGTACTTCCACCCGTGACAATTTCAGCCCAACCTACCTCGTTTTAGGGTTTTGAGACTTTTCAACCTGCAGCGAACGTGTAAGAATACCGAAGCAATAGTGAAGTCCAATGGAAGAAAACGTCAGTTCGGTCGTTTCGGGTGTTGAGTTGTTGTCGCCGCCGTTTTTTCGGTCGGGTGACAAACTCTGTAGCCTGCGATGCGATCAGCTTGACCTGCTGGGAAGTGACGAGTCGGCGGCGATGGAACTGTTAAATATCCTGACGGAAACCAATGTGGGGGAACTCACAGCTCGCGAGCACCCCACGCTCAAGCCGAGTGACACCATCGCAACCGGTGCCGCAGAAATGCGACGCGCCAGTCATGGCAGCGCGCTCATCTGCGACGAAAACGGCAAGCTGGTCGGGATCTTCACTGAACGCGACCTGCTTCGTTTGATCGATCAGGGTGGCAGTTTCGACTCTCCTTTGTCCGAAGCCATGACCGCCAACCCGAAAACAGTCTCGTCCACAGACTCGCTGCTGGATGCAACCCGATACATGGATGAGGGAGGCTACCGTCGATTGCCGGTTGTCAACGAAGATGGAACTCCGGTGGGAATCGTCGATGTAAAAACGGTCACCCACCTGCTGGTTGAACACTTTCCGCAAGCCGTTTACAACCAGGCTTCTCAATCGGAAACTACTGCCAGGGATCGCGAAGGCGCGTAACGGCATCTTAGAATGAACACCCTCTGGACCCGCCAAACCCGCCCGTCGGCCGCACCACAGTGGCAAAGCCGCCAGGAAAACCTACCACCGCTGCACGAAATGAAACGACAGCCGACAACACCAAATCGACGAATGGGTTTGAATCCTTCTCGGCGATTTCCGGACGGTGCGTTGGCACGAAATAATTATCTGTCATCATTGCTGCGTCAGAGCACGAGGAGTCGATGAACGATGGCATCGCCAGATGTTGCCACCACGCCCAACGCCACCGGCAAACAATTTGAAGAACTCGACGACGTCGTCATTCGCTTTGCTGGCGATAGCGGCGACGGTATGCAGTTGGTCGGCACGCAGTTCACGAACGTTTCTGCCAGTTTTGGGAACGACGTCAGTACGCTGCCCGACTTTCCGGCCGAGATTCGCGCGCCTGCCGGTTCGCTGAGCGGCGTCAGCGGTTTTCAGCTGCAATTCTCCTCGCACGATATTTATACGCCTGGAGACGCCGTCGATACGCTGGTTGCGATGAATCCCGCCGCCCTCAAGACGAGTGTGGCCGACCTCAAACGCGGCGGAACGTTGATCGTCAACGAGGACGCCTTCGAAAAGGGCAACCTCACCAAGGCGGGGTACGACCACAATCCGCTTGATTCGGAAGACGAACTCGCTGGCTACAGTCTTCATCGCGTTCCGATGACCCGGCTGACACGCGACGCCGTCGATGGGCTGGGCCTCTCACTCAAAGAAGCCGACCGCTGCAAGAACTTCTTCGCATTGGGGCTGGTTTACTGGCTGTACGAGCGGGACCGAACGCCGACCGAAGACTGGGTGAAATCCAAGTTCGCCAAGAACCCTGATATCGTCGCGGCGAATCTCAGAGCACTCAAAGCGGGAAGCGATTTCGGTTATTACACCGAATCGTTCACCGTGCATTACCGAGTCTCGCCGGCAAAACTGAAGCCAGGCAAATATCGGAAAATTACCGGCAACGAAGCTCTCGCTTTCGGCTTGGCGACCGCAGCCAAACTCGTCAACGAAGAACTGATTTTCTCCGGGTATCCGATCACTCCCGCCAGCGACATTCTGCATGAACTGGCCAAGCTGAAGAATTTTGGTGTGAAGACGTTTCAGGCGGAAGATGAAATTGCCGCGATGTCCGCAGCCGTCGGCGCTGCATTCGCCGGAACGCTGGCGGTCACTGCCAGCAGCGGCCCGGGTATTTGCCTGAAGGGCGAAGCGATGGGGTTGGGTGTCATCACCGAACTTCCCATCGTCATCGTCAATGTTCAGCGGGGTGGTCCCAGTACCGGACTGCCGACGAAAACCGAGCAATCCGACTTGCTGTTATCGATGTTCGGCCGCAATGGTGAATCGCCGCTGCCAATTGTCGCCGCCGCAACACCCGCCGATTGTTTCGACGCCGCACAGGAAGCCATGCGACTTGCAGTCGAATTCATGACGCCGGTGATTTTGCTTTCCGACGGATACATTGCCAACGGTGCCGAACCGTGGCGGATTCCGGAAATCTCCGATTTGAGGCCAATTCGGGTTGAGCATCCCACAGAACTGAACGGCGATGAGGACTTCCTGCCCTACAAACGCGACGAACGATTGGTCCGTCCGTGGGTACGAACGGGAACCCCCGGTTTCGAGCATCGCCTGGGCGGGCTGGAGAAGGCAGACGTGACCGGTCATGTGGAATATTCGCCCACAAATCACCAGCACATGACCAATGTCCGCAAAGCAAAAATCGCTGGCATCGCCAACCATATTCCGGAACAGGAAATCGACGGCCCCGACTCGGGCAAACTGCTTGTCGTGAGTTGGGGGGGAACGTATGGAGCGGTTCGGACCGCAGTGCGGCAGTTCATCAGTCGCGGAGAATCTGTCGCGCATGCTCATCTGCGTTACCTGAATCCGTTCCCACGCAACCTCGGGGACTTGTTAAGCAGTTACGACAAAGTACTCGTTCCCGAACTCAACAACGGCCAATTGCGGTTGCTGTTGCGAAACGAATTTCTTGTTGATGCGCAGGGTTTGAACAAGGTTCAAGGAAAACCATTCCTTGTCGGCGAACTCGTTGAACACATTGAAACATTGCTGTGAACGTGCCGCGCATAGTTTCCTTTTCGTAATTCGGGAATACTTAAGAGACATACCTTTGGGGTGTGAGTTAGATACTGGGAAAGTTGAGAGAGTCAAATGAGTGTTGAATTGCCGGTGCTGAACGCCAAGGATTTTGCGAGCGACCAGGAATTGCGCTGGTGTCCTCGCTGTGGCGACTACTCCATCCTGGCTCAAATGAAGAAGGTGCTGCCGACGCTCGGCATTCCCAAAGAGAAATTTGTGTTCGTCTCGGGCATCGGTTGTTCCAGTCGGTTCCCTTATTACATGGACACGTTCGGTTTTCACAGCATTCACGGTCGCGCGCCCGCGATTGCGACCGGTGTCAAATTGGCTGCACCGGATTCTCAGGTCTGGGTCATCACTGGCGACGGAGACGCACTCTCCATCGGCGGCAATCATCTCATGCACGCCATCCGCCGCAATGTGAACCTGAAAATCGTTCTGTTCAATAATCAGATCTACGGGCTGACCAAAGGCCAGTACTCTCCCACCAGTCCCGTTGGAAAACGAACCAAGAGTACGCCGTACGGTTCGATCGATAATCCTCTCAGCCCGCTCAGTGTTGCCATCGGGTCCGAGGCGTCGTTCGTCGCCCGAACAGTCGATGTCGATATCAAGCATCTGACGATGGTCCTCGAACGGGCGGCACACCATCATGGCACGTCGTTTATCGAGGTCTACCAGGACTGCAACGTCTTCAACTCCGGTGCGTTCCTCTACGCATCCAAGAAGAATCAGAAGGCGGACAACGTTGTCTATCTCGAACACGGCAAACCGTTGATCTTTGGAAAGCAGCGGGATAAGGGCATTCGTGTCAACGAGGCCAACCGACCTGAAGTTGTCGAATTGGGCAGCGGCATCACAGAAGATGACCTGTTGTTCCACGATGAACAGTCGCCCGAGCCGAGCCTCGCGTTTCTGCTGGCCCGCATGCGACATCCCGAATTCCCCGAGCCGATGGGTGTCTTTCGCGATGTCGAACGCCCCGTGTACGACGAACAGGTCGAACTTCAAATGCAGGCAGCCCGCGAAAGTAAAGGGGACGGCGACCTCGAAGCCCTATTCAACACGGGAGATACCTGGACCGTCGAGTGACCGCGTCGATTGTTCGCAAATGACCTCGTTGCTCCTCTAACGGAAGATTCATCGATGAACTGTCCAGATTGTGGTCACGATAACATCGACGGCGACGATATGTGCGCCGCCTGTGGCCAACCCCTCATTCAGCTGGACCCCAAGGGCAGCGAACTCGAGCAGACCATCACCAAGCATACCATTGCGGTGCTTGCCCCCAAGAAGCCGGTTGCCGTTCAGGCGACGGCAACGGCACGCGAAGCCATCAACGACATGGTAAGCCACGGCATCGGCTGCCTCATCGTTGAACAGGATGGTAAACTGGTCGGCATTGTCACCGAACGCGATGTGTTGAACAAGATCTCTGAGAAGCTCCCGCTGGAACAGCCGGTCACCGAATTCATGACGGTCGCACCGACAACTATCGATGCGACTGAATCCATTGCCTACGCCCTGAATACGATGGATCTTGGCGGATATCGCCATCTCCCCATTGTCGATGACGATGGGAAGGCTGTTGGTATCATCTCCGTTCGCGATATTCTGCGATTCCTCTGCATTCGCTTTGCGGAGTTACGCAGCGACACCAAATGACCACGCCGCACGACCTCATCAAGGACGATGATCGTGAACACACCGTCGGACGATTCGGTCATGGCACCGGCCGTCCTCATTCTCTCGCAGATTCGCACCGCGGAAATGCAGCCGGCGCTGGCAGCCATCGAGCGGCATTTTCCCGGGGCCGACGTGCGCTCTCTCGACGACCCGACAAACGTCGAACGTGTTGTCACCCAAGACGGTTGGTTTCCCGATCTGGCGGTTGTCTTGCAGCATTGGCCCGGCGAATACACAGCAGCTGACGCCGACCGACTGCTGACGCTGTTACCGTTGGCTCGCTGGATTTGCATTCGCGGTGTCTGGTGTGAGTCGGACGGACGCAATGGCACTGCGTGGCCGGATGCCATCTGTGTTCCGGCCCGTTCGGCCTCACGGCGAATCCGCCTCGAACGTTCTGTGCTGGACGGTACCGCGAACGCACTTCCGCTCACCGCATCGCGTGATGAGAATTTCACATTCGAGCACATGCCGCCGCACAATGAATTGCCCCAGGCCGCGCTCGGAAAGACGCGCAAGGTGACGACGCTCACCAACGATGCGGAATTGCGCCGTGTACTTCACGATCTACTTGCAGCCGGCGGCTTCAGCTCGGAAACGTCGCTGGGAGGCGATTCGGCTCCCAATGCAATCGTGTGGGACGCCGATCCCATCTCTCCTGATCGTTGTTACGAATTACGTCGGATTCACGCCGCGCATCCGCAAGCCGTCATTGTCGCGATCTCGACGATGGCCCATCCGGAAGATATCGAGGTTCTCTCAGCATGCGGCGCCGCCGACGTCATTCCGAAATTGCATTTTGCCGAGATGCTACCGAGATCACTCCGAGCCGCGCTCACAATGAGCGGCACAGCGGGCGACTGACGATTTCAAGCCGCCCCATTCGGCTTTCGCACGCTCGCCTTCTTCTTCGTCGGAGCAGGGGGACTGCCTGCCGGGCGGCCTTGAATCGGGCGAACTTTTTCCCCGGGCGGTACGATCTCCAGCACAAACAGAACCTGAAGCGGTGTTCCTTTCAGCCGGGAATTGCTTGTGATCGAACGATCTGCCGCCTTCGCCTCTGGCGCGTTGGCTCCAAGTTGTTTCTTCTGTTTTTCCAGACTTTCGACCAGAGGACGCGCCCCGGAAGGCTCTTGCCCTCTTTTCTTACTCCTCAGTATTGCCGGTGCAAGGCTTAATTCGAGTTGCCGCGAGATGCGATCCAGTTCTGCCAACCGTTGTCGGCGTTCAAGGACGATTCGCCCTTCCTTGCTGTTGACCTTTTTCAGTTCTTTGCCGTTGGCGGGTTTTCCATCCAATACGGCTTTCGGCGCACTCTCCGCCGTTGCACGTCGCGGCAACGACTTGCGACTGGTGTCGTCTTTGGCTCCGTCCGCGCGGGGTGACTTTGCTGCGTTGAATCCGCTGCGAAGGCGTCGATTGGCACGACCGCCAAATGCCAACTGTGCCGGTGTCGCCTGCGCCAGCTGAGCAATCGTGATCGGCGAATCAATTTTCATTGGCTGAAATTTCGATTCCCGCTCGATCTGCTCGAAGACGGCAGCAAGCTGTGGTCCGGTTGCTTCAACATACACGGCGACCAATCGGCCGTCCGGTTTCGGCAGTGCCGATTCGGCGTCCACCGCATCGCGTGAATTCTCTTGCTGTTGGCCAGCGTCTGCGGTCAACTCTTGCGGAATGTGGTTTCGCGATAGCAGCACCTGGAGGTACTTCAGCCCCTCCCGCCGATCGACCACTGTCAGTCGAACAACCGAAATCTGACCCGCCGAACGCTCCAGTGCTTCCACGATCTGACCAATTTCGGCACGTCGCAGATTGTCGCTAAACGTCAGTCCGCCCGCAGGGGCATCACCCGTTCTTCCGCGGCTCGCAATGGTACTCTTCTCTGTTGCACTCTTTCCAAACCGTTCGGGGCTGCCTTCATCGAAGAACCGTTCAGTCGGCGAAGACTTAGCAGAGTCACCGGCGATCCCGTGACTCTCATTCTCAAATTCGTTCTTACCACGAAAACCAACAATCGCTTCCTCGGTCGGTGCCTGCATCTCGAAGAACCGGTCGCCATTGTCCGCCGTCAAATCACGCCCGCCCGCATCTTCAGTCGTAGCGACCGGCCAACGCTGTGGTGATTCGCCGGCCCACTTTGGTCCGAAGAACAACGTCACGGTAAGAAACAGCACCGCTGCAACGGACAGCACAATTCCAAAGCCCTGTGACCACCGCGGATGTTGTGCGGAACCGTGGGCAGTCGATGCTGGTTTCGCGACGGGTCGCGCCGTGCGCTTTTCCACGCCAGCCGCAAAGTCATCGGGCAATGAATCGCACGGCAACTCTCCCAGCCATTCGGAGATATTGCCGATCTCCGTCAACTCATCGCGGGCATCGAGTGACTGCTCCAGCCGCAGCTTGGCGTTTGCTCGTTCCGCGGCTGTCAGTTCGTCGTCGAACCATGCCGAGATCTGGTTGTTGGGATCGTGATGGTTCATTTCAGACAGTTCCGATTCACCGAGAGGTGACGCCGTATTCCTGGCATCGTCACATTCGACGGGAAATTTGGAAACAAAGTTCCCCAAACTTCGCTCCGAAACGCTGATTTCGCCCGGAATTCCATGCACCAGACCTCTGTGAAAGCCGTTCATTCCACACAACCGGCAGGAATTGCCGCTTGCTGGCGTCGCCGAACTGCCCGCGTTACGATGGCGCTCGTGCCGTCGGTGGGTGATATAACGGCCAGCAAGACGCCGGTTTCTCGGCGAGGCGTTTTCAGATTCGTGTGTCTCAAGCTTAACGGAATTGTCCAATGGCTGTTGGTATGGGTTTTGCCGAAATTCTGATGATATTGGTGTCGGGCGGCGGACTGTTTTCCGGCGGAGGCATTATGGGCTTGCCACCTGGCGAACGCGACGCGGCACTCGTTAAATGTGCTCCGGATTATACGCTCATTTATGCCGAATGGGCCGAGCGATCCACGGGAAAAGCGGGTGCGCCCGGAATCGATGGTTTGGCTGCCGATCCGGAAATCCGGACGTTCATCAAGGATGTCGATCGCGCGATTCTGGCCATGATCGAACGGGAAACCGAGGGCGGCCGACAGGAAGAGCGGATACTCGGCGAGGCGCTGCCGCCACTCATCAAGAGCTTATTGATGAGGCCGGGATGTCTGTACGCAAACGTTGATACCGACGCGGCCGCCAAAGCTTTGGAGCAAGGCGGCGGCCGGTTTGCGAGCATCGCCGGTCTGCGGGTCACGCTGATTGTCAACGGCGGAGACCGTGCCGACGACATGGCCAAAAGAATCGATCTGCTGATCGACTTGTTAGCTTCCGAATTACCGATTAAAAAAACGGAAAACCTTCAACATCAGAAGATTCCGCTGCCACTGCCTGGCGGCGGATTGACCATTCACCGCCACAAGAATTACTTCATCGTCGGTTTTGGTGAAGGGACCATCGATGCGGCCATCGCCGGCCTGTCGGGCAAATCGAAAGGACTGGCGGCCAACGCCCGTTTCCGCGCTGCCATGCAGCGCGTCGAGATGAAACGAACCGCCGGCGTCACCTGGATCGACGTCAAAGGGATCGTTTCAAAAACATCGCAAGCCATGGGTTTGCAGGGGGCGATGATTGTCGGCATGGCGAAAATGACCGGGGCCGACGCCATCGACTCCGTCTCCGTCTGCACCGGCGTTGTCGATGGACAGATCCGCACGAAGAATTACATCACCACCGGCGGTAAGACCGATGGCGTACTGGCGTTGGCTGCCGGCCGCGCGATCACGTCGGATGACTTTTCGCAAATCCCCGCTGATGCTGATTTTGTTTTCGCCGGCAGCCTGAACGCGCCAAAAGTTCTCGCCGCCGCCAGAGAAATCATCGGCAACGCCGATCCACAATCCAAAGAGATTCTCGATGGGACGATCAAGCAGCTCGAAGCCGAGTTGGGTATCTCTTTTGAAGATGACGTTTTCAAGGCCTTCGGCGATGTGTGGACGATCTACGATTCTCCGTCGGGCGGCGGTCTGTTTGTGTCGGCCCCTGTGCTGAGCCTCGAAGTCCGCGACAAAGAAAAAGCCAGCAAAGTCTTCACGCAGTTAATGAAGGTTTTGGGGAATGCCCTTCCGGGAGAACAAGGCAACCAATTTCGGCGGCGGGGCGTGTTTCTCGAACAGAAGAAATTCCTCGACCACACGCTGTTTTATGTCAATACAGTTGGCGACGACGTGCCGATTGCACCGACCTTCTGTGTCACCGACAAGCAGTTGCTCATTACGCTGCATCCCCCGACACTCAAGGCGCACTTGAGATTTCTGGCGGCGAAAGAGCAGAGTTTCGGGTCGCGCATCGGCAAAGACTTGAAGCTACCCGAAGGTGAACTTCTCAGCCTGACCTATTTCGATGCGAAAAAGCTGGTCCGCTTCGTTTACGGTGTGACGCCGTACCTCGCCCAGCTGATGTTCAGCGAAATTCAGAGAGAAGGATTTCCTATCGACATTTCGTCGCTCCCCTCGGCCCGTGCATTGTTGCCGTACATTGGCACGTCGCTGTCGGTAGCCGTGCGGACTAAAGACGGGATTCTGCTGGAAAGTCAGTCGGCGCTACCGATCCCCGGCGGATCGGTTGGGTTTCTCAGCCTGCCGGTGTCGTTCATATTTATGGGTGTCTCTCGGGTCCCCTTTATCTTTGGGGAAATGCAGCCCGAAAAGGACGCGCCGCCAGGAGCGTTAAACGTTCGGCGCGCCGAGAAGAAACCCGTGCTGCTGAGACGACAACTGCCTGTTAGAAAACCCGCTGCCGTCCGCAGGGCGCGGCGGCTTGCACCCTGAAAACGAATTAGCCGCAAGTCGCCATGCATCCGCTCCACGTGGTTCTTTACCAGCCCGACATTCCACAGAACACCGGTAACATCGGTCGCACCTGCGTTGCTGTGGGGGCGAAGTTGTGGTTGGTGCGGCCGCTGGGATTCCAACTCGACGCCAAACATCTTCGCCGCGCCGGCATGGATTATTGGCCGCTCTTAGACTGGGAAGCGGTCGATAGTCTCGGTGAAGTGGAGGAGAAACTGCCCGGCCGCAACTGGTGGTGCCTCACCAAGTCGGCCAGCCGATTGGTCTGGGACGCGGAATTCTCCGAGGGAGACGTGTTGCTATTTGGCAGCGAAACCCGCGGCCTTCCCGCTGCGGTTCTCGATGCGCAACAGTCGCGAAACCTCAAGCTGCCAATGCGGCCCGAAGTCCGCAGCCTCAACCTCGCCAGCACGGTCAACACCGTCGTCTACGAAGCCATCCACCAATTCGGCGGCACGGTTTGATTTGACATTCTTGTTAATCCGATTCATTTAGCCCCGTGTGAATACACACGGGGCCGACGTTGATCTCAGTTGACGCATCGAATTATATATGCAATAAACTTTGACTGCTCCGCATCAAACGTCATCGACAAGATCGTACACCGTTAAATCGTTCCACGCCGGCCGCCGGTGTATTCACCGGCGGCTAAGTAATCGACGACAAATCGCCGGCTACAACCCGCGGCCGGTAATTGGGTACGCCGTGTCCTGAAACCCTATGCCGCTGTGTTCGCCGGGCGGGACCAGTGTGTCGATGAAGGCTTCGTCCTCGGCAGTGACTTCGACGTCGAGACAACCGATGTTGTCGTCGTACTGCTGCATCGTTCGCGGGCCGAGAATGACCGATGTCATAATCGGATTCGCCAGCACCCACGCGAGTGCGAACTGCGACGGCGTGCAGCCCTTCTTTTCGCAGTGAGCAACAATCGCTTGCGAGACTTCAAAGCTTGCGTCTCGCAATTCGGCTTCGCCCATCCGTTTATCGTTTCGCGAGGCGCGACTTCCTTCGGGGAAGCTTTCCCCCACCTTGTACTTACCGGTGAGAACGCCGCGTGCTAGCGGGCTGTAGCTCACCACGCCCACGCCGTATTCTTCGCACGCCGGCAGCAACTCCACCTCAACGTCGCGGTTCACAATGTTGTACAACGGCTGAATACAGCAAAACCGATTCAGGCCGGCCGCGTCGCTTGTCCACAGCGCTTCCATCAACCGCCACGTGCGAAAGTTCGAGCAGGCAATGTAACGTGTCTTGCCCTGGTGAACCATGTCGTCCATCGCCCGCAGTGTCTCTTCAATCGGCGTGTCGTAGTCGGGGGTGTGAAAATAATAGATGTCGATGTAGTCGGTATTCAGCCGCCGCAAACTCTCATCCACGGCCCGCGTCAAATGCAGACGGCTTCCGCCCAACGCGTTCGGCCCTTCGCCCATGCGATTGCGACCTTTGGTCGCCAGCACAACCTGCTCCCGACGGTCGGCGATGCCTTTGCCAACAACCACTTCCGACTCGCCGGCATTGTACATGTCGGCCGTGTCGAAGAAGTTGACGCCCTGATCGGTTGCCTTGTGCATGATGGCAATCGAGTCGGCTTCATTTGTCTGACCGCCAAACATCATTGTGCCGAGACAAACCGGCGAAACCTTCACGCCCGTGCTGCCGAGATTCCGATAATCCATGTCGCTTCACTCCAGGTTGAATACAAAAAACCGCAGGTTGATTTCAAAGACCGCGCGTTCCAACAGATTTGCAACGACATCATACAGCCAACGGACAAGTTTTTCCTGCCATCGCAAAGCACTGCTGCCAATCGGCCGCCCTCTGTAATCTGCCGCTGCGACCGTTTATGATTGACTAACGGCGTCGATCGATTGAATATAAATCGGTTTGCCCGAGTATTCGATCAAAATCGTCTGGGGAGATTGCAACATGAGGTGCGGCGTATTGAGCTTGTTTGTGGCATTTTCGATGGTGACTCTGGCGACGGCAGCCGAGCGGCCGAACATCGTTCTGGTGATGGCCGACGATCAGGGGTGGGGCGACATGGCCTACAATGGCCACCCGAAGCTGAAGACGCCGAACTTCGACAAGGCCGCAGCCACCGGGTTGCGGTTCGATCGATTCTACGCAGCCGCCCCTGTCTGCTCACCCACACGGTGCAGCGTGATGACGGGACGGCATCCCAATCGCTCCGGCGTCTTCAAGTGGGGATATCCGATTCGTCCACAGGAAGTCACGTTGGCCGAAGCGCTCAAGAACGCCGGATATGCGACGGCGCATTTCGGCAAATGGCATCTCGGTTCGGTCCGCAACGCCAGCCCGGCAAACCCCGGCGCCAACGGCTTTGACGAATGGCTGAGCGCACCGAATTTCTACGACAACGATGCCGTCCTCAGCCGACGCGGCAAGGCGGTGCAAACGAAGGGCGAAAGCTCCATTGTTGCCGTCGATGCGGCGCTCGACTGGATGAAGTCTGCCACCAAAGGCGACAAGCCGTTTCTGGCCGTCGTCTGGTTCGGCTCGCCACACAGTCCACATCGTGCCGTTGAAGAGGACCGCGCGTTGTACGCCGATCAGCCGAAGAACCTGCAACACTTCTACGGTGAGATTACCGGAATGGATCGGGCCTTCGGCAAACTGCGCGATGCGCTCTCGCCGTTGGGAATTCGCGAGAACACCATTCTCTGGTACTGCAGCGACAACGGAGCGCTTCCACGCGTCGGTTCAACCGGCGGACATCGCGGCAGCAAGGGCAAGGTTTATGAGGGAGGCTTGCTGGTTCCCGCAATTCTGGAATGGCCGCCGGAAATCTCATCACCCCACATCACCAACCTGCGCTGTAACACGTACGACATTTATCCCACGCTGCTCGATGTTGCCGGTGTTGCTCCCAAGCATCAACCGCCGCTCGATGGCATCAGTCTGCTGCCGTTGATTCGCGGCAAAATGAAAGCCCGCACCAAACCGATGGGGTTCTGGGACTACCCGATTCGCGGCATCGGCACCCCTTCGGCCAAATGGATGGGCGATTTGCTGAAGGCCCAACAGGCGGGCGGCGATCTCGATCCGCATCCATCGAGTCAGGATGCCGCCAAACTGCCCAATCCCGCCTATCCGATCGATCAATTTCCAGGACACGCCGCCTGGGTGGACGGCGACTGGAAACTGCATCGCATCGAGACCAAGAACGGCAAGGTGTCGTGGGAACTTTACAATCTGGCTGATGACCGTGCAGAGAAGAACGACGTCGCGAACAGCCACGGCAAGCGCGTGGACGCGATGCGCGTCGGTCTCGAAGAGTGGTTGCAATCGGTGGTGCGAAGCTTGAACGGCGAAGACTACGCAAAGAAATAACACGGGGCAAAGAAGTGAAAACGCGTCACTATTTCGTTTCCATCTGGCGAATCCGCACGACGCCGTACACCAGAAACTCGGGTAGCGTGAAATTTAATCGACCGTCTTTCAGTGTCGTTTCTAATGCGATCGGCTGCGGGTTTTCGGGCGTGATGAATTCGACCGAACCGGCGCGAAATCCTTTTGGCAGCACAATGTCGGCTTGGATGCCTTTCGCCGCAATTGGTTTTTCGTCTTTGATGCCGCCACCAGCGTTTGGGCGGCCATTCTTTTGCGGCGGTGGTTCGGTGCGGTTGTAGTTGACGAAATGCAGCGTCAACTCGTCGCCCTGTGGTGGTCGGCTGGCAGAAACGCGGACCGTAAATGGTGCCTCGAATCGACTCGCGCTCGCATCTTTGGCGAACGTGATCTGCGCGCCTGCTTCAGATTTGACGACGAACTTGTATCCGGCCAATCGTTCGTCGGTTGCGAGATCGTCCGGGACGACGTCGAACAGGATGTGGGATTCGAGTAACTCTTTTCCGAGATTGCGAAAGACCTCAACCGATTCGACATCGCCGGTATGAACCCGACTTCGCGGAAAAATCAACGCCGCCTCGGCATGCGAGCGGTTGCCGCGATAGACGGAGTCGTGTTTCTTGAGAAACTGGTAGTAGCGCACAATTTCCCGGCGCGCGGCCGGGTCGCTGAATCGCGTGTAGAATCCCATCGGTGCACCGCCGTTGGCAGCCAATTCCGAAATCGCCGATCGGATCCGCGTGTTTTCATATTTGCCGACGGTGAACGGCTTATCGTCAAATGCACCGCGAATGTAGCGGGCCTGCAGTGTGACATCGCCGAGAAAGTGCTTCGACAAATCAGTGTAGAACGCGCTGCCGCCGGCGCTGTACCACAGGTAATCTTCGTCCTTGCCCCAGAGTTTGGCAGGCAGCAGGCAACGTTCGTCACCGCCAATCTGTGAAAAATTTCCCAGGTGATTCCATTGGGCGACAATCAATTTCGGGTTGAGCGAGCGACCGTACTTGATGAAGACGTCGTCGAACACTTGCTTGTTCGACATTTGCGACCAGCGCAGCATTTCGCGGCGCAGTGGCGTCGATTCCTTCGGGTTGTGCCAATAAACCAGTTCGCTGAATTTGTGCCGCTTCAAATTGGCAATCTGGAACTTCTGCTGAAGTTCATCTGCCGAGAAACGGTTAGTCAAATGTTTGCGGAAGCTGCGTTGGCAATGCTCGCAATGGCAATCGTGCTTGTAGAAGTAGTTGATAATGAGTCCATCGACGCCGCGCTGGATCGCCTGCTTTGTCCAGGCACGCAGCACCTGTTGCCAATGCGGATTGCGCAGGCAGGCCCAATACTCGTCCATGCCGCCAATGCGATATGACTGGTGGATAATCGGCTTGCCGTCCGCCCCTCTTTCGAGCAACTCCAACGGATTGGCGACCGGTTTCGGGCCGAGTTGTTTTTCGTCCCAGTGGTCGCGATAGAACTTAAAAAAACCACGCGGTCCGTTTGGTCCATCGGGATCTCCGACGAGGAACTCCACGTTAAAATGCCCAATCACTTTGATGTTCTGCGCATGAATGGCCTTGTTGCGCCGGGTAAACCACGCACCGCATTCATCGAGTCCCTGCACGGGAAAATGGGCCGGGTAGCCTGCAAATTGTGGAGTGTGGGCGAGACTCCAGAAATGACCTCCATAAAACCCGTGTTGCACAAGCTCCGGTTCAGCTTCTTTGATGAACGACAAATAGTCGTCGGTGCCGTACTGCGCCCAATGCGCCATCATCCGCGTGAATTCCAACCGCTCCGGTTTGTCGTCGGCAGCAGAGGGTGTGGTGATCGCGGCGTGGATCGGCGCAAAGGCAAGCAACAGAATAAAGCGATTCATCAACAGGCTCCGTGATACGTCGAAGAGGGGCCATGTCCCGACGGACAACGCGGTATGAGGTTATGTTGCCACCGCGAGTTGCATGCTAACACAACGGGTGGCGTCATTCAGCTTGATGGGTGGCCGACACCATCTTCTTCGTGGTACAACACACGCCACGAACGAAACAGAATTCTAAGCGAACGTTCCCAAGGCCAAATGAAAGTTCGAGAGTGCACGTTTGAGCGAGCAGAACGAACAGCCGATTGGCCCGTTATCACCGGATGCAGAAAGTCGTCCGGGACTGTTGCGCGTGTTGGGACCGGGCATCGCGATCGCAATCGTCGTCGGCAATGTCATCGGTTCGGGCATCTACGTGAATCCGGGGAAGATCGCCGGGATTGCGGGGGACTTCAATCTGATTATGGCCGCCTGGGTAACCGGCGGCGTACTGTGTATTCTCGGCTCGCTGTGCTTTGCCGAGTTAGCCGTCATGCTGCCCAATGCAGGCGGAATGTACGTCTACCTGCGCGAAGCGTATGGCCGAGTGATTGCGTTTCTGTTCGGTTGGACCGATTTCATCTTTGGGCGGCCCGCATCGATCGGTGCGCTGACTGTCTTTTTCATCTTTTCGTTAGAGGGAGCAACCGGATGGAAACTCGGTCAATGGGAGGCCATTCTGCTGTCGTTTGTCGTCATCGCCGCTGTGGCCTGGATCAACGTCATGGGCGTGATCTGGGGTGGAGGGGCCCAAGGACTAGTGACCGCGATTAAGGCAGGTTTCCTGGCGCTCGTCGCGGCGTTGCCATTCATCACACCGCTGTTTGGCGGTGAAGGGATCGACGCCGATAATTATCATTCGACGCTGAGTGCTGCGACCGACGAGTCTTCGCCGCCGAATGACAGCGACTCGGCTGAGCCGCATTCTGCGGATGAGAGTGACTCACAGGTCGAGATATTTGCGATGGTACTGTTGGCGGTCATGTGGGCGTATAACGGTTGGCATGGGATAACGCCAATTGCTGAAGAAGTCCGCAATCCGCAACGAAACATTCCATTGGCGCTGTTCGGTGGAATCGGGATATTGATTGTGCTCTACGTGTTGGCGAATGTTGCCTACCACGGCGTGCTGTCGATGGACGAGATGGTAGCAGAAAAGAATCCGACGGGGGTCGGTGCCTTGATGGTCGGTCGATTGATTGGGCCGATCGGCAAGACTCTGATGTATGTCAGCTTCATGTTGAGCGCATTAGGAGCCATCAACGCCAACTTGCTATTGGGGCCGAGGGTGTCATTTGCAATGGGTCGCGACGACATCTTCTTCCGCTCGTTGGGCCGCGTGCATGTCAACTTTCGCACACCGGCCGCCGCAATTATCCTGCAAGCGATAATGGCGATAGTATTGATCGTTGCATCGGCATTACTGATCAAATACCACCCTGACTTTGCCCCCGATGAGTCCGGCAAACCAAAGACGAATATCTTCGATCTGCTGACCACCTACGCCATCTTTTCGGGGAGCATTTTCTACATGCTCGCCGTGCTGGCGGTGATTGTGCTGCGAATCAAACATCCTGAATGGAAGAGACCCTACCGCACGTTGGGTTATCCGGTCACGCCGATTGCCTATCTGACCTTCTACTGCTTTTTTCTGTACTACATCTACGACGGCAAACCGACCGAGGCGAACATCGGCCTCGTGCTCATTGCCATCGGCCTGCCGGCGTATTACGGTTATCGCTGGTGGGCGAAGCGGAATCCCGAGACGTTGCACGACGGGCAATAAACGAACGCCGAACATCCAACGTTTAACACCGAACGATGAATGAAAAGCGCAAAGCCCGCCGGCCGCGACCGGCGGGACTTAGCCAATGCATCACCCTTTCAACGACTCCAGAATTTCTTCGTGAGTCGGGAACCGATCGACTTCGTGCTTGCTGAAAATCATCTTGTCGTCGGCGACGACATCGAAGATGCCACCTTTGCCCTCGATCAACGTCGCGTCGATTCCGGTTGCTTCTTTGATTGCTTCCGCCAGACTGGCGGCTTTGGGTGTGTAGTTTCACTGCATGCAATAGGTGATCGAAATCCCCATCGGTCATTCTCCTTGGAAAAATTTCATTGATCTGTTGTTACTACTCACCGGCGATTGGTATGGACTGGATTTGGTGATTTCGGTAGGAGCGTCTGGTAAGGAGTTTACCAGATGGTCGAATGTTTGCCGAATGTCTCTGAACTTTCCCCGGATGAA
>Ga0114996_10003308_pt1 | contig 20171 bp, 16 predicted proteins | sample ArcticOcean_MG_C_4_FD_87039 | JGI IMG/M metagenome (GOLD analysis project Ga0114996, IMG submission 87039) | Marine microbial communities from western Arctic Ocean - ArcticOcean_MG_CB4_134 | ecosystem: Environmental > Aquatic > Marine > Oceanic | place: Arctic Ocean: Canada Basin | collected...
TATGCTATGCCGTTGTTGGGGTTGGGTACCTGGCAGCTGCACGATAGCCAATGCGCTGAGGTGGTCGAACGGGCGCTGAATATGGGGTATCGGCATATCGATACGGCCCATATGTACGGCAACCAGGAAGCTGTTGGGGCAGGATTCAGGCGGAGCGGGTTGAATCGCGACGAGGTATTTATTACAACCAAGATATGGCGCGACTCGCTGGGCTACGATCAGGTGCTGAAGCAGTTCCAGCAGTGCCTAGATATGTTGCAGCTTGAGTACGTGGATCTATTGTTGATTCACTGGCCCGATGACGCGGTACCGCTGGAGGAGACGCTGGGCGCTTTTGATCAGCTACACGCGGCTGGACAAGTTCGCAGTATTGGGGTGAGTAATTTCTCCAACGAAGAGGTGGATCAAGCGCAGCAACTGGCCCGGGTACCCATATGTGTCAACCAGTTGGAGTTTCACGTGGGGGAGTTCCAGGAAGCAGTGTGGCGGCATTGCTGCGAGCGGCAGGTAGCGTTGACGGCCCACCGGCCGCTGGGTATAGGCAAGTTGGCGGACGACGCAACGCTGGCCGCCATTGGCATGGTGCACGGTAAGTCGGCAGCACAGGTGGCCTTGCGCTGGCTAGTACAGCGGCAGATCGTGGCCATTCCCAAGGCCAGCTCAACTGCACATCTGCAAGCGAATAAGGATATCTTTTCGTGGGCACTGGATGAAGAGCAGATGCAGCGGCTCGACCGACTTTAAATCCACTTTTCGCCGGAGCTCAGAGCGATGAACATCGATCCGAAAACACGCGTTGACCGGCTCAGAGGGGCCAATCCCAAGCGCAAAGCGGACGAGGATCCAGAGGGACGTATCCCGCCGGGGCAATATCTCACCGAAAAGTTTCCCGTCCTCACCTACGGCAATATCTTCTATTCGGGCTTTCGTTTCGGTCACACTGCCTGGGCGCAGAAGACGGTGTACCAGGACGGAGCGCGCGACCTCAGGGAGTCGGCGGTAGGCATGCTGGCGGTGATGCCCGAGGACCACTGGGTTTCCCTGGACGCCGGCTCACAGGAGGGCACCCTGCTGGCCGGTCCTTTCCGCCAACTGCCTCATCGGTTGTTCGTTAACGCCGACGCTGACGTTGGCTCTATCGAGGTGGAGTTTGTCGATGGGTACGAGCGCCCGTTGCCCGGGCTGTCTCGCACCGACGCCATTGCGATCACCACCGACGGCAAGGACCATGAAGTGAAATGGCGCGGCGACCCGCATCCCGACCAGGTGGAAGGCGATTACCAGGGCGGGGTTGTTTTGCGCATTATTATGAAGAATGCCAAACTTTACTCTTGCACCTTCGCCCTGCCAGATCCTGATGGCAGCGTCCGCCGTTACTGGACCAACTTGGAGCGGAACAAGAACCTCTTTCACCGCAACGACCAGTGGGGCCGCGACAACAATCTACCGGCCAGTGGACTTCCGCCGGTCGAGAGGTACATGCCGAACTTCTGATTCAGAAGGGGTGGATGCGGCGGAGAACCTTCGCATATAGTAAGATATTTCCGCCGTACGGCAGAAATATATAAGTTGGGTCGCCATAAAGCCGCCGCCACATTATGAGAAATTCCAACATCAAACGCCAGTTGATACATTATGTTTTATCGTTTTCTCGACGTATATTCTATAGACAGCGTCCAAGCAAGCAGACGGGTATAATCAGTAGTTCGGTGGTTCACTCGGTTGCGATTGTTAATTGATAACGCTACGGTATATACATGCCCAAGGTTTTTGAGAAGGATGGCTTCAAGTTCTTTTTTTATAGCAATGAACATAGACCAATTCACGTGCATGTGCGCTACGGCGGGGGAGAGGCTGTCTTCTACGTCGAGGACTCCGTAGAGTTGCGTGAGTCGCAGGGCCTAAAGGTCAGGGAGCTATCGAGAGCAGAGCAACTCGCGCAAGAACATCAACAACTCATCATAGAGAAGTGGCATGAGCATCTTGATTGACACTGCAGTTACCGCCTCGTTTAGCGATGGGGACATCGTGATCGTTATGGAAAGCGGCACTGAGTTGCGCTTTCCAGTGGCGGAGAATCCACGCCTCGCGGCAGGCACGCCTGCCCAACTCAACAATATCGAGTTGTCACCTTTCGGAATTCATTGGCCTGATCTGGATGAAGATCTTTCATTCAAAGGCATAGCAGTTGAGAACTACGGGCAGCGCCGAAAAACCGGATCGAGGTAAGGCTCTGCTAGGCGCCATCGTACCTCTTCTATGACTTATGGCGAGATGATCTGGACGGCGCTGCAATTTATATTCCGAAACGCTGGCAAGATTTTTCAAACTAAGATTCGATGGTAATATGAGAGGCATAATCCAGAGATGGAACTTCTCATTGTATCTAACAGCGACCACACGACTACAGGACATATGCCCCTCTGTCTAACTCGCTACGCGAGTTCGTGTGGCCGCACTACGTTAGACACCATCTTGAGTCAGGTTGTACTCTATGAGTAAACTTTCAGGTCCTCATTTGCTACTAACAAATCAGTGCAAGAATGCATCGAACCTTAATACAAGGGTTCAATTCCATCAGCATGCGTCTCGATGAGAAGAGTTTGCCGGAGTTTCGAAGCATAATAAAAGAAGAGATTGATCAACACGGAGCCGTTCGCATAGCCAAGTCCGGAGGAGTCTTCGAGGCACGAAGATTTGATAACTGACCATTATTAATCGCCAAAAGATTCGGGAGGGAATACCATGCTCAACCTAGTTAATGTTTTGGATCACGTATCGGTTACGGTGAGCGATATGGAGCGCTCGCTGGCGTTCTATCGCGACCTACTTGGCTTAAAGGAAATCGAACGTCACCGGCTCGAAGGGGAAGGCATCTCGAAGATGGCCGGCAAGGAAAGCGCCGTGATGGAAGTCGTGCGGCTGGTAGCGCCCGAGACAGAGGGCATAGAGATTGACCTGCAACACTACGTGGAGCCCGAGGGCAAAGTATCAGACGTACATCTGGGAGATGTTCGACATTCACATATCTGTTTTGGCGTGCCGAATCTGGCGCAAGCTTATGAGCAGCTCAGTGAAAAGGGTGTCAAGTTTGTCTCTGAGCCGGTTAGCTTCGACTTAGAATGGGCTATTGTGCACGTGGTTTTCTTCGAAGATCCTGATGGTTATGTCCTGGAGTTGATGCAGGTGCCCTACGAGACTAAGGCCTGACAAGGAGTTCGCTATGCCAAAGTATGACCTAGAGGGGAAAGTAGCCATCGTAACCGGCGCTGGACGCGGGATAGGTCGAGCTATTGCGCTGCGACTAGCGCAGGAAGGGGCGAGCGTCACCGTCGCCGACCTCGATGAAGCCAATGCACAAACCGTGGCTGCAGAGATCGCCGCAGCTGCCGGTCAAGCGCATGTGCTCAGAGTAGATGTGACGCAAAAAGACGATGTAGAGCAGATGGTGGAAAAGACCGTGGACCGCTTTGGACGCTTAGACATTCAGATCAATAACGCCGGTATCGGCCTTGTTGCGCCTCTCATGGATACCGATGAAGCAGCCTGGGATGCGCAGATGAATGTAAATGCCAAGGGGGTTTTGCTTTGCTCGCAGGCGGCCGCACGCCAGATGATTGCTCAGGGCGATGGGGGGCGGATCATTAATAACGCCTCAGGGGCCGGCAAGATCGCACCGGGCAAAGGTATACCTCTTGGCGCTTATGCTGCGAGCAAACACGCCGTAGTTGCGATCACCAAACAGATGGGGTTGGAGTTGTCAGACCACAGGATTCTCGTCAATTGTGTATGTGCCGGCATTGTCGACACCCCGATGTGGGATCTGATTGATCGCGAAACGGCGAGGCTGCAAGGAATTCCCATCGGATCGGTGAAGGAAGCGGCCGTTGCCAGCATTCCGCTGGGCCGCATTCAGCAGCCGCAAGATGTCGCCAATTTGGTGGCTTTTTTGACCTCATCAGATGCGGACTATATGACCGGCCAGACTTATAATGTGTGCGGTGGTATTTTGCCCTATTGATGAGCTGTAATCCATAAAATAAGGATCTGTGCGCGCCCACTGCACGGAACTCGATTGAACACTAACTGTCTCAGTCGCGTTTTTTGATATTGTAAGGCCGTTAGTTACATTAAAGGTATGGCCCGCGCGATATTTGTTCTCCTCCTAGTCTTATCTCTTTGCGCCGTGGCGTCGGCGCAGTTTGCCTGCGCCGGATTTGAGATGTCCGACCCGGTCGGTGCTGGAGTTGCGGCCAAGCAGGCCAGCTCCATGCGTGAGCAGGGTGGTGTGCACGCCCTGGTCATCTTTGCCAAATTTGCTGGCGAAGCCCCTCAAATTCGCCGCGCACCCGACTATGCAGCCAAACTCTTAGATCCGAATCTTCCCGGCAGCCTGGCGCATTTCTACGACACCATGTCTTTTGATCAGTTCCGCTTGCGCGGCACGGTCCTTTCCAAACGCTACAGCTCCGCGCAGCCGGCATCGACCTATCTGGCAGATGAGCCGAGTAAAGAAGCGGGGGATTACGGTCGGTTTGTGAGCGAGGTCCTGCGCCAGGTGGACGCGGATGTAGACTTTACCCAATTCGACAACGACGGCCCGGACGGCGTGCCCAATTCGGGCGACGACGACGGCAGGGTCGACTACATCTTTGTTAATGTGCTGTCCACGCCGCGCGGTTTTTTGGTCGGCGGCGCTACCGGCATCGCCGGTTTGGGGTTTGACACGGCTTATCGCTGCCAAGATCTGGGCATAAATGGCGAGCCAGTGCGCATTCCTCTCGGCGAAGCGTACGGCTCGATTTTGCGGCAGGGCATATTTGCCCAGACCGTCGGCGTTATGGCGCACGAGTTTGGTCATGCCCTGAAATTGCCGGATCTCTACGACCTAGCTTATAAGGGACCGGAAGACGACAGCGCCGGCATCGGTCGCTGGGGTTTGATGGGGCTGGGAGCGCTGGGTTGGCAGGGCGATGACGGGCCCAATCCATTTTGCGCCTGGTCGCGGCAGCAATTGGGTTGGCTCGGCCGTGCCAACGAGCGCCTGGTCGACGTGGTGGGGGACGCCAGCGGCTTAGTCCTCGATGCTCTGGACGCTGGCGGGGCGGTGTACCGCATTCCTTTGAGTGGTCAAGCCAATGAGGGCGGTCTCAGCTTTTGGGAGAATTATCTGCTCCTGGAGCAGGTGACGCGGCAGAGCACCCATTACCACCGCCACCTGCCGGCGAGGGCGTGCTAGTGTGGCAAGTGCAGCCGCAGCTATCGACCAATACCGAGGAAGGCGGAAAGGCGCTCGACCTAATCTGTGCTGATGGGCTCTACCAAGACGCCGGCTATCCCCTGGGGCAGGAAGAAGACGGTCGGTTTGGGGCGGACAATCTGGATTTCTGGGCCCACGATGCAGCCTATGCTCAGGCACATGCAGGCAATCAGGGCGATTCCACGGACTTGTTTGATGGGGTGCGTTTCCGGCGTTTTGAGCTAGGTTCGAATCCGTCCAATCATGTGCGCGATCTGGTTGCGGGCGCGTCCAGCGGCGTGGAGTTGACGCTAGAGCGGCAGGGCAAGAGCATGCAGCTGGATGTGCGGCAGCCGCGCTGGGCCGGGACGATCGACGGAGCGGCCACGTGGTACAACACGGTGTTGGTGGAAGGGGATGTGCGGGTGGCGCCGCAGGCGGAGTTGACGATTATTCCGGGCACGCAAGTGCTCTTTGCCGGCGCCGATCGCCTGCACAGTGGCCAGGACCCGACGCGCTGCGAGTTGGGGATCGAGGGAGATATTGTTGTCTGGTTGGGCAATTCCATGGATCAGAAGACCCAGGCCACATTCCGCAATTACCTCGAAGGCGGTGGCAATCTGCTGGCCGCTTCTTTCAATTTTTCTAAGTCGCCGGGCATTGGCGATTTCTTGGGAGAATTATTGCATGTGACGGCGGTGGGGGAGATTGCAAAAACGGCGCTGCATTTTCAGCCGGACGGAAGGGGCGCGCCATTGATGCCTCCAGTGCATCGGGTGCTCGAAGTAGGGGGGGCGGCCGAGCCGGTGCTCTTTGGTGAGGGGGGCCAGGTCGCTGGCGTGCGGGTGGCGGATATTTACAAGGCTGTCTACCTGCCGTTCGATCTAAAGGATTTGGACGGGGAGGCCCAGCATGTCCTGCTCGAAAACCAGCTCGCTTTCCTGCAGTCGGAAAAGGCGGCCCGTCTAAAGTTATTGCTCGGCGCCGAGCCGCAGCGGCAGATTATGCGTTTGCAAGCGTGGATTCCCCAGGTGACGGTGGCCAATGGCGGCAATGGCGATTCGCAGCCATTTCGTATCGCCTATCAGGTGGTGCGCGACGGCCAGGTGATCGCCTCTGCTGGGCGCGACGAAACCCCGCTGCAGGGCCAGAGCCGCCGAGTGATCGAATTTCCCGCGTGGATGCCGCCGCTAGAAGGTGGGTACGATGTGTTTTTTGGGATGAGCACTGAGGCGGGTGACGGTCTCGTCTACCAGCCGGGACAACATTTTGACTTCGCGCAGGCGCCGCCGCCCTTTGTCGAGGTGGAACTGCCCGGCGAGATCGACAAGGGCAACGGCGCCGGTTTCTTCGACTACGATGGCGACGGCGATCTAGATCTCTTGCTGGTGCGGCGCCAGGCGCCGAGTCGGCTCTTGCGCAATGATGGATCTGGTTTTAGTGAGCAGACCCAGGCGGCGGGTTTGCGTTCTACTGCGCTCGACCGGGGTCTGGCCTTTGGCGATTACGACGGCGACGGCGACTTGGATCTCTACCTGGTTAGCGAAGCGGCCAATCTCTTCTTTAACAACGAGGGAGACGGGACCTTTGTCGAGGTTACCGACCAGGTGGTGAATGCTGTGACGGGAACGTCCTTGGCCGATGAGGGATCGGGCCGCAGTGCCGGTTTCTTCGACGGCGATGGCGACGGAGATCTGGACCTCTACGTGGTTAATGCCGGCGGGGTCAACCCGTTTTATAGCAATGAAGGAGGTCGATATAGCGAGCGGGCGGCGGCGGTGGGGCTGGCCGATGAGGGCAATGGCCGGGGGCTGGCCTTGGGTGATTTTGACGGGGACGGTGCCGTCGATGTATTTGTCGCCAATACTGCGGGAGGCAGTCGGTTGCTGCGCAGTGAAGGTTTAGGTTTTGTGGCGGTGGAGGAAGAGTTCGGTCTGAATTTTAACGGCGGCGAAGTAGCCGCTGCCTTTGGCGATGTTGACGGCGATGGCGGCGTCGATCTGCTGGTGGCCAAAGTCGAGGTCGTGGCCGGCGGGCGGCGCTGGGTGCGCGAAATGCAATCGGGTTACGGCTACGCCAGCCAGGTGCAGCCGCGGTTGCACTTTGGTCTAGGTGCGGCGGCGTGGGTGGATACTCTGAGAGTGGTCTGGCCGGATGGGTGGGAGCAGGCGTTGACGCAGGTGGCGGCGGGCCAGCGGCTAAAAGTGGAATATGTCGATGCGCCGACCAAGGTATTGTCGGTTGTGGCGGTGCTTCCTGGTGAAATGCGCTTGTGGCAGAATTACCCCAATCCGTTTAACAGCAGCACGATGATTCGCTTTGCCGTGCCGCAGGCGGGGCAAGTAGAGTTGGCGATCTTCAATTTGACAGGTCAGCGTTTGGCAGTGAGGGAGGTGGAAGCGCTGCAAGCCGGGGTCTACGAGGTGCATTGGGACGGCCGCGACGACAATGGCCACGCCGTGGCGTCGGGGCTCTATATCTACCAACTGCAGGTGGGGACGCAGACGGAGAGGCGCAAATTGTTGCTGCTGTGCTGATTGGTTGAGTAGCGTCCGGTTTTTGTTTAGATTCTCGCCCCAAAGGAAACACACATGGCAGAATTTGCTTTCGATCGTGCCCGACATTTTTCTAGGACCGACCTCGCTGCAGACACGGTCCTGGTGGTTCCGGATGGCAGCGATGCTGCACCTGCGGTGCGGCAATTGCAGCGCGTTATTGCTGCTGAGAGCGGGCGGGCACCCGATATCGTACAGGGACGGGATTTTACCGAGGCCCTCTTCCGCGATACGCAGGTGATTGCCTGCGGCCATATGGCCAATAACGCCGCCCTGCGCCGGCTCTACATTGCCCGCTGCTCTTTTGTCGACACGTTCTTTCCTGGCGGCGACGGTTATTTCGTCAAATCGATTGCAGATCCTTTCAGCTATGGCAAAAATTGTATCGCCGTCGGTGCTAGCACCCGGGAAGGTTTTACTGAGGCGCTGGCCGCCTTTGAGGATGTCGTGCGCGCCGGCGAAGGGGTATTGGATCGGCTACACGCCGCCCGCTTCGAACATTCAATGCCCGCATATCCCGACGAATCTCAGTTAGAGCGCATGATCCAGGAGGATCTCGATACCTGGGGCGAGGGCTGGGTTTCTTCGCCGTTTAGGGGCGGCAAACTGCCAACCTATGCCTGGTATTATTACCTGACCGATCATCCGGTATGGGGTAAGGCCGTGCCCGCTATTTTTGCCGGCTCGCTGGCGCCCTGGCATGCGCAGCGGCGCGACAGTCCGGCGACTTACCACTGCTTCTTCCACTTCGATAGCCTCATCCGCGTTTGGGATCTGATTGAGGATAGTCCCCTTTATACGGACGAGCAGCGCCGTGGTGTGGTAGAAATGTTGGGTGAGCAATTGCGTCATCTGGCCGCCATATTCTACCTGGATGAAGCGATCAATCCGCCCGACCAAATTAGGCAGAACCACACCACTTATATCGCCCTCGACTTGGCCGTTGGGCACGACTATATGCAGCGGCGCTACGGCATCGAAGAATTTGCCCCTACTGAGGCGGTGGTGGAGCGGATTTTTGCCGGCCAGGCCGATTGTTATAAGGTCAACGATGATGGTGGCGTGGGGTATGCCTGGCTGGTGCCGCAGGAGACACTGACCTACCAATTGTTTAAGAAGGGCGATTATAGCTATATCGAAAACGGCCACATCGCCGCTTTGTGTAATTTGGTGGTGGTGACCACCGACAATATGCGCAGCGAGGCCAATTACGGAGATACTGCCGGCTACTCCCACTTTTCGTCCCAGGGGTGGCAAGGTCGCCTGTGGCCGTTGATGGTCTCCACCTGGCACACTCGCGACGCCCGGCATTTATGGATGCTCAATTGGCTGGGTGCGGGCAAACGACCTCCTCTGGATCGGGTTTTGCAAGCTTTGTACTCGGGGGTGGAATGGAGTGAAGACGGATTTGGTCTCGAAGGTTGCGCGCCTGAGGAACCGCTCGATTTGCTGGGCATATACGCGCTGGAACTGCCCGCAAAAGCAGTGCGGTGGGTAAATGATCATGTCGACACTGCACATAGGCCCGAGCCGCAGAAGAGTTATTTTGACAAGCTTTCCCTGCGCCACAATTTTGTGGCGGCGGACGAGTATTTGCTGCTCGAGGGCACGGGCACTTTCTGCCACGGACACGAAGACGCCAATGCCATCATTCGCCTGACCTGGAACGATAGGGCCTGGCTGGGGGACGGCGACTATATTCGGGCGGCAGCCAAATTTCACAGTTCGATTGCGGTGGTCCGCGATGGGGTTGGGGTGTTAGAGGCGCCCGGCGAAGGGTTGCTGATGCCGCCGCTGGCCTCGTTGAACTACCGCAGTGAAAGCGCTGCCCTCGGTTTAGTGCAGACTGAAGTGGCGCGTTACAATGGGGTGGACTGGAGGCGCCATATCTTTTGGGGCAAGGGGCGTTATTTTGCGGTGATCGATCAATTGCACTGCGTTGTCGCCGGCGACTACCACTGCCGTTGCCTCTGGCGCATGGTGGGCGCAGCGGAACTCGAGCAGGGCAGTGCGCACCTACACCAGCAGGGGGAAGACTTCTACATCCGCAACGCCGATGGGGCCGAGCAGGAAATCGTCCCCGACTATCATCAGAAGAGTCGCTGGACGACCTATCCCCATGCGCAGGACGTGCTCCATGTGCTGCATCAGAAATCGGCGCGCACTATGCAGCCAGGAGAGAGTATTGCCTACTTGAACCTGTTGACGCCGCATGCCGATATAGGTCTGGAGCGCCTGAATGAATTGGCAGTAAAAATCGGCGATGGCAGTGCGACGAGTGTTGTTGGGGTGGGATCCATGCACTTGGGTGCGTTGGCGGTTGAAGCCGTGATGTTTGCTATTTCTCTGGAGGCAGATACGCTTACTTTACAGGGAATTGAGCGCTTGAGATTTGTCGGAGAAGGGGATCCGAGTTGGGTGGATTTGCACGGAGTTTATACTACGCTCCAATTGGAGGACAGCGACTTGGCTCGACGCATTTGGGACGCTATTGAGACGCTTGTGCCATTGTCGCCACCGGCTGTGGCAGCGCCTTATCCAGAGCGGCCGCAGGGCGCCTGGCACCAACGGTGGATGCGGGAAATGGGGCCGAGCGAGATTGGCGCGGTCGACGTCGGTGAAGATTTTCTGCTGGCCGGCACCGAGGCGGGGGATTTCGTCCAGTTGGATGTGCGGGACGGCAGCGAAATTTGGCAGCAGAAATTGGCTGCAGCGGCCACTACTGTGCTGCAGGCCGATGTGGATGGCGATGGCGTTTTAGAGTGCCTGGTGGGCACGGCCGAGTCCCAATTGCTGGTGCTCGAGGGTGGCAACGGAGCACTGCGCTGGGATCGCGTCTTAAAGAATATGTGGCCTAGGGGGGCCAAGGTCTCTGGTTTGGCTCTGGCCGATCTGCAAGGTCGGGGCGAATTGAGTGTTCTGGCCGCAACAGAAGGGTGGTACGTGAATGCTTTCTCTGTGGACGGCACTCCTGAGTGGGCGGAGTGGGTTCGTTACCACGCGATTACTGGACTGATCGTGGCGGATGCAGACGGCGACGGCAAAGCAGAGGTCGTGGTAGGCACCGAGTACTCGACGCCGCTAAATGTGCACAATTGGGATGGCTCCTTGCGCTGGACTACCTTTGAAGAGGTGGGGTCTGAAGGCAATGCCACCACACCGCGGCGCGGCATCGGTCTCAAACATCTAGTATTGAGTGATGTGGACGGGGACGGTGTGCAAGAGATTGTCTACGGCAGTGAAGACGGTTGGATCTACGTGGTCAAGCCACAGGACGGGGCCGAGGTCTGGCATGCTAATATTGTCGGCCAGGTTAGCGGTTTGATCGCCCATCCCAGCGGTCTGATTGCGGCCAGTGAATTTGGTGTACTCTACTTTTTTAGCTGGGGTGGAGAAATGCTCTGGCACGTCCAGATAGCCGCTTGGATACGGGCCATTGCCGCGCTGGGGGACGGTGTGGTCGCAGCGGTGGAAGAGGGCGTGTTGTTGGCTTGCGATCTGGACGGCAGGTGTGTGGGATCTATTTCTTTAGGCGCGCAGATCCGCGGTCTGTGGCCGTGTGACGACGGTGTAGTATGTAATTTGGCGGGGGGACAGCTAACTTGCATGACATGGGAATGAAGGGTATCGGCGGCGCGTATTGAATTACTAGAGATGAAGTTCATCGTTGGTAGCATTTTCCTAGGAGGGCAGCCATGAGACGGCGCCAATTTATGGAAGTACTCGGAAAATCTCTAATCTCGTCAGCGGCACTTTCGCCTTTTGATGCGTTCGGCCAGAGTACAGCAAGTCGACATCTGGTGGATACCCCCAAAAAGCGGGCCGAGTATCTTGCCAGGATGCTCAAAATGCTGTGTACGGATATTGGCATAAGAGTTGCGGGCAGCCCGGAATTTGACAAATCGGCAGAACTCATTCGGCGCGAAATGGCGCTCAGCCTGCCACAGACCGAATTGGATTGGTTTGAGTTTCGCGGCTGGCGTTTGCGCGAAGAGCCCATTTTTTACTGTGGCGGGCGCAGTATAGAGTGTTATCCCTTCTATGGCAGTGAAGATCCCCCCAAGGACGGCGCTCGCGGCGTATTGAAGAAGTTGGACGGAGGGCCCATGCCCTATGCCATTGTAGATGCGGATTCGGGAGCAGCAGTGGCCTATATGTCTATCAGTTCCTATGGCCGCGCCGTGCCTAACTTCATGGCGCCCGATAGCGAGATCGCCGCTGTGCCCACTGTATGCATCGGCAAGCAGGATGTGGCCGTACTCGATGCGGCGGCGGCGGCCAGTGCTCCGGCGCGTCTCCACTTTGAGGTGGAATTTGTACCCGGCGCCCGCACCTGCAATATCGTGGGTACCTTGCCGGGCGAGAGCGATGAGGAAATCCTGGTCTTTGCCCACGCCGATACTACCTACAATACCCCTGGAGCCAACGACAATACGGCTTCCTTAATTGTTGTGCTCATGCTGGCCCACGCTGCTGCGTCGGGGACGCGGCCCAAGCGCACGATGACTTTTATGGGCACGGGCGCGGAGGAATACGGTCTCCTGGGCGCCCAACACTACGCTGCCAGAAGAGCGGCGGAGGGCACGCTGAAAAATATTAAATACTGCGTCAATTTCGACTCTCTGACCTACGGTCCCAATCTGTATGTACATTCGAATGACGAGGAGTTGACGCGCATCATGGATGCCATACACGATGACCTGAAACCCTACAATGTCTTCGACCCCGCGTATCCCATAGCCTTTGAGCACAAGGATTGGCTACGCGGAGAAGTGCTGCCTTTTAGCGCTGCCGGGGCGCGCACCCTCGACCTTAACACCAGGGGGTACGATGAAGAGCAACTCCCCTTATGGCACCGGCCCGAAGACACGGCGGAAACGGTGCCGCTGGACTGCGTTGAGAATAGTTTTTTGGTGTTTGACGAATATTTGAGAAGAGTTCAACAGTTGTGAAAACTGCGGTCAGATAGGTTATGAATTGGTGCGGCGTTAATTGCGCTGAGGAACGCTCGTTTTCGAGAGGATGGCGGACCTTCTCCACTCTGGGGCTGGCGCTATGCGGTTTGCTGGCGCTGTCGCAAGGAGCCGGGGCGCAGGTGCAGTTTGTCGACGTGGCCGCAACGGCGGGTCTCGATTTTCGTTATGTGCACGGTGGCACGGGCCAAAAATACTTCATCGAGACTATGGGGCCGGGCTGCGCCTTTTTAGACTACGACAATGACGGCTTCCTAGATATCTACGCGCTCAACGGGCATGACCTGAGCGGCGCTGCCGCACGCGGGCAGACGAATGTGTTGTATCGCAATGGAGGCGCCGGTACTTTTGTAGAGGTGACGGCAGCAGCCGGGGTGGGCGATAGGGGGTATGGCGTAGGAGTGACGGTGGGAGATTACGACAACGACGGCGATGTGGATATATACATCACCAATTATGGCGCCAATGCGCTGTATCGCAACGAGGGCACAGGTGCTTTTGTGGAGGTGACGGCGGCGGCCGGGGTGGGCGACGAGTTGTGGGGCGCGGGCTGCGCTTTCTTGGACTACGACAACGACGGTTTCCTCGATCTATACGTGGCCAATTATGTCGACTACGATCTGGGCGCCACCTGGAAGGATTTGACGCCGTACGCCGTCGCGTCTCAGGTCGGTGCCGAAGAGCGGTCCAATATGAGGTCTTACCCCAGTCCCGACAATTTTGACGGCACCTCTGACGTGCTGTATCGCAATGGAGGCGATGGCACTTTTGCCGATGTAACGGCGGTCGCCGGTGTGGCCAATGCCAGCGGCAAAGGCATGGGCGTGGTATGCGGCGATTACGACAACGACGGCGATATAGATATTTTTGTCGCCAACGACCAGATGCCCAATTTTCTTTATCGCAACGAAAGCGACGGTACTTTTGTCGATGTGGCGCCCATCGCTGGTGTCGGCTACAGCGGCGATGGCAAGCTAGAAGCCAGTATGGGTGCCGACTTTGGCGATTACGACAACGACGGCCTGCTGGACCTGGTGGTTCCCAATTTTCAACGCGAACCGACCAGTCTCTACCGCAACGAGGGCGACGGTTTATTTGAGTACACCTCCATGCGCTCGGGCCTCGGTCGTCGGACCTTGCCCTACGTGGGCTGGAGTACTGCGTTCTTTGACTACGACAACGACGGTCTGCTAGATATTTTTATTGCCAATGGACACACGCTGGACAATGTGAAACTTTTTGATGCTTCTACCTCGCATCCCCAGCGCAATCAATTGTTTAAAAATGCGGGACGGGGAAAGTTTTCCGAAGCGACCGGCGAATCGGGGCCGGGTTTTGCTAACGTCGCCGTGAGTCGGGGCGCGGTGGTGGGAGATTACGATAACGATGGCGATGTGGATCTTTTCGTGGTCAATTCGGATGCGCCAGCGCAACTGCTGAGAAACGACGGTGGCAACGGGCAAAATTGGTTGCAGGTTCGCACCGTCGGCACGACGGGCAATAGAGATGGCATTGGGGCGCGACTGGAGATCAGCAGCGGAGATTTGCGGCAGGTCCGGGAGATCAAGACGGGTTCCGGTCTTTACGGGCAGAACGATATGCGCGCCTCGTTTGGTCTGGCAGCAAGTGAGCGGGTGGAGCTGATCGAAGTGCGTTGGCCGAGCGGTGTGGTGGATCGCATCCGCGATGTGCGCGCCAATCGGAGTATTGTGATTAAGGAGGGGACGGGCGAGTGAATGGAGATGATTTAAGTAGGGGCGTGAATGATAGCGGTCCAATGGCTATACTGGCGCATCTCGGCATGGGTTTATTTAGCGGTGTTTCACAAAGAGAGGGTTATATGAAAAAGGGTATTTTCTTATTTGTTTTGCTGTCGACGGTCCCGGCTACGAGCCAACTGTCGCTCCAATTGGGTGAGCGAGATGGCCAGCCGATCTACATATTCGAAAATAAATATATCCGCAGCGAGATTGCCCATACCCGGGGTCGTTCGCCGCTGACGTATTTCGACAAGGTTTCGCAGGTGGAGCAGTTGCGCCAGATGGAACCGCTGGACAAGAATCACGGCAAGCACTACTCCCACGGTGGTGTGTCGGAGTGCGTACCCTGGACGGGTGGTTCGCCCTATATGGGGTACTTGTGGACGCAGCCCTGGGAGACCAATGCGCGGACCTATGAAGGCCGTGCAGAATTAGTGGGGGAAATGACTTTCCCCTATCCCGATCCGGTCACTGGCAAATTATGCGAATTGCGTTTCACCAAAACTATGACGGCGTACGAGGGCTCCTCGCGGTTGAAGATGGACTACCGGATAGAGAATGTTGGTGAGCGCCGGGCGCGTTTCCAGCACTGCGTACACGGCAGTCCCTGCGTGGGCGGTTCGTGCGATGACGGAGACTATTTCTTCGCTCCCGGCGACCGCGCCTGGTTTGTGTGGAGCGGTCTTTTGCCCGAATACGAAATCCCGGATCAGTCGTGGTTTTCGTGGCCGCTGCCGGAGGCGGTTGATTTCCGCACGGGGGGAGAGGGCGGCCTGCAATTGTTTGTGCCGGCGCGCTGGGGGGTGGTGGGCGACGAGAAGAGCCAGGAAGTCATGGCTATGGTCAGCTCCGAAGTACGGATAGGGGAGAGAGAGATTCCCGTGTACATGGGGCATACCAAAAGCGGTGAAAATTATTACCTAGAACCTTCGCTGACCCGGCATATCTCCAACCACGCCGACCGCTGGGAGCGCGAGGGGTATTCGGTCGATCTCGACCGCGGAGAAGTGTGCGAGTACACAGTCGACATGGCCATGTTCCACGGTCTGGCCAAGAAGCAGGTCGTTTCCCTGTACCGCCTTACCGGCGATTATTTTCTGCTTTCTGAGCCGAAGCTGGAGATCGACGCTATGGCGGCCGAGATCAACATCGACATTGGCGTGTCGGGAGACGCGCGTCTAATTGCCAGAGATGCGGCCAGCGGCGACTCGCTCTTCGAAAGAAAGTTGGTGCCCGGCAAGGTAGTTCAGATCTCGGAGAAGATTTCCCTTGCGGGAAAAGGGGGAGAAATTGTCTTGTTACTCGCCAATGCGGCTGGGGAGCAGGTGCTGGTCGGCGACTAAAATTGGTGCGAATAAAAAAAGATGGTTCGTTGCCGCCAGACAATATTAGGGGCGGTCATTCTAAGAACGAAGATATTTTAGCGGAGGTTTTTTATGTCCAGCGCAGAAGGTACGGCGCAGAACGGGGTTGTCAGGACGCACATCGGCAATGCGAGTCTAGAAGAACTGAGAGATCGCTACCATAGTCTTCTCTTTGAAGACTACCTGCCCTTCTTCGATCGGCACGGCATCGACCACGAGCTGGGGGGCTTCATGTGTACCCTAAACCACGACGGCACCCTGCTCGACAGCACCAAGGATATGTGGTACCAGGGCCGAGGATTGTGGGTGTATTCCTATCTCTACAATCACTTTGGTGGCGACGAGCACCTGGAAGTGGCGCGCAAGACGCGGGATTTTATCGTGCGCCACGGGCGCGACGACAACGGCGATTGGGTGCGGGGGCTGGACCGCGAAGGCAATGTAGTACAGGCGGCGGAGACAAGAGGATACACCAGTATGTTCGTAGCCGAAGGGTTGCAGGAATACGCTAAGGCATCCGGCGATCAGGAGTCTATGGACCTGGCCGTCGACATACTGTGGCGCGCCATGGGCAAGTGGGACGACCCCGATTGCGATGTCGATGAAGGGTATATACCGATCTCCTATGCGGGGATGCGCACCCAGGGCTGCCACATGGTGGCGATCCTCATATTGACCCAGATGCTCAAACAACAGTCCGATCCCAAATTGGAAGAATTGGCCGATCGGGTGGTGGACGGCGTCATGAATCGTTTCTGGAATCCAGAATACCGGCTCAATAACGAAGCGTTAGACCACAATTACGAACGTCCCAACGATGCCAACGAAGACTTCATCTACTTGGGCCACGCCATGGAAACGCTGTGGATGTTATTGCCGGAGGCCATGCGGCGTCAGGATCGGGCCCTCTTCGATTTGGTGGCCGAACGTTTACAGCGCCACATCGAGGTGGCGTGGGACGATGTTTACGGCGGTTTTTTTCGCGCCATGAACGTGAACGGCGCTTTTACTTTTGACAAAGTGTTCTGGGCCCAGGAGGAAGTCTTGATCGGCACGACCATTCTTTTGGAGCACACAGATCTTGAATGGCCGGAGGCGTGGTTCAGCCGGACCTATGAATACATCCACGATAAGTTTTGGCTCAAGCCGCATGGGTACCCGCTGTTTATGAGCGGCGCAGATCGCAAGGGAACGTTTCAGCCCAATGCATCTCGCAAGGAGAACTACCACCACCCCCGGCATCTCATGCTCAATCTGCTGGCGCTGGAGCGCATGATCGAGCGCGGCGGCAAGGTGTCGGATTTTTGGGGGGCATAGATGGATGATCCTGAGAAGGGGCAGAATGCCTTCGGATGTGACTTGGAAGGCTTTTGCAGTCGGCCTGCTGTGCTGTCTATGCATCGGTCTGGGGACCCAATTTGGCGAGATGATCACCGGCGGGTCGCGCATGGCCAGTGGTTTTACCACCGGTGGGGCTCTCTTCCTGTTTTTCTTTTTGGCCGGTGGTATCAATGCAACACTGCGGGCCCTGTTGCCGGCGCAGGCCTTGGGGCGCAAGGAATTGGTGTTGATCCACGGCATGATGATGGTGGCCTGCGCTTTGCCAACGACGGGCCTGGTGGCCTACCACCTGCCAATCATGGTCCTGGGTTTTTATTATGCGACGCCGGAGAACGAGTGGACTAGGCTGATCCACCCCCACATCGCCGAGTGGATGGCGCCGCGCGATGCGGCGGCGATCAAACACTTCTTTGAAGGGTTGCCCAGCGGGGCGTCTATTCCCTGGGGCGTCTGGGCCGTGCCGCTGGCGTGCTGGGGTCTGTTCTTTGCTGCGCTCTACTTGGTGATGATCTCCACGGCGGTGATCTTGCGGCGACAGTGGATCGAGCGGGAGCATCTGATTTATCCGGTGGTCCAGGTGCCGTTGGCGATGGTCGAGGAAGGGCCAGATAAATCGGCATTGGGGCCGTTCTTCAAGAGTAGATCGATGTGGCTGGGTTTTGCTGTGGCGCTGGTGCTGACGTCGTGCGCCGCGCTGCACCAATACAATCCCATCTTTCCCTCCATGAAAAATCTGCTCTATCCGGGCACGAGTCTGTCCATCCTGCGCGATACCGCCGATATCCGCTTCCTCATCAGCTTTCCGATCCTGGGTTTTGCTTATCTGATTCGGTTAGATATTGCCTTCGGCATGTGGTTTTTTAATCTTCTGGCCAGCGTTTTGCTCGGTGTTTTTCGGGTCGTGGGTATCTACAGTACTGAGCATTTGGACTTTGCGGCCAATTCTCCTATTCTGGCGCATCAGGGCTTGGGGGCGATGATTGTCCTTAGTTTGGGCGGGCTGTGGGTGGCCCGAGAGCATTTGCAGAATGTGTTGCGGGGGGCGTTTTTCCGCCGCGCCCAGGTCGACGATACCGACGAGATCATGTCCTACCGCGCCGCTGTCTACTGTGTGCTGGGCGGTTCTCTCTTTCTATATGTTCTGTTTGCGCGCCGGCGGTCTGCCCCTGTGGGCGGGGACGATGCTGCTGGTTGTCGCCTTCCTGCTCTTTATCGGTATAACGCGCATTGTGGTCGAAGGCGGTATGGTCTCGTGTCGGGCGCCGCTGATCGCGCCCAATTTTGTGGTGTCGGGCATGGGGACTAGCGCGGTGGGGCCGGCCGGCATGACGATGTTAGCCTATACCTATTCGTGGACCGGAGACATCCGCACTTTTGTGATGGCCTCTGCGGCCCATGCATTGAAGTTGGTAGAGGAAGCCAAGTTTTCGGGTTCGCGACGGCCCATCTTCTGGTGCCTGGCCGCAGCGGTGGCAGTCACTGTGCTCAGTTCTTGCTGGATGATGCTGACGCTGGCTTATAAATACGGGGGGATTAACCTCAATGCCGGGTATTTTCGGCTGATTACGACGATTCCGTACACCTATCTCGATTTCTATTTGCAGAACCCATCGCCGCCCAATTGGAGCGGCTGGTTGCACACTGGCATTGGGGCTGCTCTGATGGCGGCTCTGTTATTTGTGCGCCAGCATTATTTGTGGTGGCCACTGCATCCTCTGGGGTTGCCGATCAGCGCTACCAGAATCATGGACCTGGTGTGGTTCAGCGTTTTTCTGGCGTGGCTGGCAAAGGGTGTCATTTTGAAATACGGCGGCCCCCAGCTCTTTGTTAGGTTGCGCCCTTTCTTTCTAGGCATGATCTTAGGGCAGTTTGTCGGAGCCGGGGTGTGGATTGCTATCGACTATTTTACCGGCATGCAGGACAATATGGTGTTTGTCATCTAAGTTTGCCAAATGCCCATCGCAGGATGTAGATCGCAGCAGAGGAAATGGAGCATATGACGACGCAGGAGCGCGTGGCGGTACCTACCACCGGGACGACGTGGCGCGCTTTTTTGATAGGCCTTTTGTGTTCGGCGCTAGTGGGTGGGGGGACGCAGTACGGAGAAATCTACCTGCGCAGCTCGCGCATGTCCGACGATTTTAGCACGGGCGGGGCCCTGTTCGTGTTCTTCTTTTTGGTATTCCTGGTCAACGCGGCGCTCAAATTTATAGGGCGCAGTATAGCGTTCAGGCCAGCGGAATTGATTCTCATCTACGTTATGATGATGACCTCCTGCGCGGTCACAGGCATGGGGTTGACGCACTATCAGATCCCCCTGATGGCGACGCTACCCTATTTCTCTACACCAGAGAACAAAATTGGATAGCTACGGTAGCTCCCTATGTTAGGGAGTGGATGGTGGTCGACGATCCGCAGGCGGCCAAGTATTTCTTTGAAGGCCTGCCGCAGGGGGCGCAGATCCCCTGGGGCGTATGGTTGAAACCTTTGGCGTATTGGAGCATTTTCTTTGCCGCCTTCTACTTCACCATGATTGCTCTAATGGTCATTATGCGGAAGCAATGGGTGGAAAATGAAAGACTGATCTATCCGATTATCCGGGCGCCCTTGGACATGATAGAAGAGGGCGATGGGAAGGGGTTGCTGACGCCTTTTTTTAAAAACCCGACAATGTGGGCGGGTTTTGTTTTTGCCTCTCTCATTACTTCTTCTATCGGCCTACAGGCCTACTACGAATATTTGCCGGCGGCCAAGATCCTTTATCCGGGCATTGTTTTGCCCATGCTGCGCGACCATATCCAATTGCGCTTTATGATCAGCTTTCCGGTGCTGGGTTTTGCCTACCTGATCAACCAGGACGTGGCTTTTGGCTTGTGGTTTCTCGACGTCGTGGTCAAATGTATCGATGGCGTGTTTAATATTCTGGGGCTGTCGCTGCA
>Ga0114996_10003313_pt1 | contig 20159 bp, 26 predicted proteins | sample ArcticOcean_MG_C_4_FD_87039 | JGI IMG/M metagenome (GOLD analysis project Ga0114996, IMG submission 87039) | Marine microbial communities from western Arctic Ocean - ArcticOcean_MG_CB4_134 | ecosystem: Environmental > Aquatic > Marine > Oceanic | place: Arctic Ocean: Canada Basin | collected...
TACTTATTATAGTCTTAATAATACAACATTGCACGTTAGAATTTTTCACGCTTGGCCTAAAAGACAAACGGTATTTGACCCTCGTTATTTTGCGGTTCATCACTTTTCTGCTGGTGCTGGTGAGTCAAGAAAGATTGATCGTTATATAGGGGACACTTTTTATTACACATTCACATTTACAAATGATTATACTGAAGCTGAAGTATCAGATGAGACACAACGAACAGCTTTTAATGATAGTGATGCTGATTATAAATATAAAACAGGTAAATGGTTTAAAGATCAGCTTGTGCACATGGGTACAGACTTTAGGGTTCCTTCATTGATTATAGATGATCCACTATCATTGCAAACGGGTGGACTTGTTCCTGAAGATGCTGTAACAGTATTCTCAGACACATCGGTGGGTAATAGTGATGATAATGGTGGTGATGGCCCTTGGAGAGATTATGATGATTGGTTAGTGGACATTGGGGCCAGGGGTAAATTATTACCAACCAAAGATATTACCAGAAAAGACATTGGTGTAACTGATGGTGTTGTGGGAAATCAAATAATAATCGCTGGTCATGGCTCTGGGTACAAGAAAGATGATGTATTTACCACAAAAAATGGTAGTGGCACCGGTGTAACATTAACCATTAAAGAAATAGATGGTGGTAAAATTAAGGAATTTACAATTACTGGTAATGGCACAGGGTTTGTTCCAAAGGATTTTTTCTCCTCTTCCGCGGCCTTAACGGCACCCGCAGAAGAACGTTCTTATAATAGCTCAACTGTCAAATTAGACCCAGTTAGCACAAATGGTACAGGTTTATTGGGTTATATAGCTTACGGGAAGATTTATCAAGCTAAAACAGTGATTACTGGACCTGAAAGAGCTACTTCAGAATCGCATTTGACATTATCTGCAAACCCACCAACTCCTGATAATGATAGAGATAACGCCCGTGGACCGCTTAATGAAGAACGTAACGAAACGGCTATAATTGTTAATCCTAGCGAGGATAACCAATATGATTTATTTTTCCACTATCATAATGACATTTCGCACTGTTTCATAAAAGAGTGGGGGATAATGCCATCAAAAGAACAAGCAATTACTTTAGTCATTTCATCATTTTAAGTATTTTAGTGTATAATTAAGTAGAAACTCTTCCTAAGGAGATAATAATGGCAGCTATTACATTTCATATAAATAATTTCAATGCGGCTTCAACTGTTGATCCAACTTTGATCTCACACGGTGCTGGGTCTGGACTTGGATTCTATGGTGGCGGTTTTGGTATTTCTGTGCCAGTTGGCTCATATCAAGACACCACATATGTAACCAATTCTAATGGTACAGCTTCTGGTGTTAGAGGTCAAAACACTAAATATACAGCTATTAGTGGCTTAGCGTTTAACGGTGGAACAGCAATTGGTACCTCTGGGGCACCAAATTACTATGCTCCGTTGAGGGTTAACTTTAACCATTCCGCTGCTGTTAGAGTTCAGAATTGCAAGTTACGCATTTTTGACCGTAATGATATCTCAAATATGGCAAGTGGGGTTACAACTCAGGTATATGAGGTAAGACACCCACATCCAACAGAGGGGCAATCTGCTACACTCGGCCCGTTAGCTCATAGGGGTATTGTAACCCACGGATGGGCAGAATACGACCCCACTGAAGCAATGACCGACATGACGTTTACGTCTTCTCCGGGTGTAAGTGGGCTTAACACAGTGGCTGGTGAAACCCTGCCATCTGGTGGTGACGCTGGATACTACAACTGGTCAACAAACGAGGGTGCTGCTCACGAAAGTATTAACCACGACTGGTACTTAGCACTTAGTGCATCACCTGATAGTATAGGTAGTAAGACTGATTATGCGTTATATTTTACGTGTGAATATCTTTGATATATAATATATAAAAATCTTAGAAATCCCCCTTAATTGGGGGTTCTTTATCTACCTTTTCATCATCTTCTTTTTTTACCTCTTCCATCAAATACGGTGTTTCAAAGATATTACCTATAATCTTCCTGGAACTAGGTATTCCACCGTGTACATCTATAAGTGTACCATTCATTCTGACGGCACAAAATTGTAACCCGCTGTATGTACGGCTCCAACGTACAACATATACATCGTCATGACAAAGAAGAATATCGCCCTCATAAACATCGTTGCCTTCGTTATCCTTTTGACCGATATATTGCTGAATGTCTTTCCATTGAAATGAAGGATTAATATCCGTATATACAGAGGGGTCTTCCGTGACATAAATATCACTAAAATCAAGCCTAGCCCATACTTGAGATGGGTCTAAAAAAGCCTGTCTATACCTATCCCAAACCCTGAATTTAATTTCCATTAGACATATCCTCCACTTTTGTTACCCCTTATAAATTTAAAAACAGGGGGCGGGATTTGAACCCGCCGGACCATTGGTATGTAACACACACTTTGTTACAGTGACCTCTACCTTAAAGTGCTAAGGCACCCCCGTTTAACCTAACCCGTTTCTGCGGGTGCCGTTAAGGCCATAGACTAGTTACCCCGCACAGCATCATTAGGTACGCCACTGGTACTCGCTACTCCTCCTTGTTAGTTTCCCTATTCCATCGTACCCACCCATTATCATTAAGGCGGTTATTGTCAGCATCCTTACGCTTTGGAAACAATCCTCCACCCACCTTATGGCAACCAAATGCCAACTTAGCAAAGCAATCTGAACACCTAAGTTCATAATATACATTGCCATCTACATCACGTGTGATAAACTTAAGGTTTTCACTGCCACACTTGCCACACGCAGACTCTTCAAAAACCTCTTGAAACTTACCAATCCTGTCAAACAGGTCTCTTTGGGTTTCGCCCTCAAGTTCTACAGTAAGTCTACCATTGCCCGTTGTGTATGATACTTTCATTAATTTCTCCATTCAGATTTGTAACCAAGAATGTTTTCAGGTATTTCTTCAGAATTATTTTGAAAATCATTCAATCTAGTAATTGCGGCTGTTGCCTGTGATTTTGTGATATTAACACTATTTATCTTAAACATATCTTTTAAGAACTTTTTACCATCTACATTTAACTGTTTTAACTTCACATCTAAAAAGTTAGCCTGTGGATCTGTCATTCTGTGTTTATCTTCATACTCCCCCTCTGTTACATCTTTCTTGTTTAAATTAGCCTTAATATACGGTGTTGTATCCTTGGTAGTAACCTCATCGGCAGAAACCTTCCTTAATCTTAACGCTTTCCTTAGTGATCTAGCTTCTGCCCTTGTCGCCGCCGTGGCAACAGTGTAAGGACAAAAGTTCTCATCTGTATTACCTTCCCAACTATCTGCAACATCAGCATACCTCGTGCCGTTTGCAAATTCTACACGCCACATAACAGTAGCCCTACCATGATCATGATCTTCCTTAGGAGGGAATACCTGTAATGGTCCTGAATCTACAATTGGTCCCAAGACAAGTTCTGCTACACGCCGAAGACCAGCTGATATGGGCATTCCGTTAATAAGTTCATCTTCTTCAAAGAGTGACATAACATAATCACTCCATTCTGGAGATGTTATCAACGGTGCATCGTTTAAAATCACATTCTTAACCGATGTATCAACATCAACAACATTTTCTACTCCTTCAAATATGTCATCATTTCTATTCATAATTCAACCTCTATAAAACGTTTAGATTTTTCTGGAAAATTCTTCTCAATATCCTCTAAATGTGAAACAACCTCTTTTATTACATCGTCTTCCCTCTTCAGTGATAGTGGTTTAATAGATTTAACACGAATGACAACAAAACCCCTGCTAAGTAATGTCCCGTTTTTAGTTAAATCGTACTTCATTTGTTTCAATAAATGATCCTCGCCCCAAATTGGAAGAAAATGAGAAGGACCGTCTACCTCTATTATAGTCTTCAACTTGGGAATGTACAGGTCAATTTCGAGTTCTTTGGTCGGAATTAGGTTTTTATTGTGAAAATCCACAGTATATCCAGCGTCTGTTAATCCCTTAAGTAGTGATTTTTCTAGCTTTGAACCCTCTTTTGCAGCACGTCTAATTGCTTTTATACCAAGAGAATTTATTCTACTACGTTTTTCCTCACTCATAGCGTGCCAGCTGTTTTTGGCAACTTCTGCCCTCAAAGATCTTTCACTGTCACTCATGTTGTCCCAGTATTTCATCATCCCACTGCTGATATTTATTTTTTCTTCAGTAGAACGCTTCTTACCCTCAGTTGGATGTACAGAAACCCCGTTTTTAAGGGCATTTTTCTGTGCCTCACTACTATTTCTTAGTTCTATGCCGTTCTTTTTTACAATTCTTCGTATCATATTGGGGTATGTACTAAACCTTTTAGCTATCTGATAGGGACTTTCTCCATCACTGTAGAGATCAACAATCTTAACCTCGTCTAAATTATTTCTCATTCTATTGACTCCAACATATGCTTTATTGATTGATCACTTAATTCTACTAGCGGTTTTTTACCAGTAAGTCTATAATATTCTTTAGAATCTTTTTCAGTTTGTGTTATAACATCTATACTGTTAGATACTGTTATCAAGCCCATAAGGTTTTTATCCTCATCACTGTTAAAAATATGATAAAGTTTAAACTTATTTACTATACTATTGGCCATTAACGAATTCTCTAGCGATACAGAAAATAGAACACCCGTAAAAGCCCAAATATCAGAGGCATTAAACATACCAAAGCGTGGTACCACGGGGTTATGTTCTACATCATTAAAGAACACACTGGCATCTCTGACATGGTTCTCCATAACGGCAGTATTTAATGCATTAAAGATATTAACATTTCGTTCACTACCGTTTATCTTTTTTATATAAAACCCTACGTTCTTATTCATTAACCATTCTCCTATACCATTCTATAGTTTGTTTCAACCCCAAGTTTAGGGATGTTTTAGCCTCAAATCCAAGTCTTAATTTAGCACGTGTTACATCTAAACATCTACGGGGTTGCCCGTCTGGTTTTGATGTATCATATTCTATTTCACCGTCGTAACCCATAAGTGTACAAATTAATTCTATTAACGATGATATCTTGATTTCTTTACCTGTTCCAATATTAATAGGTTCTGGACCTGGTTCATTTTCTATAGCTGCTATTACAGCATCACAAAAGTCATTCACATAAAGAAACTCTCTAGAGGCTTCACCGGTACCCCATAACATTATTGACTTTGACCTATTTTTAATAGCCTCATTAACCTTCATAATTAAAGCGGGTATCACATGACTACTGGTTAGGTTAAAATGATCATTAGGACCATACATGTTTACTGGTATTAAGTTAATACCGTTTAAATTATATTGTTCATGATAAGTTTCTACAAGCTTCATTAAAGACTTTTTAGCTATCCCATATGGGGCATTAGTTTCCTCTGGGTAACCATTCCACAGGTCCGACTCTTTAAAAGGAACAGGGGTGTGTTTAGGATATGCACATACCGTTCCAAGCATAATAAACTTATTAGGTTTCCACTTCCTAGCCATTTCTATCATATTCATACCCATCGCAAGATTATCATACATAAACTTACCTGGGTTTTCCTGATTGGCCCCAATACCACCAACAGACCCCGCCGCGTGAATCACAACATCTGGTCTATATCGGTAAACTAAGTCTGCATCAGCTATTGATCTCAAATCATGACAATTTGAGCTAAAAGAAATAATTGCTAATTCTGATGCATATTTTTCAAGTAAAGCTTTATGTAGACTAGTACCAACAAACCCTCCTGCACCAGTTAATAATATTTTCATATTCCCTCACCACTTTCATTGTTCTGCGTATTAACTATTGCAATAAATTTATTAAAGTCTTCTATATAATCTTTTTTATCATATTTTGTAGAGCAAATTGACAATAATACATCGTCACCAGTCATAAACTTTTGAGAATCCCATATCATACTGTCTACAAACACCTGTTGATTTGGTTTAAGATTATAGCACATAGTGAATTCTGAATTTCTTAGTTCAACATTTATCTCACCTTTAACACAAATTAATACCTGTTTAGTGTTATAGTGTGCGTGTCCACCCCTAATTTCCCCCTTTGGAACGTTGGCTACATAAAAAACACGTTGTGGTATAAAAGGAAGTTTATCAAATTCTATTGGAACCAAGTTTCCTTCCGGCCCTTCAAACACTTGCAAGTTTTTTAACATTAATAATAACTTTCTCTAATTCATAACTTGTCAATTTTTCGTGAAATGGAATACTCACGGTTTGTTTTTCTTCCTGTTCTGAAAGTGGCAACGAACCTTTATTATAATGTACACCATGACATTGTAATAAGTGACAACACTTATAATGTATGCCACACACTATACCCTGTTCCTTCATTTGCTTGATAAACTCAATATTGTCCTTTACTCGTATACGATATAAGTGTCTACTAGTGTTGCTTAAACCAAACGCTTTATTATATACATCTTTAACTTCGTCAAGTCTTTCGTTTTTTGCGTCCAGCTTTCTTAAATTCTTACTAGCAATAGCCATTTGAATAGAGTTGGCGTGAAATTTATACCCAGACCTTACAGTGGTTCTTTCCCAGTTATTATACTCATTACTTTGTGTACCGTTCATCGTCATAACTTTATACCACTCAATCATTTCTTTATCATCAGAAACAATCATACCGCCATCACAGCTGCCAACGGGTTTTGTTGGGTAAAATGAAAATATCATAACATCACCAGGATGAATGTATTTAAATTGATTCCTTGTTACCTGTTGTGCTGAATCATATATATTTATTGACTCTCCGTTATCATATTTCCTTGTGTGCAATTTATAATAGTGACCAACCCAATCTATATCATCATAATAATCAATAAAATTTTCAGAGTTACATATCACATTGGGAACAACGGGTGGTATAGTACTGGGAATTCTTACACTATCACGTCCACCAGCTAGGCTTAGATATAACAAACTAGATGCACTGTTAGCCGAACAGGCATATTTTGCCCCTACATATTCGGCAAACTCTTGTTCAAATTCAGTGACTATATTATCATGTAACAAATTTGAAAACTTAGATGTATCTATATTGTAGTGATTTATATTAAATAGATCTATCATATTACTCTTTACTCTAAGGTGAAACAAATAGGTGTTGTATCTTCTTCATTTAAAATATCTGAAACCATTGTATCATACTTGTGGGATAACTTGAATATATCATTAATTTCATCATTATTCAATATTTTATGCCCCCCATAATGATAAGGATCTTTGATTATTAATTCTTGTATTTTTCTAATTGATTCCTCATCAGTATTTTTAAGTAAACTCTTTATTGAACTAATCAGAATAGCCATAGAATCTTTAAATTTTGAATCGTTAATCCAATCCTTATACTTGCTATAAAGACCTTTTCCTTGTACTAAGCTGTTTCCAGATTTGTGGCACATATACGGTATCTTGTTTTCTTTATATGATTTTCCATAAAATAAACTCCAGAATTTATTTGTAAAGTGAGACAATTGAAAGTCTTGATTGCCCGACTTATACATTATTTTAAACATCTTTTTATGTATATATGTTCTACAAATATCATGCCACGCTGAATTTATACCTCCACCCTTTGTGGAACTAATTTTATTACCAAGATTGAACAATTCAATAATTCTTTCTTTTGCAGAATTTAAAATTATGGATTCAGCTTTACACATTGAGCGTCCATTATAATTTTCACAAAAAATATTTTCTCTAAAGCTTGAAAAATCATCATTATTGGATAAAAATTTCACACCAGATATTAATCCATTTATATCTACTAAATCATCATTATCAACCATTATTGTCAATGGAGTAGTTATTGAAGAGAAAGCTAAATACATCTTTCTCATAAACATATTTATATCACTATCTAATCCATAATATTTATATTCAAGTCTCAAATTTGGAAATAACTCCTTATTAATCCAAGAACTTTTATCTTCATCTGCTCCATCAGCCATTATAATTTTAAATGGAACATTGGTATCATTCATATTATTTAATATACTTCGTGTACAATCATCTCTACCCCAAAGAGGTATCAATATAGTTAGTGCTTCTTCGATCTTCATAATAGTTACATCTCCTCATAGTATCCGCCAATTCCAAACGGTGTTTTGGTGTTTATTGTCAAATGGTTACTGTCAATATATCTAGACAAAGGTATCACTCTAAAATCAAAACTTACTCTTGTGCAGGAAGTTAAATTGTCTTTGTTCCCATGAGTTAAATTAGATGCGTCCCACTCTACACAGCTTCCATAATCACATTCTATAGGCATAAAATCTCCTTTATCTTCCTCACTTTCAACCCATATAGTATTGGTGTCATATGCCCTAGTAAGTGGTAAAAAATAATTTAACTCTTTGACTTTATTAGCCCAATTTATATCTCTATAATGTTTATCCTTGTGAAATTCACCAACCGCTATATTTCTTGGTAAATGCACCCTAAATGTAGGTATTTTTTGATAGACAATTCTTTCACAAAACCTTGGTTTAATAATATCCTCTAAAAAACTAAGATAGGTATCATTAAAAGATGTATCTGTTCGCACCATATTGTAAAAAACTTGGTGCCAGATTGTAGATTGATCATTCTTTCTTTCAAAATGCTCGTATTCTTTAATGAGATGTAATTTCGATAATTCAGAAGTTGCAAACCATTTATTTACAATGTTCTTGAATGAATATTTTTCCGTATCATATATTATTGTTTTCATAATTAATGTTTCTTTATTAATTAGGTTGCTTATCATTAAAATTCTTATCATATATCATTAATATGTTATCATAACGATCTCTTTCGTCTATTAAATCCACAATGTGAACATCTCTTTGTTTATCTGGAGGAAAATGTAGCTTTAATTCATAAGCAAATCTAATATTTGGAACATCTTCAATTATAAAAATACCTTCATCATTATTTAAGAAACGATTAAGATTTCTAGCTGACCATATTTGACTTTGTGGGGTATGTGGACCATCATCTATAATAACATCAAATTGACAATCCTTAAACAAGTGGTGCTCAGTCCAAAGTTGTATGTTATAAGCATCTGTTTCAAAAATTGGATGAATGCGACTATGGTCTTCAAGGACGTATCTTTCATTTTTTGGTGCTAAATCTATCCCAATAATTTCTGCATTTAAAAAATAATCATTCCATAACTTGATTGATCCACCCTCCCAAATTCCTATTTCTACAATATTTTTAGCAGTCTCTTTAATGGGATACATTAGTAACTCATATGTTTCTAAATAAGAATGTAGAGTATTTTTATCCGATTTTGTTCTTGGGTAACCTTCTCTTTTATCTGCATCAAAAATTCCCTCTTTGTCTATATCCAATTCTTGTAATCTATATTCATTTTTCATTTAAAATTCTTTCTAATTTTGATAAATTCATTTTACCAAACAGAATTACACCAAGGAACTCGGGAGCAACTAACATCACTATCTTTTATATTGATTTTTTTGAATAGTAGATCTTTATAACAAATTAAACCAATGTCAGGTGGTGCATTTGATACCACAAATTTTCTATTAAGATGTGCGGAGTCTATTAGTTCATATTCATATGACATACATATTTCTTTTAAGTATTTTTCTTGAATTATACTAAAATATGTTCCATCTCCATTATATGATTTATCTGTCAATGTAAAAAAATGATCATAGTTACCATCTTCAGATAATATCATCCTTGATAGAAATATGTAGTTAGAACCTGATTTACAAAAATTGTTAAGATGTTCTACAGAGGTAATTCCTTTAGTTAAGAAAATGGTTCCGTTACTGTATATTACATCTATTGTATTATTAATCTCGTTAAGTGCCGATTCTAATGATAAGTAATATTTTACTTCGTCATTAATATTAGTAAACGCTTGTGGTAATTCTACTATAGAATAAGACATTTGTTTTGTAGTGTATTTTTTTAATGTTAGATAATGACCACCCTGACCACCGCCAATATCTAATATAGTTAGATTAGGTTTATTTATACATTGTATTAAATCTACATACTTTGCAGTACAATCATCTATTCTATCTGTATTATTTTCTATTTCTCTGTAATTAGGGAATGTTTCAGTCCATTCTTCTGGAGAAGTATAGAAATTTTTAAATCTCACTGGGTGTATTTTCATTGCATCCTCTTAAAAATGATATTGATACCATTGTTTTGGGTTTTCAGGTATTATAATGTCATAACCTAGCCTAATAAGAGAATATGTAAATGGAACTTCACCGCCAACGCAATGAATTCTTGTATTCTTACTGTCTTGCTTGGTGTATGCGAGAGAACCAGCAGTTTTAAATGCTTGCCTATTCGTCCCATCATCTAAATGAAATTCCAATGGTATTGTCTCTTGCATATAATCTCTATGTGTAAAACCACTTCCACCATGTGCGTGTTTAGTTTCGTGATCAGATCTTCCAACCCCAATTGTTGCAACAAAAGCACAACGTGTATTGTTGTTTAAAATATTTAAATATTCATAGGCATATCCATCCTTGCAATAATACATATCATCTTCATTAAAAATCCAATACTCATATTGATCTTTGTATTTTTCAAATGCGTGATCATATCCCCCAAAAGATCTACCATAATTCTCACGGTGTATAACTTTAAAGCATCCATTTTTTGTTGAGGTTTCATTAATAGAATCTAAAAATTCTCTACCATCAAGAAATCCCTCATCATTATTTACAATAATTGTATCCATTGGTATTCCAGCATCTATTCTTTTTTCAGTTTCAACTGTGTGTTTAATCATTTGTAAAACAGAATTAGAGTTTGGTAAGTTTTGTGCGTGAGTAGTGCCATGAGATGGACGTTGACCCCTTGAAACAAAACAAGTTACTATGACTTTTACTGTATTCATTATTTATTCCAATCTAATATGTCTATAATATAAATATATTTTTAAGTTTTGTTACATCCATTGTACTGTCAGCCGCCATCTTCTCAGAAATGTCTTTTCTATATATCTTACCAATGTTGGGATTGTCAACTCTCGCAAAATCGTAAGAGTTGGTCGGAGGTCCACCCACGTTAATTATACCTGTTTCATCCAATAATTTCAAGGTGATTTTGGCCGCTTCATCGATATAAAGCAAACTTTTCTTCGAATCGACCAAAGCCTTCTCGTGAACAAAGGGGCGTTCTGTCATACACATTCTAAGGATTAAAGAGTTCTCACATAGTTGAACGGCACACTCACCACCCAGTTTAGACCAAGCGTAATTATTAATAGGTCTTAAACCATCTGTCTCACCATATGGACCGCATTCACCTGGATAAACATAATCGGTTGAAATATAAATTAGCTTAATATTATGTTTCATACAGGCTAAAGCTACATTACTGGTTCCAATAATGTTAGTTTCAATACTTAATTCTGGATTGTCTACATGCTGTTTCATTGGTCTGGTAATAGCCGCCGCGTGAATAAAATAATCAGGTTTAAACGATTTTATAGAAACATCAATAGATTTCTTTCTATTAATATTCATTATGTATTTACCCGGGGCTTCAACTATATCTCTTTCAAGTTTTTGTTTTAGTATTTCTGAAGCAAATCTACCAAACCCACCAGATACTAATATTCTTCTATTCATTTAAATAATCCTACCGTATTTTTAATCGCTGAATTCAAGTGATCTTTAGGTATAAATCCTAGATTTTTAAATTTTTCTGAACTAACTTTGTAAGAATATTGATTTAATAGTGGTGTATTAATCATTTCCACCTCAAAATAAATTACTTTTTTCATATATGTGATAATATCACTTAACTTATAGTTATCAGAAAGAACGTTAAAAACTTGACCATCTGTATTTATATCCAATACACTTCTACAAAAAGCCTGTGAACAATCATTTAATCCCAAATAGGGTCTAAATTGATCATAATTTTGTTTCCACACGGTTAATTTTTGTCCCATAGCAGCTTGATAGCAGAATTTGTTGATCGCCGTATGAAATCTAATACCCGGAGAGACCCCAAAGATAGTCGCGAGTCTTAATATCGTATAATTTATACCACTGGACTTTATATAATTCTCTATTTCTATCTTAGCTTCTGCGTACAGACTCTGGGGGTTTAGGAAACCATCATCATCCTCTGTGACCACGTCAGTAGCCACGCCGTAGACGCTGGTAGACGATGGAAAGATAACCTTAGCTTCAGATACCTGTTTAATATTATCTATAAAAGCCTTGGTTAAATAAACATTTGTTTCTTCAATACCATCATCTGAACTATTTACCGCATCTGTTACAGCAGCTAAATGTATAATAATATTAGCTGATTCCAGCACATCTTCAGAAATATTGATAAAATGATCTTCTATAAAGTTAATATCCCTGTTTAGGTTAAACAATGAACAATAACGATTTGTAGCAAGGTTGTCCACAGCACAGATATTAAAAAATTCTGGTAAAGATCTAATTAATTTAGAACCAATATGTCCTAATGCACCCGTTATTAAAACGTTCATTTATTTTCGACTCCCCAATCTTCACCAAAAACACCTGGTTGAGCACGATATTCATCTTTTGGATCATATTTTCTCGTTAGGTAATACAGTAATATAGACCCAGGTTCTACAGCTTTATAACCGTGCCAAACTAATGGTGGAATTGTTAGCACACGCTGATTCTTTTCTGACAAATACTCAAACTTACAATCTTGATTAAAATTATTCGAATTATTATTTGGCGTAACCAGCCCCACCTTAAAGGAACCCTTAACACAATACCAATAATCAATTTGAATCTTATGACGATGCCAAGCCACAACATGATCAGTGGAGTTTACATAGGACACGTTTACCTGACCAGAAAGTGTATCAAATACGTTAAGTGCTCTTTGTGCTCTATCGTCTTCATTATACTGAATACTCTTTAATGAATAGCTCATACTACAAATCCTACCTCTGGCACGTGTGTTAAAAATGAACCTTTAAAATCTTTCTCTTTCTCAATAATCTCTTTTGCAAAATTCCAAGCACCTAAGAAGGCATAATCTACAGAATCATTAAACCCTTCTTCGGGGGTTACAATTGGTATGTGCATACCTGGAGAGTATTTGCCTTGTTTTTCAGGAGTTGTGTCTGTTATATACTCTATTAGATCTGTACCTATATCACAGTAATTAAAGACGGTGGTAGACTTAGAGGTAGCACCATAACTAATAACCTTCTTTTTATCTTTACACTCATTCAGTATCATGCGTAAGTGTTTTCTTGATCTCTTTACTTCAGCAGCAAATAACTCAAATTTACCATAAGTGTGTAAACCCATATTGAATTCGTATTTTACAGCATCATAGACAGATTGAGTTACTCTATTTTCCTCGCTATCTATGGTTGCGTAAATTCTATTTGAACCACCGTGAATACCTAAGTGATCCACTCTTACCAACTTTAGATCACACTGTTTTAATAAATTGTTTAAAGCTAAAACAGAAAATATGTGAGCATGTTCATCATACATTTGATCATAAGAGTTGACCATGATCATGCTAGCTAGTGACGGATCTTCGAATACAAATACACCTTCATCAGACAGTACGTTACGAACAGCTTTAAATACATCTTTAATCTCTGGAATGTGACACATACAATTAGCTGCAAACACCAAGTCTTGAACACCGTGCCTTCTGAGTATATCCCTTGATAAGGCATTGTCCCAAAAACTATTATAAGTGTAATACCCTAATTCATTAGTTTCTTCAGCAAAATTACCGCACGGTTCCACAGCTATAGTATTAGTAGTATCCCAGTTTTTCAAAAATACGCCGTCATTACTACCTATCTCTAAAACCTTAGGTGTAGCTGGTAGTAACGCTTTTAAGTCTCTGCTTACATTAGCAAAGTGATCCCTCATAGTTTTAGACATAGAGCCCCTATAGGCATAATTGTCATTAAACATACGCTCTTTCTCAACATACTCAACTTGTGTCACAAGAAAAGTATCCTCGTCAAACCCCATAGACAAATTATAGAAGAACTCATTTTCAAAATCTTCTTTATTTAAAAAGCCATTAGCGATTGGTTGTTTACCAAGATCAAGGAATTTTTTAACCACAATGTAACCTCACAATCAATCTTTCTTTACCATCTTCCACTTGACCACCCTTATGAAAAGTATTGGTGTCAAACACTATTAATGTACCAGCTTCAGCTTCAACAGGCTCTTGAGGAAAGATATCCAACAATTCGGGATAGTCTAACTCAATTCTATTTTTCACACCTTCATATTTACTACCCCTAGAAGCTTCTTGTCTCAATTCAAGACCCTTTTCTCTAGATCCAGGGCAGCACGTAAACGCACCAGAACTTTTATCGACATTTGTTAGGTAAATAAAGAACTTAAACTTCCAGAGTCTATCAAAATGTAACCAGCCATTTCTTGCTAGTTCGCCATTAAATTTATAATCATGTGTAGCAAAAACCCCCATTCCATATCCAGAGGATGTTCCTGTATATTTATGATATAAATCCTTCATCCATTGAACATCATAAACTAATCTAAGTATAGAACCTTCTGGGTGAGTTAACAACCCCTCATCTCTATAAGCTTTACCAAATTCATAATCATCACTGCGTGTACATTTGTTTAAAATGTCGGGCGTTAGAACTTTAAGTTCTGTATCGCTTAAATAATTATCTATCTTAAAAACACCATTTTTAACTACAGCAGAAACCATTTCATCTGTGGTACTGTTTTTATCTAATGTTGGTATCATAGCATAGCCTCCGCATATTTGATATCTTCTACAGTATTTATATCTACCGATCTGTTCTTAGGCATAAGAACCCCTTTAACATTACCTCTAAAGAAATTTCTATTTTCTACAATATGACCCCATTTACTCATATAAAAGGCACCAGATGGTTTGTAATACTTTTTAATATACTTACTGTTAGTCAATCCGCACTCAAGGTTGTCAAAAACCGGTAAGACCTTGTTACCCTCAAGAAAACAGGCTAATTGTATAGGAGTGTCCATTTCAGTCATACTTACTACAGAATCACATGATTCTAGTAAACTACAACCGTTATGTATATCAGTAACAGAAACAAACGGGCACGTTGGAAGAAAATAAGCAAATTCATCATATTGTTCCTCCGTGTTGCTTATTAAATTCATCATCGCATCTAAAACTGTAGACTCTGTGGTAGAGAACTCAAACGGTCTACTATGAAACTCAACCCCTAAATCACAAACTGCATAAAATATATTATCGTTATCTGTTGAAATTATTATCTTGTCAAACCTTTGGCTTTGAACAACTGTTTCTGTTATCCACTTAATTAAAGGCTTGTTACCAAGAGGGTAAAGGTTTTTATGCTTCAGTCTCGTTGATCCGCCTCTAGCTGGAATTACTGCTAATCTTTTCATAGTTTGTAGTAAAGCTTTCTAATTATATCGCTAGCTGAAGATACAAATATGAACGGGAGAAATGCGTGAATTAAACAGAGGGTTCCACCAATTAACATTAATATACTAATACCTACAGCACGTCTAAAATGTTGAAAATATGTCATATTGTTGTTTTGCAAGTGATGAAAATTTATCATATGATTACTTTATAATATATTTTGAAGGACCGTGTGGGTATGAAAACCCCGTGTTTTGAATTTGTAAATTATGCTCTGAAGCAAAATCTTTTAAAGCCGCAGTTTCTCCACCAACAGTATGCTCGTCTATAACTATTGCACCACCTGTAGATACTATATCATAAGCAATATTCATCCCGGTGTATGAAGGTAAATATGCATTACAATCGACAAGTAATACAGATATTTTATTAATTAATTTGTTCTCTATAGCATTCTTAAATGTTAATTTTAAATCCCCCACATAAATATTACAATGTTTATTAAGAGACTCCTCTTTTATTAAAGAGTGAACAATTTCTGGATCTATTTTCCACCTTTTAGATTCTTGGTTACATTTAAGTCCTTCAACATTATTCTTTTCAGGATGTGATTTAAAATCTTCTTCTGTATATCCACCAAACGTATCAAATCCGTGATACACTTTATTTTTTAAAATCAAAAATGATTTTAACAATTGAATAGTTTTACCCTTAAAAACACCAAGCTCTACTATATCACCCTCAATATCACCAAAATAGTTTACTAACGATAATAGGCTCATATTATTTTAACCTTTTAATTAAATCTCTACCTGTGAAATACCAATATTTCTTTGTAAACAAATCGCTGTTGCTGTTTCTTGGTTAGAACTTGGTTTTAAATCATTAATTAATACACGTGGGTATGGACCAATACCCATTATTAGTTGATCATACGATATACCTAAATTGGATAACGTTTTCTCAGTAATTTTTCTAGAACTCTCTTTTCTGCCAGTAGTTATAATAATATTATGATGCTCTTTGTTCCACTCTCTCATTTTTTCTAAAACACCATCTAATAAAACCGCGTTTTCAGTATAAAAATCTTGGTGTTTAATTAAACAACCATCTAGATCACAAAATATAGTTTTAGTCATTTTGTTTATATAACCCTTTCGATCTTTCAAGAATAGGTTTCATTATTTCAACGATTTCATTATGATCATTGTTGGGCAGCTGTAATAATGGCATTCTTTCAAATCTAGACATCACACCGGCTATATCTATAGCAGATTTTATACCAAGGTGCCAACCGTATTTGTATATAACTTCATTAAATGGAAATTCTATATCATTTAATATTTTTTTACAGCCCTCTGTGTCACCAGCGTTATACAATCTAAAAAATGCTATTTCAGCTTGAGGACAGAAACAACCAACTCCAGAAAGCCAAGCGTGTACTTGACCATTGAAGTGTAGCCACTGACCCATTCCTTTTCCAGAGGTTATAATAGACAATCGATCCGCTAAAACATCAATAACAGTTTGTGTATTTTCATCGTCTTTTGTATCCTCTTTAATAGCAACAACCCTAGGTATATCAGCCACTCTATCTGTTAAAGAAGTAGACCATCTAATTAGCGGAGGTTGACCTGGAATACCATTATTGAATGGCATTTGGTGAATTAATATATCTATAGGAGAATTTTCAGAGACCCTTTTAAAATGTTGATATACCTGATCCTCAAAATATACCTTTTCTCTAAATATCAAACTTATAATATTAGCACCAATTTCTTTTCCATGTTTGGCAAAACTAATTGATGTTTCTGTAGAACAATGGAGAGGATCTGCTATGATAGTAATACAGTCTGAATTATTAAACGATTTAACGGTAGTTGCTACTGTTTCATTTACTTTCATTATTTCTTCATCTGAAAGTATACTAAATCTACTATTGTAACCCATTACATAAAATACTTTAGCACCTTGTTCATATAAAAACTTTACATAATTTGAGAGGCTTTTATAATCTACAGACTCATCATCGCAAAATGGTGTTATTATTGAAAATACTGGACCTCTTATATTGTATTTCATTTTTATATTCCTTAACCGTTTTTTAAAATGTTATACCAGTGAGGATTAGATAGTTTTTCTCTAGCTGGAATTTCACTATTGTAAATCCTTTTTACTCCATCGCCCAGTGCCCGTTCTATAATTCGTATATCTCTAATAAGTGTTCTAAACCCTTTGACCCCTAATGAAGCTGCTTGATCTGATCCATACATAGATCTATCAACTGTTATGTGCCTTTCTATACTAGTGGCCCCAAGAGCTACTGCTGCTAAAGAAACTTGAATACCCCTTTCGTGTCCACTGTATCCAACTTTACAATCAAACCTATCCCTCAATATTTTAATAACGGATAAATTTGCTTCATCATTATTTGTTGGGTATGAAGAATTACAATGCATTAATTCGTATGGACACCTATGTTTTTCAAAGATATTAACTGCTTTTTCTATTTCTTTAAGATTACTCATTCCTGTTGAAATAAAGGTATACCTTTTCTCTTCTGCGATTTTTTCTAACAATGGATAAACACGTAGCATAGTTGACGCAACTTTATTGTATTTTAGATTATATTTTCTTAAAAACTCTTGGCTTTCTAAATCCCAAGCTGAAGCAAACCATTCTATCCCCACATTTTTACAATATTGATCAATTTCATCATATTGTTCAGTATTAAATTCCAATCCGTTCTTTTGATCCCTATTTGTTGTTCCAAATGGACTTTCTCTTGGTTTATCTAATTCTTCTGGGCTATACACCAGTTCTATATTTCTTTTTTGAAATTTAACTGAATCAAATCCCGCTTCTTTTGCTTCATCAATTAATCTTTTTGCTAAATTAATATCACCATTATGATTGATACCAATTTCAGCAATAGTAAATATATGCCTATTCATAGAGATCTCCTAAAATATTCAAAGCTGCTGGGGTTGGTTTTAAAATAGTTTCGTCTAACTGTAGATCTTTGTGTCGAATGGGTACAATCGAGTATTACTTTATCATACGCCATTTTCAACTCATCCACTATACCAAAGTTCACAAAAAGATCATGATAACCAAAATTAGATCCACGATCAGTAATCCAAGCTTGACAGTCTGGGTTGGTTTCCTTAATCTTATCGACAGATACATTGAGATTATTTGGTCCTATCCATTGACCTTTCTTTATGTTTACAACGGGGAATACTTTAGCACATTCTACAATTAAATCTGTTTGTCTACAAAGGAATGCTGGTATTTGAATAACATCTATAAGATCACAAAGATCGGGAACTTGTTGCCATTCATGAATATCTGTCGTTAATTTTACGTTTGGAAAATTCTTTTTACACTCTCTCCAAATCTTCATAGCTTCCAGTATTCCTGGACCTCTACCACCCTTAAGAGAAGTCCTGTTGGCTTTATCAAAGCTGGCTTTCATATACCATTCGTCAGTTTCCTCCATACAAGAATTAATATGTTCTAAGCATTCAAAAAACAGATCTCGGTTTTCTATAGAACACGGTCCTAGAATCCAAACCTTGTTATTCATAATCATTCCCCTTGAAGTTTTCTATCTCACTTAATATATCTTTTATCTCTTGGTAACCATCGTGCAAGCTTGGCCAGGGTTGTCTGTCATAATGACATGTTAAACGTTTAGATTTTAAACCCGCCCTTAGTGAAGAATGCCAACCGTGCTTCATAAAAACGTCAAAAAACCTAGCCTCTAACTCCAAAAACATTTTCTTCTTTTTATTCTTCTTAGCTGCTCTAAATGAATTTTCAACCCAAGGATAGAAATTACCAATACCAGACAAGAAAGTGTCGGCACCAGCAGATTCTAAAAATGAAAATCGTCTCATACTACCACCAGCAACTATTACTTGAATGCCACTGTACAACCCTCGAATAAAATTATAAGACTCTTGTAAATTAGGATGTTCTTCTTTTATTCCAGTGATAAGATCTTCATCATAAAGGTTGTTAACAAAGTCGGAATTATAATTCCAATCCCCACCCCTACCAGACCGCATCTTCTGTGTGTGTAAATAAATACTGTGCTGTAGTTTGTCACATATTCTTTTTACATAATCTTCTATACAAACATCACTATAATACCTATCAGGATATAATGCAATAAAATTACAGTCTTCTTTATTATAAGTGTCTTTAATACCATCTAAGAATACGTCAACATCTCTAGATGCTAAAGGTGGTATTCCAAGTATCTTCGTGCCTTGAAATTGCATTAACGCAACATTAAACTTTATTATCTCTTTAGGGTTTAATAGATTAAACTGAGATGTTCCAGCGGTACTCATTATACAACGGGCACCATGTCTATATAGATATCTAAGATATTCTAATGTTGATAAAATCTCTAATTGTTCATATTCATTATAAGCAGGAGGTATTGCTACAACCGGTGTTATAAATTTACTCATAAATCTTCTCCAGTATTTCTAAACTTTCAACGGTAGGTTCTAACATTGTTTCATCAATACTTAATTCTGATGTATCTTTAATAGCACAAAATGTAGCGTCTATTAATTTTGCTTTATGCAGCTTTTTTACAAGTTCTATTTCAGCTTCAATATTATGACATTCACCAGTACCATCTTTGCTGGCATATTGTTTATTAAGTGCGTATTCTGAATTAAGTGCAAACCCCACAACAA
>Ga0114996_10003314_pt1 | contig 20158 bp, 19 predicted proteins | sample ArcticOcean_MG_C_4_FD_87039 | JGI IMG/M metagenome (GOLD analysis project Ga0114996, IMG submission 87039) | Marine microbial communities from western Arctic Ocean - ArcticOcean_MG_CB4_134 | ecosystem: Environmental > Aquatic > Marine > Oceanic | place: Arctic Ocean: Canada Basin | collected...
ACACGATGTAGGCCGCGGTGAGCGTGACTCCGGTAACCATTCCCAGGATGGCACCTTCGCGGGTCGTACGTTTCGAGAAGATGCCGAGGATGATGACGGGGAAGAACGAGGCCGCAGCCAGTCCGAACGCGAACGCCACGACCTGCGCCACGAAACCCGGCGGGTTCACGCCGAAGTAGCCGGCGACAAGCACAGCGACACCGGCGGCGATCCGCGCCGCGAGGAGCTCCCCTTTCTCGGTAATCGTGGGCATGAACGATCGTTTGAGCAGGTCGTGACTGACGGCTGAGGACACGACCAGCAGCAGCCCGGCCGCGGTGGAGAGAGCGGCCGCGAGCCCGCCGGCCGCGACCAGACCGACAACCCAGTCCGGTAGGCCAGCGATTTCCGGGTTGGCGAGCACCATGATGTCGCGATCGACGGTGAGCTCGTTCGCCATGGGCGAGTTGGGCCCCACAAACTGTATGAGCCCGTCGCCGTTCACGTCGTCGAACGCCAGTAGCCCCGTGGCCTCCCAGTTGGTGAACCACTCCGGGACCTCAGAGTACGGAGTCTCGGACACGCTGTTGATGAGGTTCGTGCGCGCGAAGACCGCGAGCGCGGGTGCGGTCGTGTAGAGGAGCGCGATGAACACGAGGGCGTAGCCCACCGAGAGGCGCGCGTCCCGGACGCGTGGCACGGTATAGAAGCGGATGATCACGTGCGGGAGTCCGGCCGTGCCCGCCATGAGTGCCGCCGTAATGAAGAAGACGTCACGCATCGACTTCGTCCCAGACGTATAGGCCGTGAAGCCGAGCTCCTCATGCAAGCCATTGAGGCGCTCGAGAAGCGCGACGCCAGTGCCAGTATCCGTGCCGCCGAACCCGAGCTGCGGAATCGGGTTGCCCGTGATCATGATCGACAGGAAGATCGCCGGAACCAGATAAGCGAAGATGAGCACACAGTACTGTGCGACTTGCGTGTAGGTGATGCCCTTCATCCCGCCGAGCACGGCGTAGAAGAAGACGATCGCCATGCCGATGTAGACACCGGTGTTGATGTCGACTTCGAGGAACCGCCCGAAGACGATGCCTACGCCCCGCATCTGGCCCGCGACATAAGTAAAGGAGACGAAGATCGCGCACACGACCGCCACGACCCGCGCGAGCTGCGAGTAGTAGCGGTCCCCAACGAAGTCGGGCACGGTGAATGCGCCGTACTTTCGTAGATAAGGCGCCAGACAGAGCGCAAGCAGGACATAGCCGCCTGTCCAGCCCATCAGATAGACAGTCCCGTCGTATCCCATGAACGAGATGAGTCCAGCCATCGAGATGAAGGACGCGGCGCTCATCCAGTCGGCCGCCGTCGCCATCCCGTTCGCGAGGGGGGAGACGCCGCCCCCGGCGACATAGAATTCCTTGGTCGTCGTGGCCCGCGACCAGATGGCGATTCCGATGTAGAGCGCGAAGGAGGCCGCAACCAGCAGAAAGGTCCAGGATTGGACGGTCATGCTCCCTCCCCCTCATCCACTCCGAACTCGCGGTCGAGTCGATTCATGAGAAGGACGTACACGAAGATGAGGACCACGAAGACATAGATGGCGCCCTGTTGGGCGAACCAGAAGCCGAGCGGGAATCCCGTACCTGGGATCTGGATGGTGTTGAGCGGCTCGACGAGAAGGATGCCGAAGCCGAACGAAACGACGAACCAGATGGCCAGGAGTATGCCCATGTAGCGGATGTTCCTCCGCCAGTACTCCGCGTGCCGCGCCGCGACCTCAGGGTCGCTGGCCGACTCGCGCTGGTTCGAGTCGCTTCCGGACGGGTGTTCGGTCATATCGCCACCTGGCTCGTTGGGGTCGGGCATTATGGGCGGTCGAGGGCTGCGAAGAAACAGCCTTCCGCTCGGCGGGCCGGTCCCGCGCCTGTCTCGCAGCTCCGCCTCAGTTCGCGCTCCAAGGGCGCCGCTCTACGTTCTGCATGGGCTGTGGAGCGACTACTTCCCGGAGGCCCATATCGAAGATCTGGCCCGGCTTGAGGAAGTAGAATTTCCCGTCGGCACCGGTGGTCGACCGGTAGTCGTAGATGAGGACGTGGGACGCGCCTGCCACTTCGAAGCGGTCCCCGCGGACAATGATGGCGGTGTCCTCATCGATACCGATGCCGAGCAGCTGCGGGTGCGCCTCGATCACCTCGATCAGATCGAACTGGCGATTGCGGCGGAGCACGTGCTGATCGATCGCGACGCCGCGGAGATAGCCGAAGCCGCGCTGGTGGTCTCCCATCATGATCTCGTTCGTTTCCGTGTCGCCACGCACCAGGAAGGACGCGAGGATACTCGCTCCTGCCGAAGAGCCACCGATCACACCGCCCCGATCGAGCACCTTCCGAAGCTCGTCCTCGGTCGCGGTGCCGCCGTAAGCGTCGACAAGCAGCCACTGGCGGCCGCCGAAGAAGAAGACGCCTGATGCGGTCTTCAAGGGTTCGACGAAATCGCGTGTGTCAGCGACGGCCGGATCCATCGTGTGGAGCAGCGTGAGATTACGCGCGCCCTGCTCCCGCCAGGCGTCCAGGCCTCTGAAGGAATCGTCGTATTCCGCGCCTCCTCCGGCCGTGGGAATCAGAACGATGTGTGCATCCGGACCACCAGCGAGCTGAATGAATCGCTGGTAGATCTCCGGCGACTGCATCGCGCCACCCACCGCGACGAGCGCTCCGGACTCGGGACCCACCTGCGCCGGGCCGGACCGCGCCGGAGACTGGCTCGAGGCCGTGGAGGCGCCCACCGTCGAGAAAACAATGACGACGACCGTCGGAATCCACGACGTCCGGCAAGACCGAGTTATCAGCATCCTCACTCCTCCCTTCCGTACACGAAGCGCTCGACCTCCCCGTGGACGCGCTCGATAGTCTCAGGGGAGGGCGGAACGGTGAACGCCGAAACATTGAACGCCACCGCCGCGTTGACCAGCAGGGACCAGATCGCACCGTGCATGCCGAGCGGATGCGGCACGAGCACCAGAGTCACGTAGAGCGCAGCAAGGCCGGCACCGATACCCGCGACCACGCCTCCGCCGGTGAGCGTCCGCCGCCCCGGAAAGCAGACGCCCAGGATTGCCGGCATGAGCTGCAGCGCGCCCGCCCCCGAAAGCGTCACGAGCACCACCAGGAAGTCGTAGCTCCGGACCGAGAGCAGATAGCCCACGACCAGGAGCCCTCCCACGATCAAGCGGCCAACCGCGACGTAGTGCCGCTGCGAGCGGTCGGGCGCCAGGTAGCGTTGATACACGTCGCGCGTGAGCACGGTCATGTTGGCGTGGAGAATCGAGTCGAGCGTAGACATCGCGGCGGCCGTTGCCCCGGCCAGGATGGCACCGGTGAGCCATGGTGAGACGTAAGAGAAGAGGAGCTCCGGGAAGATTCGGTCGGGCACGTCGAGCCCAGGCATGACGATCGCGCCGCCCAGGCCGACCAGTGCAGTCGGGATGTAGAGCGACATGAGGTAGATGGGCGTCGTTGCCCCAAGGAGCTTGAGCGTGCGTGCATCGATCGCCGTGTTGTAGCGGATCATAATGTGTGGCTGGAAGACGATCCCGAACGAGAGCGTAACCGTCATGCCGATCCACATGCCCGGCGTGAAGAAACCGTTCGGTCCCGGAAGCGTGAGCAGATCGGGGCGCTCAGCGGAGACCTGGCGCCAGAGTTCGAGCGGTCCACCGAAGAGCTCGTAGGACAGCACCAGAGCACCCACCCAGACGGCGACGTACATCCAGATGCCCTGGAGCACATCAGTCCAGTACACGGCCCGGAGCCCTCCAGCGATGAGGTAGGCAGCCGCCACCACCAGAAGGATCAGCGTCCCGATCTCGACTGATATGCGTCCGTCGGACGCGACGTTGATGATGTATCCGAGCCCCTGCGCTTGGACCTGGATGTATAGGATCGTGAACACCACCGAGACGACCGCGACCGCCACGCGCACCGCCTCCGACTCGTAGAAGTCGGCCAGCATGTCCGCCGGGGTGATGTAGCCGAAGGCCTTCCCCAGCGCCCAGATGCGGGTGCCCAGCACATAGGTGATGGCGCCCACCAGCACGGTCCACGTGCCGGCGGCCCAGAAGCCGACTCCGTGCGCGTAGAAGAAGCCGCTGGATCCGAGGAAGGCAAAGGCAGAGTGAAAGCTTGCGACGACGGTCAGGTAGAGGACGACGAACCCCGCCTTCCGGCCGTACAGCATGAAGTCCTCCATGTCGACCGTCAGCCGCCGATTGGCAACGACCCCGAGAACGATCGTCACCAGTAGGTAGAGGAAGATCAGTCCGGTAGCGACAACCCACGGCTCCACGTCAGACGCCTCGCCGGAACGCCCAAATCAGCACGCCGATCGAGACGACATAGACCGCGAGGAGCACCGCGAAGATGAACGGGAGGCCCAAGATCCACGGCTCTGCCCGGTTGAACAGCGCATGCGTCACGGGGGGCATCGCCAGCGAGAAGAGCGTCACGAACGCCACCACCGCGATGCGGCCGTCGCGCGTGCGCGGAAGGAAGTGCGTGCGCCGTCGGGGTTCATCCATGGCGGCCGAACATGGTCGACGCGGCAGCCGGCCAGCAAGTGAACCCGGACGCTCCGCCCCCGAAGCACCCCAGCAACCCTGTCGCGTAGCACACCGACACTTAGATTCGGCGGAACGTTTTCCGCGCGATTAGGGGAGCCCGCGAATGCCCGACCCGATAACCCGCCGACAAGTACTGAAGAGCTTCGGAGTGCTGGGAGGCTCGTCCCTCATGCTCGGAGCGATGGATGCCTGGGACCTGAAGGGGGCGTCGGCCGGCCCGAAGCCCCAGCTCCGCGGAACGCAGCCTACGACTCGCGTGCTTGTGCTCGGGGGTGGTCTCTCGGGGCTCATAGCGGGCTACGAGCTCGGCAAGCTCAACTACGACTACCGCGTGTTTGAGGCTCGCGACTGGGCCGGAGGTCTCACATGGACTGTGAAACGGGGCGACTCGCATACCGAGATGGGCGGCGGGGAACGGCAGGTCTGCAACTTCGACGAGGGGCACTACATCAACGGGGGTGCCTGGCGCATCCCGCACACGGACGAGGGCCTCCTTGGCTACTGCAAGGAGTTGGGCGTGGAGCTCGAGGTCTTCATCAACGCCTCGGACGCTAACTTTTTCTACGAGGAGAACTCGGATCTCGGCCCCCTCTCGGGAAGGCGGGTGCGCCTGCGCGAAGTGAAGGCCGACCTTTGGGGCTCGACGACCGAGCTGCTCACTAAAGCGATGGAGCAGGGCGACATCGACGTAGCGCTGTCCGAAGAGGATCAGGAGCGACTCGTGCAGTTCCTCGTCCGCTCCGGTTACCTAGACTCCGACGATCATCTCTACCGGCCGCCCAATTCACGCGGATCGGACGACCCCTATGACCTGAGCGCACTCCTCCAGTCGGGCTTCGGCGCGCGGGCCCGGTCGCTCAACCAGGGGACCGGCGGCCCCGCCCCGCTCTTTCAGCCCGTCGGCGGGATGCAGGAGATCGCCTTCGGATTCCAGCGCGAGCTAGGCGACCGGCTCACAATGAACGCGGAGGTCCGCTCGATCCAGCAGACCGAGGGCGAGGTGCGCGTCGTCTACCGTGATACGAGGACCGGCGCGGAGCGCGAGGAAGTAGCCGACTACTGCGTATGCTGCCTCCCGATGTCGGTGCTCAAACGCATCGACGTCAACTTCTCGAGTGACATGGCAGAGGCTGTGCAGGGCACCGGGCACGCGGCAGTCGCCAAGATGGGGCTGCAGATGGGGCGGCGGTTCTGGGAAGAGGACGAGGGGATCTTCGGCGGGCACCTCTGGTCGAGGAGCCTTCAGCTCGGTGAGTTCTCGTATCCCTGCAACGACTACTTCGCCGACAAGGGCGTCCTGCTCGGGTACTACGGAAGTAGCGCTCAGGCCGGACTCGCCGATATGCCGATGCGCGGGCGCATCGAGCACGTGCTGACCCAGGCGAGCAAGGTCCACCCGCAGATGCGGGAGGAATTCGAGTCGGCCTACTGCGTATGGTGGGAGAAGATCCAGTACAGCGAAGGCGCCTATGGCCGGACGCCCCCCGCCGAACTGCTCGCGAAACTCAGCGAGCCCGACGGGCGACTCTACATCGGGTGTGCGGGGGTGAGCCAGGACCCCGCTTGGATGGAGGGAGCCGTCGAGTCGGCCTGGCGCTCGGTCGAGTCCCTCCACTCGAGAGTGATGCGAGGCTGAGCGAGGCGACCGTCGCCTTGTCCCCTCTCGAGGACAGCGCGGGAGCGTGACGTCGAACGTCAGTACCTTCTAAGTCATTGTGCTTCAATGGCTTAGTCGACTGACAGAAGTTGGCATATCTTATGCTTTATCCCCCGGTGACACATCCTCGAGCGGAGTGGCATCATGGGAAAGGCGAAGTGGTGGACCGCTCTCGCGGTCGGGGCCGCGTTCCTGGCATCGGACGGAGTCCAGGCGCAAGATCACTCTGAGCCACGCGGTTTCGTCGGGCTGAGCTTCGTTGCCGGGAACCCCCTAGGGGACCTCGGTAACTTCTTCGATCAGGGCTTCGGCGCCCAGCTCGACGGTTCCTGGGCCATGACCGAAGATGGCAGGCTGCGTCTTCGGGCCGACGTCGGTGCTTTGGTCTACGGGCACGAGCGCTTCGGGCTCTGCCACCCTGTTGGGTGCCGCATCGGTGTGGATCTCACGACGACGAACAACATCTTCTTCGCCGGTATCGGGCCCGAGTACGCGCTCAGCGCCGGAGACTTCGAGCCGTACGTCTTCGGGACGATGGGCCTATCGTACTTCGCGACCATCTCATCCTTGAGCGGGGCCGACGAATACAACGACTACTTCGACACCACGAACTACTCGGACGTCGTCATGGCCTGGACGTTCGGGGGTGGCGCGCGAGTGCGTGTGCATCAAGGCGCGCACCCCGTCTCGCTCGACTTCGGTTTGGAGCGGCACGAGAACGGCATCGCCAACTTCCTGACCGAGGGCGACATCTTCGACAATCCCGACGGCAGCATCACGCTCTTCCCGAACCGGAGCGAAGCGAACCTCATGACCTTCCGCTTCGGAGTCTCGGTGGGCTTCGGGGGCGAACGCCTGGACTGAGGGCGGCCCCTATGCGTCCGGGCGCTCGAGATGAACAGTCAGCAGCATAGCACCACCATCGACAGATCGGACGTCGTGGGGCAAACCTGGCGCGAGAATGAGCACGTCGCCTTCTCCGAGATCGTTGTCGACGTGCTCCGCCATCACATTCAGGCGGCCTTCCAGGGCGTGGATCGTGACGAGGCCCGGCGCGGAGTGTTTCTCGAGGTGACCGCCCGCATCGAACGAGAACAACACCTGGGTGACCGGAGTCCGATGGAAGAGCGTGATCTGCCGGTGGCCGCCGCGAGCCGGATGGTTCTCGGCCCTGAGCTCAGCGAGGGCACCGGCCAACGAGAAGCGGTGACTTCTTCCCGCGAAGCGCTCTCGGGGTGCTTCTCGCAGTCTTACTGTATCCTGCACTCGCTCGGGCGGGCCATCGTTCAAGAGGCCTCCTAGTTCTGACGCGGTAGTCCACGAACTGAACTAGGAAGGTCGCCGATGCGCTCCGCCCACCATATCCCTGACCGCGCTTCTGTCCACCTTGCCGTTTGCGTTGCGGGGGAGCGCCTCCGCGACATGGAAGACCCGCGGAAGCTTGGGACCACTCAGACATTCCCGTAGGAAGGCGCTCAGGTCGTCCAGGTCGAGCCCAGTCTCGGCGGGCACGACACAAGCCGCGACTCGCTCTCCCCATTCGGCGTCGGGCAAACCGACGACGCAGGCGTCCGCGACGGAGTCGAACGACCGCACAGCCTCCTCCACCTCTGTGGCATCGACTGTGACGCCGCCGGTGACGATGCGGTCCGACCGCCGACCCGTGACCCACAGGTCTCCGTCGTCGTCGAAGTGACCCAGGTCACCGGTGTGGTGCCAGCCTTCGATATCGACGATGTCCTCAGCGCCCCCGCCGACGTACCCCATCGCGAGTGTCGCTCCGCGAACCAGGATCTCGTTGTCGTCCTCGATGCGGAGGTCCACGCCGTCCAGGGAACGTCCCACCGTACCTGGCTTGCGAATGGTGAGCGCCGGCGGCGCGGTGGCCGCTTGAGACGTGGCCTCGGTCAGTCCGTACGTCAGCCCCAGGGGCCAGCCCGCCTCGAGGGCCGATTGGACGAGCCTCATCGGAGCACGAGCGCCCCCAACAAGCGCGCAGCGGAACGACTCGGGGGGCGGGCTGCCGCTTCGCACATCAAGGAGCCTGAGAAGCTGCGTCGGGACGACCGAGATATGGGTCACCGGCGCATCCGTGCCCGCTGGCAGATTCGTGCCGTCGATCAGTTCGGACGTGCGCCCGGCGTCGACCGGACCCACTGCCACGAGCCGACCACCTAATAGCAGCGACCGTGTAATGAGCGCCAACCCGCCCACGTGCCCGGGCGACAGTGAGGCGAGCCAGACGTCTTCCGGCCCTAGGTCGAGGCGCTCCTGGGCGGCCCTGCTGCTGGCGGCGAGTGCTTGATACGAGATCGCCACACCCCTGGGTCGGCCCGCGGTGCCTGACGTCCAGAGCACCGCCTGTGCCTCGCAGCCCCCCCCCACGAGTGCCAGCTCGGCCGCATCCCGCTCCGGCTCTGTAAGCCGGGAGTTGAAGGGTGCGGGCGTGACGCTGGCCCGCCACAGCGCCAGGAGTTCGATCACGGCACTGGCCGTCGCGTCCATCGTCACGGGAACGATCCGACCCCGTTGCACGCCTTCGCCGCGCAGGGTGTCCGCCCTCTCGCTCACTACCAGATCGAGCTCGGCGTAAGTCCACTGTTCGTCGTCCGAGACGAGCGCAACGGCGTCCGGTGCGCCGGTGGCCTCGGCCAAGAGATCGACGAGCATCAGCCCAGACCGAGACCCAAGGTCAGAAGCACCCCGTACACGGCCAGGACGCGAGCCGTGGCTCCGAGGGCCGGGACCAGGTCTCGGGGATCTCGGTTGGAGAGCACGGCCCGAACCGGGGACCAGCACAGCGGCGCCACGAGAAGCGAGGCTAGAGCCGCGGGTGGCCACCCGAGCATGGTGACGCCCACCGCGGGAGCCGCAGCGGCTACCAGCAGGAGCGCGACATACTCAACCTTCGTCAGGTCAGGACCCAACCGAACGGCCAGCGTACGCTTTCCAGCAACGGCGTCCGTGCGGATGTCACGCAGGTTGTTCACGACGAGCAGCGCGGTGCTGAGCGACCCCAGCCCTGCCCCCGCGAGCACCGCATCGACCGGCCAGACGAGAGCCTGCACGTAGTAGGTGCCCCCCACTGCGACGAGTCCGAAGAAGACGAAGACGAAAACGTCTCCGAGCCCATGGTAGGCGAGTGGAAACGGTCCCCCGGTGTAAAGGACTGCGCACGCGACGGAGGCCAAGCCGATCCAGACGACGAGCCACCCGCCGACAGACACGAGGTATACCCCGACGAGCATGGCCATGCCCAGGACGACGACCATCCCGCGCTTCACCGTCTCGGGTGCGAGGAGGCCAGCCTGAGTCACTCTGACCGGGCCCACGCGCTCTTCGGTGTCACCGCCGCGGACGAAGTCGTAGTAGTCGTTGGCTAGGTTGGTACCGATCTGTATGAGGATCGCGCCCAGGAGCGCCGCGACCGCCGGCAGCCAAACGACCTCAGCGAGGTGAGCGGCGAGACCCGTCCCGACGAGCACCGGCGCGACGGCGGCGGTCAGCGTCTTGGGCCGAGCAGCTAGGATCCAAACTCTCAGGGCCACTCGAGGATCACCCGCGTGCCCACGATCGAGTCGAGCTGCGCGTAGCGACGTCGGAGGTACTCGTTTCCGAGCATCGAGATGGAGTCCTGCGCGGGTGGGGCCTCAGTGTACGCCGAGTAGAAGCCGTCCGCGACCTCGATGCCGTCGATGATGCGGCCGATGGGCGGGTACCCCGCGATACCACCCGAGACTGCGTCGTCCAGTCGCGCGTTGTCCACGAGGTTTATGAAGAGGGTGTACGTGCGCGTCTCGGGGCCGGCCCGCGCAAAACTGACTGTGCCTCGCAGATTGCTCTCGACGGTCGGCTCGTCGGCAAGCGGTCGATCTTGCCAGAGCGAGTCGAGCGCGGGGTCACCGGAGAAGCCCCACTGCGCCACGAATCCTGGAACGACCCGGTAGAAACGAGCGCCGGCGTAGAAGTCGTTGCGCATGAGGTGATAGACGCGGTCCACCCCCATGGGTGACCACGCACGGTGCATCGCCACATGAAACGTGCCCTCGCTCGTCTCTACCTCGACCACGAACGAGTCCGGAGCGGCGCTCGCCAACATATCCGGGGAGGGCTGCCAGAGGGCCTGGCTGGGACCGCACGCCGCCATCCATCCCAAGGCGACGACGAAGGTGGCCGCTCGGCCCGATGTGAGACGACGCATCAGAGGACTCCTCTCTACCAGGGAAGCCAAGGATACTTCCGGAAATTTGGCTCTCGCTTCTCCACAAAAGCGTTCCGCCCCTCCTGACCCTGCTCGGTCATGTAGAAGAGGAGCGTCGCGTTGCCGGCCAACTCCTGCAGGCCGGCCTGACCGTCGACATCTGCATTGAAGGCGCTCTTCAGAAGCCGGATCGCCAGCGGGCTCTTGGACATGATCTCCTGCGCCCACTCCCATCCCTCGTCCTCGAGCTCTTCGAGCGGCACTACCTTGTTGACCATGCCCATCTCATATGCCTCGGCCGCAGTGTACTGGCGGCAGAGGTACCAGATCTCGCGAGCCCGTTTCTGTCCGACGTGGCGCGCGAGGTACGACGAACCGAAGCCGCCGTCGAACGACCCGACGATGGGCCCGGTCTGGCCGAAGATCGCACCCTCAGCGGCGATCGTGAGGTCGCACACGACGTGGAGCACATGTCCGCCGCCGATCGCGTATCCTGGCACCAGCGCGATGACCGGCTTGGGCATCGAGCGCATGTACCGTTGGAGCTCCAGCACGTTGAGCCGGGGCACGCCACTGATGCCGACATAACCAGAGTCCCCGCGCACCTTCTGATCACCCCCGGAGCAGAAGGCCCACTTTCCGTCCTTCGCCGGACCGTTCCCAGTGAGGAGCACGACGCCGATCTGAGGATCCTCTCCGGCGTCCCGGAAGGCCTCCTGCATCTCGAGCAGAGTGTCGGGCCGGAACGCGTTCCGGACTTCGGGCCGGTTGAACGCGATGCGCGCTACGCCGTCGGCCTTGTGATAGGTGATGTCCTCGTAAGACTTCACTTGATGCCAATCTGGCTTGCTCATCGCTCGGGGTTCCCCCGCGGGATGGGATTCTTGGAACGGAGATGCACCGCTACCCCAGCGCCTCGCGCACGCTCCGCCGGACCTCCTCGGCGGTCTCCTCGTGGCGCCGGTGGTTCGCCGCGCGGTCCGAACGCACACGCAGCACGGCCGTCTCCCCAGCGCCGAGGGCGGCCTTGAGGCCTTCCTCGAGGTCGGGCAACGTCACGTCCTGCAGCTTCAGGCCGTGCAACTCGACGGCGTGCCTCAGATCGAGCCCGTGCGGGGTCGCCACCAGTTGAGTGAAGTGAGGCTCGTGGTCGGCGACAGGCAACATGTGAAAGATGCCGCCCCCATCGTTGTCGATGAGCACGAACACGACCCGCGCGTCTTCTTCGCGGTTCCAGAGCAGACCGTTCTGGTCGTGAAAGAAGGCGATGTCTCCCAGCACGCAGATGGTGGGAGCAGGCCGCTGTGAGGCCACCCCGAACGCGGTCGAAATGACCCCATCAATGCCGCTCGCCCCGCGGTTACTCAAGACACGGAGCGGCTCATCGCGTGGATGGCCGAAGGCGTCGAGGTCGCGCACCGGCATCGAGCTCGAGACGAAGACCGCACCGTCGGCTGACGCAACCGACAGGACAGCCGCCCACACGGAGCCCTCGTGCGCCTCTCCCGTATCGTCCGCGAGCGCGTCGAGCGTCGCGCGTTCGGCGGCCCGCCACTGCTGCCTCCATTCGTCGGACGCGCCTCGCTCGGCCCGAACTGCAAGGGCTTCCAGAGTTGCGGCGGGGTCCGCTCGAACGTACTGGCTCACCGTGGCGCCGTGGTCCTTCCATCTGTCGCCATCATCGACGACGAGGTGCGGGACCCCTTTGTGGTGGAGGATCCAATCGAGCAAAGGCGCAGACGTCGGGGACGCCCCGACCCGGAGGATGACCGAGGGAGCCAGGCGTTCGACCGCACGAGGCTCGCGCAAGAAGAGATCGTAGGCGGACACGATCAGCGCCCCACCGGGCGCCCCGAAGCGCGCACCCGAGAGCCCATCCGCCAACACTGGGAAGCCCGTAGCCGCGGCCAACGCGCGCACGGCGGGCCCCACTCGCTCGGGCTCCGGACATGGTCCCGCCACGATGACGCCCCTCGGCGACGACATAGCCCTCACCAGCCGACTCAGGACGTCTTCGCTCGGCACCGCTCTCGGAGCCCGGACGTCCACGAAGGGCGCCTCCTCCGGTCGTCCCGTCGCTGCGAGCGGATGTGTTCGCGAGAAGTCTTCCGGAAACCCGGTCGGCTCTAAGGGCTTGTCGAACGGGAAGTTCAAGTGCACCGGACCGGCCAACGGCACCAGAGTCTCCGCCACCGCCCGGCAGGCCAACGTCCGGAGGTGTCGCAGGTCGGGATCGGCAAGGACGGCTGGCCCGACCTCGAAGAAGGCGCGCGCATAAGGGCCGTAGAGTCGGACCTGATCGATGGCCTGATTCGCATCCGCATCCCGCAGGCGATGGGGCCTGTCGGCCGTCAACACCAGCAGTGGGGTCTCGCTCTGCGCGGCCTCGACGACGGCGGGAAAGAGGTTCGCCGCCGCTGTTCCGGAGGTGGTCACAACGACCGCGGGCGTGCCCAGCGCCTTACCCACCCCGAGCGCGAAGAACCCCGCTGAGCGTTCGTCCAGATGCACGCGCATGCGGAAGCGACCGTCTCGTGCAAAAGCGAGCACCAGAGGTATCGAGCGGGAGCCCGGACACAGCACCACCTCGCGGACCCCAGCCCTCGCGAGCTCGTCTACAAAGCTCCCGGCCCATGCCGTATTGGCTTCGGCCCGACTCATGCTCTCTCGCGCGAGCGAGCCTCCGAGCGGACCGTCGGCTCCGCGGCCAGCGTGATGGATGCACCGCTGGCGCTGAGTGCCTCTAGCATCGGCTCGAACTTGATCACCGTCTCTTCCCATTCGAGCGCGGGCACCGAACCGTCCACGATCCCGGCTCCGGCGAAGAGACGCCACCCCGATCCCGTGGACACGCCCGTGCGCAGCGCCGGCACGAAGATCCCATTGCCTTCGGCGTCGAAGAGACCCACAGGGCCCGCATACCAGCCTCGCTCGAATGGCTCCTCTTCGGCGAGGAAAGACAGCGCGGCGTCACGCGGAAGCCCGCACACGGCCGGCGTCGGATGAAGGAGGCGTAGCAGGTCCAGAATTCCGACGTCGGACGGCACGCTCGCCCGTATTTCCGTCTCGAGGTGCTGGATGCGCGCAAGCGTGAGCACGTGCGGCTGAGGATCCGTGCGGATCTGGTGCGCCATCGTCTCGAGCCTGGCCACCATATCGTCGAGCGCGATGCGCTGCTCGGCACGATCCTTGTCGGAGGCGAGGAGCCGTGCGGCGAGCTCTGCCTGCTCTCGGGGCGTTTCGCCGCGACGGATGGAGCCGGCCACGGCCGTGGCGTGGAAGACGCCGTCACGCAGTGTCGCCACCGTTTCGGGTGCGGCGCCGACCAACGTCGATCCAGGGACGGGCTCGAAGAGGAAGGCGTGGCTGCCGCGGTTCGCGTCCCAGAGATGGCTCACTACGTCGACCGGGTCGACCTGGGAGTCGAGCTCGACCTCCAAGGTCCGCGCGAGGACCGCCTTGGAAATCGATCCGCTGCCGATCGCGCGGAGCGACTCACGCACAGCCTCCTCCCAGCTGGCCCGATCCGTCGGCGTGGCACGTCCGGACGCCACGGGGCCCGGCCTCGGCCCGGCGTCCCCCAGTGCCGTCAGCTCTGCGCGCAGCGCCTCGGCCCGGTGCTTCAGCCTGACAAAGACATCTTCATTCGACCGAGACGAAACGAGTGTGCGCACACGCAGCCAAGCGTCGCCCGAGCCCTCACCCTCGAGCTCGAAGACCGGCATGTGGAAGAGCCACGAAGGGAAGTCGGCCCACACACCCTCCTCGACGTGGTCCGGTCGGAAGGAAAAGCCACCGTAGTACCGGACCCGGGGCGCCCGCGTAGTCCCCTCAGGGAGGAGCGGCTCGAGCGCCAACCGCTGCGCGGCCGAGGCGACCTCCTCGAAACGCTCGACGGTCGGGTCACCGCTCCCGCGGAGCTCAGCCGCGACGCCGCGGTGCGCCACCCAGCGGTCGCCTTTGGCCCAAAAGCCTCGCTCTTCGCCCTTCGCGTGGCGAAGGAAGACGTCCGGACGGAGGTCCGGCGCAGGGATCGTTACCGTCGCGAGACGGGGGGTCTCGGGCTGTCGGCTCAAGGAGGCTCCTCGGCGTGTGCTCTGGCGGTCGCCTCGCTAGAGTCGACCGGACCGCCAATATAGGGCCCCGGCTACGGTGTGGGAGCCACCACCTCGGTCACCAGCATGCCGAGCTCATCGTCCGCGAGCATCTCGTTGTAGTCGATCCAGAAATCGAGGGGCACGCCCAGCCCCTGATCGTAGGTCGCTCGGACCTCGAATGCATCGGCATCGATCGCGGACCGGATGAGCTCGAAGAGGCCGTCGACGGTTGGAAACCCTACCGCAATAGCCGAAGGCACGGCGAGCCCTGAATCGACATAAACGTGCTCCACGGCAACCCCGTCCTCGACCCTCACTCGAACCGGCCCTAGGGACTCGGGGCTACAAAAGCAGAGTCGCTCCACGGCGTACACATAGGAGCCAGGCCCCAATGTTTCCCAGCGTGCCTGGTTAGCCTCTAGGTCGGTCAGATGTTCGTCGTCGGGGCCGAGACTCCCACATGCCAGGACGAGCGGACAGAGGACCGCGAGCCACGCCGCGCGCTTCACTGAGCCCTCACATAGCGGTACACGAATCCGTCGCAGCACGGATCCGTCAGCACGAGGTCGCTGGCACTTCGAAACGTCGCGGTCTGCACCTCGAAGCCCATGAGCGGCTCATCGTAGCGGATCTCGAGGGCTCCTTTGTCAGCCCCGGGGCTAGTGTCGAAACCGACCGTCTTCACCAGGCCTCCGTTTTGGAAGCGTCGGACCTCACCGCTTCCCGAGAAGCGCAGCGTCATCGATTCGCCAGTCGAGGCGGGGGTCAGGGTCACCCCAGCGATGCCCCCAGTCGACTCGACCCAAGTCCAGGTCGCGAAAAGACCGTCCCCCGAGGACGGGCCCGTAGAGAAGGCACACCCGGTCGCCGCACCTGACGTCGCGATCGCCGCTAGGACAAAAAAGGCCGCATTCGGACCATGATCGCTCGGTGTCGAGGGAGGATGAATCTGCCCATTACACGAGTGCTGGCCGGGAGTTGTGACGGGCACGCCGAAAAAGTTGGCGCATCCGGGGGCGTCTTGGGCTATCTTGCCGAACCGCAACACGTTCAGGGAAGCGTGATGAGCAGTAGCGATGTCCCACGAAGCACGCCGTTGACCTCCCCTCCTCCCCTCTCCTGGCCACCACCGGGTCTCGAGCGACTCCAGGGCAGCCTCGGGAGAGTGATCGCGATCGGTTGGATAGGGAGCCTTGTACTGGTCCTTCCGCTGCTGTGGGCGCTCGCGGTGGAGCAGCCGTTCTACAGTCTGGGTCCCTTCGAAGACAATTGGCGACTCGGCCTAGGTATCGCTGTGCTCGGCGCCGTCCTCGTCGTGATCTCTTTCGGCCTGTTCTTTGGCCTTCTGCAAACGTCCGCACAAGCGGCGGATATGGGGTACGGCGCCCTTACGATCTTGGAAGTCGCGAGCGACTCCGGCCACGACACGGGCTTCCTGATCCAAGGAAAGCGTCACTTCAGCTCCCTCGACTCGGAGCAACTGACAAGCGTCGTGAACGCCCGACTGAGGGGGTCGGCGCTAGTCCTAGCCGGCGCACTCTGGCTCGTGGTCGGCTTCGGCCTGGCGATCGTCCTCGCCGCCCGGGGCTTCGTGACGCCGTCCGGCATCTGGCTGATGACGTGGGGGCCGACGGGCCTCATGACAGTCATCGGGATCTTTCTCCTGGTCCGTCAAAACACGACGGTCCGGGCCGCCAGGAGCGGCTGGCAAGCCCAGGAGGGATCGGACCGCGTCCACTCCGAATCCACTGCTTGGTCTGACAGGCTCGCCGAAGCGGGTGACGCGGTGGTGCTCGGCTCGGGCCCCAAGGAGGAAGGTGGACGGTTCCGTTCCGGGGCGGTGGCGCTGGCAGCGCTCTTCGTGATCGGCTTCGTGCCGACCATGACGATCAGCCTCACGACAGCCATTGGCCCGATCCTCGCCGAGATCGCCGTGCCCTCGTTTCAGCCGGTTCAAGAGGCGGCTGGTGGAGCGGAGGCACTCAGGAGGTATCAGATCGCCGCGGACCCGACCATCAGTGCCGATGATGCCGGCGCGGCGCTGCAGAATCTGTCGTTCGTCGGAGGGCAAGCGTCTCCCGAGACCACGGAACGGCGCCCCGCCACGACGTACGAAAGACCCTGGTTCCCGGATCCTGGCTACTTCCCGGATCCCTTTTCGGAGTCCGTGGCCGCAGATCTCCTGAGCCGGCCCTTGTCGGCTTTCAGCCCCGAGGAGCAGGCGGCCCTCAGACAGGCCGCCGAGCACCCGGCCCAGACCGAGTTCGACCTCTTGGCGCGAGCGCTGCTCGTCGACGTCGTCAGTGGTCGGTGGACCCTTCCCTTCCCCGACTCGACGACGTTCCAGGACCTCTGGCCGCGCTTCCCCGAGCTCCGTACCGCCGGCCTGGCGCGCGTAGCGAAGGCGGCCGTGGAGGTCTCCGATGGTCAGATCGAAGAGGCCGAGTCCACGCTGAGGGAGCTGATCTCCACGGGCTTCTTGCTCGTCGACGAAGGACCGACCCTCCTCGACAACCTTATGGGCGTCGTGCTCGCGAACATGGGGGGCGACGCACTCGAAGCTTACTGCGTGCGCGTTGGGCTGCCTTCGCTCGCCACCGAACTCGCATGGGCCAGGACCTCCGCGTTAGGCGCGGCACAGAAGGCCAGAGCCGGCCTCATACCGGAGGACATCCACGCCCTGCTACAAGGGATCCCCGATCTTGTGGAGGCCGAGGACGCGCTGCGGGGACTCCGCTGGGAGTATTACGCCACGTTCAATACGCTGGCACCGTGCATCAACCTGCACAAAATGGTTTTCGGGCCCGATAACACCTACGACGAGTGGCGCGAGCGGGTCCGTGACACACTCGTGAGGGTGCCAGGAGAACGGGACCTGTTCGACCTGGCCGAGAGCGGTGTCGTCGGATCCGTAGGACAAAAGCTTCAGGGGTTCTTCCCACGCTTCCTGAGTCTGACCCTCGGGAGCCGCGGTGCTCCCGGGAGCTGTGCTTCGCTCATCGCCTCGCTCCAATAGAGTAGGACAAGCTAGGCGCCGGTGACCCACTCCTTCCAGCTCGTCTCGTCCTGTCCGACGGTGAGCCGGTTGGCGCATCTCACGAGCGGCATGCGAAGAATCAACGGTTCGTCACACGCGATCTCGATCCACCGCTCGTTCCCGTAATACGCCGTGCCTAGCCCCAGCGCTTCGAAGCGCTTCGAGGAGCGGTCGACGAGCTTCTCCCCCCCGAACCGGTCGAAGAAGCGCTTGAGCTCGCCCTTCGACGGGCCACGCTGCTTGAAGTCCATGAAGTGGACCTGCACGCGGCGCTCCTTGAAAAAACGCAGCGCCTTGCGTGTGTCGGCGTCGTTCTTGATGCCGAAGATTTGGACGTCCATAGGTCAAGATAAACAGTGGCCCGGCCGAGGGCGCCTCGTCGCTTCGGCGGGGAAGCGTTAGCCCGGTCGCGATGGACGTTCAACTCGGTCTGTTCGGAGACGAGCCCGTCTCAGTCGAGCCCGGGGCCCCGGGACCCGCACGCCAGCCCGGAAGGGTCGAGGCGTTGGCCTCTCAGCTGCCACGGGGGATCCGGCTCGGCACTTCTTCGTGGACCTTCCCTGGCTGGAAAGGCATCGTCTACGACCGCGCCGCGTCCGAGAACTCGCTGGCGCGGGACGGGCTCGCGGCCTACGCCGCCCACCCTCTTTTTCGGACCGTGGGTGTCGACCGCACGTACTACCGGCCGCTCACCGCCGAGCAGTTCAGCGCGTACGCCATGGCGGTTCCCGACGACTTTCGCTTTCTGGTGAAGGCGGACCGGCTGCTCACGTCGCCCATCGACCCCGACGGGCACGGGACGCGACAGATCAATCCTCGATTTCTGGACGCGGCGTACGCATCCGATCAGGTGATCGGCCCCATGGTGGAGGGGATGGGAGGCAAGGTCGGCGTCCTTTTGTTTCAGTTTCCGCCCATCCCGCCGAATCTGGTCGGCGGCATGGCAGCGTTTCTTCAGCGGATGCAGCAGTTCCTGACTGCCCTTCCACCAGGGGTCCTCTATGCGATCGAGCTCAGGACTCCGGCCTTTCTTACGGATGCGTACGCCGGAATCCTGGAAGCCACGGGAGCGGCCCACTGTTACAACGTCCACCCTTCGATGTCGCCGCTAAAGCGACAGCTCGAGGTCGTCCAACCGTTCTACCAGCCCGCCCTCGTCGTACGCTGGATGCTCCACTCAGGCCTCCAATACGAGGCGGCGCGCGAGCGCTACCAGCCCTTCGACCGGATCGTGGACGCAGACCCCGCCTCAGGTGAACGCATCGCCACCACCGTGCTCGACGTGACGCTGGCCGAGCGACCGGCGTTCGTCATCGCGAACAACAAAGCGGAGGGCTCGGCGCCGCTGACGCTGGTCCACCTGGCCGAGAGAATCTGCGAATGGGGGCCATCGTCTGCGCCATGAGCTTGCGCTCGACGCCTCGATGGGCAACAGTCGATCTATGACAGGAGCAGCAAGATGAAGAGAGTGCTCGTCGTCGCGGCCGCGGTGCTATCGGTCTGGGCATGCGGCGAAGGCGCCGGTGATGCGCAGACGGCGGTGGACACGCTCACGCGTCGCCAAAAAGACAGTCTCATCTCAGAGATGCCCTTGCCGGGGGCCGGCGTTGTCGGGAGGGCTCTCGACGTGCAGGACCTAACCAGGCAGCGCGCGGCCGACATGGACAGCGTCCGCTGAGCGCAAAAATCCGCGACCCGTTGGTCCGTCGCCGATGAAGCTCGAATTCAAGGACGCCGTAGGGGCGACGGTCATCCTGGGCGCTCTAGCGGCCGTGGTGCTTCACAACAGTCCGGTCGGTCATCCAGCCGGACACAGGGTCGGAGTAGCAGACGCCGGGGGATCAGTCACCAGCGCGGTCGGTGAGCCCGCCACCGCGTTCGTCGACTTCAACGTCGTGCCGATGGACCGCGACATCGTTTCGCCGCGTCAGGTCATCGTGGTGCGCGGCGGCTTCATAGAGAGGATCGGCGACCTCGGGGAGGTCGAGCCGCCGCGCGGGGCACGCATCATCCAAGGCGATGGCTCACAGTACCTCGCGCCCGGCCTCACCGACGCCCACGTGCACCTTCGGGGACGCTACGAGTCGTGGCTGCCTCTTTTCGTCGCGAATGGCGTCACCACGGTCTTCAATCTCGAGGGCACGCCGGGTCACCTCGCGCTCAAGCGCCGAATTTGGGCAGGCGCACAGGAGGGTCCGACCGTGTACACGGCCGGACCGTACATCGGCGAGCCCGAGGTGCGCACGCCGGCGGACGCGCGCCGCGCCGTAGCTCGCCAGGCCACCCGCGGCTACGACTTCGTGAAGATCCACGGTGACCTCTCCGCCGACACGTACAGCATGCTTACTGAGGCGGGGAGGGAGTTGGAGATCCCTGTCATCGGACACGCCCCACGGAATCTTCCCTTTGCGGCCGTCCTCGAAAATCGCCAGATCGCGGTCACACATGCCGAGGAAATCATTCAGACCCGGCTCCGGACTTTGGACCCGGCGGACGCCGTGGCCTTGGCACGAGAGATGGCGGACGCGGGCACGTGGCTCATGCCGACGCTGGCGCACTTCGGTAGCGT
>Ga0114996_10003315_pt1 | contig 20147 bp, 19 predicted proteins | sample ArcticOcean_MG_C_4_FD_87039 | JGI IMG/M metagenome (GOLD analysis project Ga0114996, IMG submission 87039) | Marine microbial communities from western Arctic Ocean - ArcticOcean_MG_CB4_134 | ecosystem: Environmental > Aquatic > Marine > Oceanic | place: Arctic Ocean: Canada Basin | collected...
AGAGGAAGCTCCAGTAGAGGAAGCTCAAGCAGAGGAAGCTCCAGAAGAGGAAGCTCCAGTAGAGGAAGCTCAAGCAGAGGAAGCTCCAGAAGAGGAAGCTCCAGTAGAGGAAGCGGTAGAAGAGGATAAAAAGGGAACAGATAAGTAAATTAATAGTAAAAGATTTATTATACTCTTTAGAGAGTTTTTTTAATAACGGAGGTGAATATGAAAGATATACTTTTAGATGTTGTTAAATCAATAGTAGATAAACCTGATGAAGTTAGTATTGAAATTACTGAAAGTGAAAACACACAGATATATGAACTTCGTGTAGGTGAAGGAGATGTTGGAAAGGTAATTGGTAAACATGGGAAAAATGTTGGTGCTATTCGCACCATATTATCTGCAGCAACCTCAAGAGAAGGCAGAAAGAGAGCTATATTAGAAATAATTGAATAGTTCTGATAAAATAATTCCATTAGGTCGGATATTGAAGCCACATGGAATAAAGGGTGAATTAAAAATATTGTTTTATAATGAAAGTTCTAATGCATTAAAAAATAATCAGATTGTTTTTTTAAATAATTCAAATAATGAGATTTTTAAATATAAGATAGAAAGAATTTTTTATTTTTTTAAAAAAAATAGAATAAAGTTTTTTGACATAGATACAATTGAAGAAGGAGAAAAATTAAGAGGCAACATTCTTAGTATTTTAAGATCTGATTTGCCTAAGCTTAATAAGGATGAATATTATTTAAATGATTTAATAGGCTATCACTTAATTGATAGTTCTAATAAAAATTATGGAATAGTTAGTGATGTGTTAGCTTTTCCTGCAAATAACGTTTTAAGTGTTACTCTGGAAAATAAGGAATATTTAATTCCTTTAATTGATGATGTTATAGTAGAAATTAATCAGGATAACAAAAAAATTATTATTGATCCTATAGAAGGTTTATTTAATTAATTATGAATATATCATTTATATCCCCATTTTGCAATTTACTAAAAAACTTCACATCTACAAGTATTTTAGATACAGCAAGTAAAAAGAAGATTGTTAGTTATAGCTATTTAGATTTATTCTCATTTTCCAGTGATCCCCATAATAGAATAGATGATTATCCTTATGGTGGAGGTGAAGGGATGATACTTAAAGCACAACCAATTTTCAGTGCATATGAAAGTATTCTTAAAAAGGATATAAAGCCAAGAGTTATATACCCCACTCCTGATGGAAAAAAATTATCTATGAATTTATCATTAGATTTATCAAGAGAAAATGATATAATATTTATTTGTGGTCATTATAAGGGCATAGATCAAAGAATTAGAGATGAAATTGTAACTGATGAAATTTCAATAGGGGACTATGTGCTCACTGGTGGAGAATTACCAGCATGCGTAATTGCAGATTCTATTATTAGATTAATCCCCGGAGTAATTAATAATATAGAATCAGCTAAAACTGATTCTTTTTATAATGATTTATTAGATTGTGCGCATTATACTAGGCCAGATATTTTTAAAAAATTAGAGGTTCCGGATATCTTACTTTCTGGGAATCATAAGGAAATTGAGAAATGGAAATTAGAAAATAGAATAGATAAAACTAAAAAGAGAAGAATAGATTTATATAAAATATATTTAAAAAAAAATAATCAAAAGGTAGAATAGAAATGAGTAAAGTAAGTGATGCAGTATCTGAATATATAAGAGATGATTTCCCTAACTTTAGATCAGGTGATACTATAAACGTGGGTGTTAAAGTGGTCGAAGGAGATAAATCAAGAGTGCAAAATTTTGAAGGTGTGGTTATTGCAAAATCTTCAGGAGGAGGTATGGATAAAACTTTCACTGTTAGAAAAATATCTAATGGTGTTGGAGTTGAAAGAATATTTCCATTAAATTCACCTAATATAGAATCGATTGAAGTTATCAAAAAGGGTAAAGTAAGAAGGGCAAAATTATATTACTTAAGGAACCTAAAAGGTAAAGCAGCTCGAATTAAAGAAAGAAAATAAATTAGGTAAAAATAGAAAATGCTCTCATGATTATAATATAAGATTGAGAGCATTTTTTTATCAGGATATAAATCGTGACTAAAAAAAATAATATAATAAATAAATATGTTTCTCGGGCAAAGAAACTCAATGAAATTGGGATAGCATTATCTGCTGAGAAAGATATCTTAAAACTTTTAGAAATGATTTTAACTAAATCTAGAGAATTTACAAATTGTGATGCTGGAACATTTTATCGAATAAATAAAAATAAAAGAAAATTAATTTTTACTGTGATGCATAATGATACGATGAAAGAATATTCAGGAGGAACCTCAGGAATTATTCCAACACTTCCACCGCTTGATCTTTATAATGATAAAGAAGAACCTAATCTTAATAGTGTAGCTTCATATGTCCTTCATAGGAGTGAGGTTATTAATATGCCAGATGTTTATTTAGATAAAACTCCTTTATCTGAAGGATCAAAGTTTTATGAAAAAATATCAGGATATAGAGCTAATTCAATGCTTGTAGTACCTATGAAAAATTATAGGGATGAAGTAATAGGCGTACTTCAATTGATAAATGCAAAAAATGATGAAGGTGTAATTGTTCCATTTGAAGAGGAGTTTAATGAAATAATTCAATCATTAGGCAGTCAAGCAGCAGTTGCACTAGATACAGTTGAGCTTATTGATGAAATAAATAAATTATTAGATTCATTAATTAAATATACAGTAAGAGCAATAGATGAACGAAGCCCCCATACAGCAGGCCACTCAAGTAGAGTTGCAAAATTTACACGAAAGATAGCTAAAAAAATTGATGAACAAGAAAGTGGACCATTTAAAGATATAAACTTTTCAGATGAACAACTTAAAGAAATTTGGGTTGCAGGTCTTATGCATGATGTTGGAAAGATAGGTGTTCCTGAGGCTGTCCTGGAAAAACAAAATAGACTGGATGGAGCTAATTTCATCGTAGTTTTAAATCGGTTTGAAATGATTAAGGAAAATTTCGTTTTTAAATCTAAAATAAGGAATATTAAAAAAAATAAACCTGAAGATTATATTGATAAACTATTAAGAAATGAATTAGAAGGATGGGAAAAAGAATTTGAATTTCTAAATTGGCTAAATAAGCCTGGATTCTTACCTGATGACAAGAAAGATTTTTTAGATTCGATAGCTAAGAAAAAATATATTAATTCAAGTGGTAATCCTTATAAGTATCTAACTAAAGAAGAGCATGAAGCTCTTAGTGTAAGGAAAGGGAATCTAACTGATGCTGAAAGAAAAATTATTCAGAATCATATTATTGCTACAAAAACATTATTAAGTAAACTTCCATTTCCTAAAAAGTGGAAGAATGTACCCTTCTATGCTTCTTCTCATCATGAATGGGTAAATGGAAAAGGATATCCAAATGGACTAAAAGGGGATGAAATTCCCCTACCAGCAAGAATTATGTGCATCGCAGATGTGTGGGATGCAGTGACTGCACAAGATAGACCATATAAACCACCCACTCCAATTGACAAAGCATGCGAAATACTCGAAAATGGTGCAAAGTTTGGTGAATTTGATAAGGATGTTGTAGATTTATTTATTAGCAAAAAATTGTGGGAAAAATAATAATATGAGTAAATTTTGATAAAGATATTATGAATAAGAAGAATAATGCCCGTGAGGCGTTTCAAAAAATCCCCTCAGTGGATGATATCCTTAGCAATGTAAAAGATAAGGAAGGTATCCCTGATCATTTATTAAAAACAAAAGTCAGAGAGTTTTTAGATAAGTTAAGAAAAGAAATAAAAAATCAAAAAATCCCCAATGATATTCCTAAATATATTTCAAAGATGGTAGAACAAATTATAGCCATCAATAAATCATCAAGCTTAAAAAGTATAATCAATGGGACGGGAATAATTTTAAATACAGGCCTTGGGAGGGCTCCTATATCAAAAGGTATTATTCTATCAGTTGCAGAAGCTATTTATCCATATTGTAACTTGGAGGTTGATAAAGACACAAATAAAAGAAGCAATAGACTTGATCATATTGAGTCATTAATAAATAGTTTAGTTAATTGCGAAAAATCATTAATGGTTAATAATAACGCAGCGGCTGTTATGATAATGCTTAACTCTCTTTGTGAAAAGAAAAAAGTTATAATAAGCAGAGGGCAACAAGTTGAGATAGGTGGCTCATTTAGAATCCCAGATATCATTAAAAGCTCTGGATGTAAAATGGTTGAGGTCGGGACAACAAATAAAACAAAATTATCTGACTATGAAAATGCGATTGATAGTAAAACATCAGCAATATTAGTGGTTCATACATCCAATTATAAAGTAGTTGGTTTTACTGAGACAGTAGATTTTAAAGAATTAGCAATACTATGCAAAGAAAAGGGAATTCATCTACTTTTTGATCTTGGTAGCGGAGCGATTTACAATACAAAATCAGAAAATATTCCTTTTGAAAGGCAAATAGGTGATTATTTAAAGTTAGGAGCGGATATTGTAACCTACAGTGGAGATAAATTATTAGGTGGAATTCAGAGTGGAATAATTAGTGGGAATAAACAATTGGTAAAAAAGATATATATAAATCCAATATATAGAACTCTTAGATGTGATAAATATAGAATAGCACTAATGGAAAAGGTTCTTAGAACTTATAACTCATCCAGTGAAATTAATTCTGAAAATTTATCAATCAACCTATTTCTACGTTCTAAGGAAGAATTGCTTGGTATCGCAGAGAAAATCCTAAAAAAAGTAGATAAAAAAATAAAGAAAAAATATAATTTTAACATTATTAAAACTCAAGTAGAGGCTGGAAGTGGTTCACTCCCAGTAGAAAAGATGGAAAGCATAGCTATAGCAATAGACTCAGAGGGGATATCTTCAAATAAAATTTCAAATCAACTAAGATCTGCAAATACACCAGTATTTAATTATATAAATAATAATAAAGTACATATTGATTTAAAAGCAATCCCAAACGATCAAATCACCACTCTTATAAAACAGTTAAATAGGTGTCTCTAGAGAATCAAATTGTCGTGGGGATGTCGGGTCATATCGATCATGGCAAAACAGCTCTTGTTAAGGCATTAACAGGAAAAAATACTGATAGTTTAGCTGAAGAGAAAGAAAGAGGGATGACAATAGATATAGGTTTTGCATTCCTAGATAATAAAATTACAATAATAGATGTTCCAGGACATGAAAAATTTGTAAAAAATATGATGTCGGGATCCAGTGGAATTGATATTGCTATTTTAGTAATAGCAGCAGATGATGGGGTGATGCCTCAAACCATCGAACATTTTCAAATTTTAAAGTTACTTAATATAAAATATGGTCTTGTAGTATTAAATAAAATTGATTTAGTAGAAAAGGACTGGGCTGATCTTGTTAAAAAAGATATTCAAGAATTAATAAAAGATAGTTTTATATCTAAAGCAAATATTATTGAGACATCAGCTACCAATAATATTGGAATAAAATCAATAAAAAATGAAATTGTTGATTTATCTAAAAAAATACCGAAAAAGAAAGAATCTGGTTTATTTCGCATGCATATTGACAGAGCATTTAGTAAAACAGGTTTTGGAACTGTAGTTACGGGGACAATTTCATGTGGAGCTTTAAATAATGGAGACATGTTAGAGCTTCTCCCTTCAAAAAATATTGTAAAGGTGCGCAACATTCAAACTCATGGAAGGGATGTTAATAAAGCAATCGTGGGTGATAGGGCTGCTATAAATCTAAATAATATTAATTCAACAGCTCTATCAAGAGGATACCACTTATCTAAACCAGGATCATTTAATGAAGTTGATTCTTGTATAGCAGAGGTATCATTAATTGATTCTAAGGATGGAAAGATTAAAAACAATCAAAGGATTAGAGTTCATCTAGGTACAAAAGAGGTGATGGCAAGAGTTTCTATTATCAAGGAGTATATTGAAGATTCAATTAATAAAATAGTGTGCCATATTAAGCTTGAGAATAAACTTGTATTAGGGATAGGTGATAGATTTATAATTCGTTGCTATTCTCCTGTTATAACGATTGGCGGTGGAATTGTTCTTGATAAATGTTATAATAAAAATTGGAAAGAAATAAAAAAGATAGCATTAGATTTTACAGGAAAAACATCAGATGATAGAATGTATAATATTATAAATAATATATCTTCATTATTTCCGCTTAAATTATCAAAAGTAGAGAGCAGATTAAATATTTCTTCACAAGATTTTGATGAAAAAATTAAAAATGATAATAGATATTCAATTATAAAGTACAATTTATTTTCATGGGTCATGACAAGTGAAAAAATCATACTATTAAAAAAGAAAATTTCCACGCTACTTAATGATTTTCATTCTGACAATCCAATGCTTGAGGGATGTAATAAAAAAATATTATTTCAAAAAAGTAAAGTAGATGAGAATCTATTGACATATCTACTTGAAAGCATGTCTAAAGAAAAAATAATAAAAAATAATTTAAATTATTGGTCATTATTTGATTTTAATATTGGAATTAACAATGAGGATTTAAAATTTAAAGAAATAATACTTAATTATATTAATGAGAATAATTTTATTGAAATAAAGAGTGGACAATTTTTCTTAGATAATGGAATTAATAAAGATGTTTTTTTTGGAATAATAAAATTTTTGGAATTAGAGCACAGCATAATTAAAATAAATTCAGATATAATTATCTCAACAAAAAAAATAAAATCTATTAAAGAATCATTGCAAGTTTTTTTAAAAAAAGAGAATTCAATTGGCGTACCTAAGTTTAAAGAAATTAATAATTTAACTAGAAAATTTGCTATCCCCGTTTTGGAATATTTAGATAAAACAAACTTCACCTATCGCTTTGGAGATAAGAGAAAACTATCAAAGGATAAAGATGAGTAAAAATCAAAAAGGGACTCCTGTGATGAGACAGTTCTGGGAGATCAAAAGAAATAATCCAGATTCTATTTTATTATTTAGAATGGGAGATTTTTATGAAACATTCGAGGAAGATGCAAAAATAACATCTAAAATATTAGGAATTACTCTTACAAAAAGGTCTAATGGAGCCGCATCAGGCGTTCCTCTTGCTGGATTTCCCTTTCATTCGTTAGATCAATATCTTTATAAATTATTAAAGCATGGCTACAGAGTTGCAATCTGCGAACAAGTCGAAGACCCTAAAGAAGCTAAAGGAATTGTTAAAAGAGAAGTTACAGAGATAGCATCTCCAGGGACATCAATATCTGATAATTATTTAAATCAGGGAGAAAATAACTATCTAGCTTCATTTATCTTTGAAAAAAAGAAACTTGGAATATCAATTTTAGACTATTCAACAGGAGAGTTTAGAGGAATCACAACTTCAATAGATAAATTAGATCAGATAATATCTCAGTATAACATTAAAGAGTTAATTATTCCTGAATCACAGTATGAAGTATTTTATCATGGAATTAAAAAATATGATTTTTTGATTACAAAGGTTCCAAACTGGTATTTAGATATTAAAATAGCAAATGATTATTTAAAGGGGCATTTCAACCTAATTTCTTTAAAAGGATTTGGTATGGAAAGTGAACCACTATTAATAAAATCAGCAGCATTTGCTCTTGACTATGTAGATAAAAATTATTGTGGGAAAATAGAGCATATAATAAACTTTAAAAAAATTCAAAAAAATAATGTTATGATTCTTGATTCGTATACCATTAAAAATCTAGAATTATTTAAGTCTTTTTCAACAGGGGATAAGAATGGAACTCTAATTAATTCAATAGATAATACTAAAACATCTTCTGGAAGCCGATTGCTAAAAAAATGGATACTACACCCTCTGTTAGATAAGAATAAAATTAATGAAAGATTAGATAGAATTGAAGAGATGAATGATAACATTCAAATAAGAGATTTTATTATTAAAAAATTAGATCAAACTTCAGATATTGAAAGAATTTTATCAAAAATATCTGCAAATAAGACCACGCCAAGAGATTTAATATCTATGGCAAATACCCTCGAGATATTAGATGATATAAATAAAAAAATAAAAATAAATAAATTTAAATCTAATTATAAGATGACAGATTCAAAAGAGAATTTAAAACCTCTAATTTCTCTAATTCATAAAACCATTATAGATGATCCCCCAATAAATTATTTAAAAGGCTTATTTATAAAAAATGGTGTTAATAGTGAGCTAGATGAATATAAAAAAATATCAAAAAATGGAAAAGATTGGTTAGTTAACTATCAAATGAAAATTCAAAAAGAAACTAAAATAAATAAAATTAAAATTGGTTACAATAGAGTTTTTGGGTACTACATCGAAGTAACTAATTCAAATCTTGATAAAATTCCTGATAATTTTATAAGAAAACAAACTTTAACAAATGCAGAACGTTATTTCACTGAAGAATTAAAAGATTATGAAGAAAAGATTTTATCAGCTGAAGAAAGTATCATTAAGATTGAAATAAAAATTTTCAATGAACTTAGAAATAAAATTTTAAAAGAAATAAAAGGCATTCTTCATAATGCTAGAATTTTATCACAAATTGACATTTCATCATCATTATCAAAAATTTCAATTGATAAAAATTATATTAGACCTATAATTAATAATAACAATACAATTATTATTAAAGGTTCTCGTCATCCAGTTATTGAAGATATACTAGACATTCAAGATAATTTTATTCCAAATGATATTAGTATTAATAACAAAAAAAAACAGATTTCTTTAATAACTGGGCCGAACATGTCAGGAAAGAGTACATATCTAAGGCAAATTGGAATTATTGTAATATTAGCTCATGCAGGATGCTATGTCCCTTGTAAAAATGCAAATATTTCAATAGTTGATAGATTATTTACTAGAGTTGGAGCTTCTGATAATTTAGCTGGTGGAGAATCCACCTTCTTAGTTGAAATGAATGAAACTGCAAATATATTAAATAATCTAACAAACAGGAGTCTTATTCTATTGGATGAGATAGGTAGAGGCACCTCCACCTATGATGGATTATCAATTGCATGGGCCATAACAGAATTTTTACATAACTCCAAATACTCACCTATAACATTATTTGCGACTCATTATCATGAACTTGTAGAACTTGTTGATAAATTAAAAAATGCTAAAAATTATAGCGTTTTAGTAAAAGAGGATAATAATAAGGTTGTATTTTTAAGAAAGATTATTAAGGGTGGGACAAATAAAAGTTATGGAATTCATGTTGCTCAGATGGCTGGAATCCCAAAGAAAGTAATATTAAGATCTAATGAAATATTAAAATCACTATCAAATGAAAAAATATCAATTGATTTTAATAACAACGATGATGATCTTATTGAAAATGACTATTTAGATACATATAAGCAGCTATTGAATAAAATAAAATCTATAGATGCAAATAAAATAAACCCGCTTGAGGGACTAATAATACTAAATGACATTATTGATGAAGCAAATGAAATTAATTAAAATTTTTATACACGTATTTTTATTCTCATTTATATTTACTATGGAGTATAGTAATTTTGGATTTGAAATTTTTTCAATGCCCGCGGATGCTCAGATACATTCACTTGGTGGATCACCCAAACAAGAGTCAATGTCATTAAATAACCTTTATTCATTAAATAGTTTTCATAATAGTGGAAAACTATCCTTTTCATATGCAGAATACTATTCAGGTATGCTTCAATATTTTCAAAGCTCTTATATAATAAAAAATTATAAAAAATCATCTTTTGGAATTTCATTCCTACATAAAAAAATTGATAATATCCCTAATACTTTAGATGCTTGGGATAATATTGGAGAAATAATTTCAGAAAATCAAATTGATTATAGCAATATAGATTATTATGATGATCAGCAAATTTCTATTTTATTCATTTATTCATTCACAGGAAGAGTTGGAAATATTGGATTAAAAGTAAAACCTATATACACATCTATACTATCTCATAATGCTTTTGGGGTATCTCTAGATATTGGAATGAATAGAAGAATTAATGATAGCTATGATGTTGGTATCTCAATAAAGAATCTTTACTCATTTAATCAATGGGATACAGGAAAAATATTTTCAGTTTATCCTCACCTACATATCTCAAACTCTCTAAAATATAAAAACTTTTTACTTCTAAATGAATTTTCCACTTTAGTAAATTTTAAAAGTAAATCCTCTAATTTTAATATGAAGTTTGGTATCGAGATATTAGTTACTGAAAACTTTAAAATGAGGACTGGATATTCCGGTGATCAATCATTCAGTTTTGGTTTTGGATTTGATTACAATGATGTATCATATTCATATAGCTATAGTCCTAATTTTCATGATATTATACTTGGACATAACCATCAGTTTAGCATATTATTAGACCTCTCTAAAATAAAATTATAAATTATTATAAAAAGGTAAAATTAATGTTAATGAGCATGACAGGATTTGGAAAGAGGGAAATTGAGAATGCTGATATAAATATCTCTGTTGAAGTAAAATCTATTAATAGTAGATACCTTGAAGTGAACCACAAAATTCCCAGATTATTTTCAGATGATGAAGAAGCAATTCTGACTCTAATCAGGAAAAAATTGCTTAGAGGTAAGATAATTTTAAATATTAACTACACCCTGCTTAATGAAAAATTAGATGAAATTCAATTAAATACAGTTAAAGCAAATCAATACATCAAAATAGCAAACTCCCTTTCTTTGAATAATCAAGTTGATAAAAAAATATCTATTGATAGGTTGCTATCATTTCCAGATGTGGTATTATCAAACACAACATCTTCAAATGTCGCCTATAAAAGAGTATTATCAAAATCTGTTAATGATGCTATTAATGATCTTATAAAAATGAGATCTAAGGAAGGAAATAACTTATCCAAAGATATCCAATTTAGATTAAATAAAATAAAAAAAGATCTAGCTTTAATTATAAAAAGTTCCGAACGTACACAGAAGGAGATACTAAGTAATTATAGAAAAAAAATTAAACTCTTATTTGACAGTAAAAGTAAAATTGTTTTAGATGACAATAGGCTTTTGCAAGAGATTGTAATTTTCATGGAGAAGAAAGATATTCATGAGGAAATTACAAGATTGCAAAGTCATATTGATGTATTTATTAATTATCTAATGAAGGGCAAGAGTGAGAAGGGTAAAAGAATGACATTTTTACTTCAAGAGTTTCTTAGGGAAATTAATACGATTGGATCAAAAACAGATAATGTAAAAACTAGTCATTTAGTAGTAAATATAAAAACAGAGATCGAAAAAATAAGAGAACAGGTACAAAATATACTATGAATCAAGGAAAATTAATTGTGCTATCTGCACCATCGGGAACAGGAAAAACTACGATATGCAAAGAGCTATTAAAAAGAAATAAAAATTGGTTATTTTCAGTATCCTTAACTACAAGAGAAAAAAGAGATGATGAAACCCCTGATAAAGATTATATCTTCATAACAAATGAAAAATTTGATCATTTAATTAAGTTTGGAGACCTCCTTGAATATGAATGGGTTCATGGAAATAGATATGGCACTCTAATGTCGCCCCTTGAGGATGCTATTGATAATGGGAAAATCATGCTACTGGATATTGATGTTAAAGGTAGTTGCACACTAATGGAAGAATTTGAAACTAATGTCATATCAATTTTCATTGAACCTCCTGGAGAAGATATAAATGAGCAAATTGAATTCATTGAAGAGAGATTAAAGAATAGAGGACATGATTCAGAGACGCTAATTAAACAAAGAACTAAAAGACTGCAGTTAGAGATAGAGTATAAGGAAAAATTTCATCATCATTTTATTAATGATGATTTAAATGAAACAACTGATCATATTGAAAAAACTATTAGGAGAAATATAAAATGAATATAAAAGCAATCCCTATAAGTAAATTATTTATAGATAATGAAGATCTGTATGAAAAGGTAGTTGTTGGATCTTTAAGACAGCGTCAAATTATTGATTCTAGATCTTTACAACTTGAAGCATTTCAGGATATTGAAGACACAGAGCAACTAGAACAATTTGATGATATTGATCATGATATAGAAAAACCAATTTCAGTGGCCATGGAAGAGTTATTATCTAATAAGCTAGATTGGAGACACACTTCAGAAGATAAAGAATCTGAATAAATATAATTCAACACAATGGATTCAAAAGATAAAAAAGATGCTATATTAAGATTAGAGCCACAATCCATAGAAGCTGAAAAAGCAGTTTTAGGCTCAATGCTCATAAGTAAAGAGGCTGTCCCTCGGGCAATGACATTCCTACATAAAGATTCCTTTTTTGATAAAAAACATCAAATTATTTATAAAAATATTATGGATCTTTTTGAGAATAATTCAGCAGTAGACTCTGTTAGTTTGCTAGATAGTTTAAAAAAAAATAAAGACCTTGAAAATGTTGGTGGAGCTTATTATATAACGGGTCTATCCAATGATGCCCCATCTCATGAAAATGTTGAATATTATGCTTCCATTGTAAAAGAGAAGTATGTGCTTCGAACAATTATTAATGTATCTAAAGAATTGTCATCAGAGGCATACAATGACCAGTTGGATGTAAATTCAATCTTAGATAAGGCTGAACAAAGATTATTTAATATATCCCAGCAATCACAATTAAATAAATTTACAGATATACACTCCATGCTAGAGCAAGTATTAGAAAATTGGTCAAACAGAAAAAAAGGCGCATTAACGGGGATTGCTTCTGGATTTCCGTATCTTGATAATTTACTATCTGGATTTCAGAAATCTGATTTAATTATTTTAGCAGGAAGACCCTCTATGGGGAAAACAGCCCTAGCATTGAATATAGCAAGGAATTCCGCAGTAGAGTATAACCATAAGGTTGGAATATTTAGTCTAGAGATGTCGAATCAACAATTAGCTGAAAGACTAATAACATCAGAGGCTAGGGTAGATAGCCATCTTGTAAGGACAGGTAGATTGCCAAAATCTGAATGGAAGAACCTTGCAAAAGCAGCGGGGACCCTATCTGAAGCTCTAATATATATTGACGATTCAGCATCATTAAATATACTTGAGTTGCGTGCAAAAGCAAGAAAATTAAAATCAGAAAAAGATATTGATATTTTATTTGTCGATTATCTGCAATTATTAAATCAAGATGGAAGATCTGAAAGTCGACAACAAGAAATTTCATTTATATCAAGATCTCTTAAAGCTTTAGCTAAAGAGCTAAATATCCCGATTGTCGCACTATCCCAACTATCAAGGGCAGTGGAGAGTAGATCTGAGCACAGACCAATAATGTCTGATCTTCGAGAGAGTGGTGCGATAGAACAGGATGCTGATATTGTATTATTTATATACAGAAAATATGTCTACTCTAAAGATGAGTTAGATAAGGGTCTAGCAGAAATAATAATTGCTAAGCATAGAAATGGACCTATTGGAAATATAGATCTTGCATTTTTTGAAAATTATGCAAAATTTGATAATCTTGATCATAGACATCAAGATATTGATATCCCTTCATAGATCATGGTATTACATACGATCAAATATCTCATAGCAGGAGCTAATTCCTCTGCAAAAAAAGGATACAATGAAATTCTTCAAAATCTATCTCTACATGACGATAACCCAGAGCATGAAAATGATATAAAAATGATTAATAATGCATTTGATTTTGGATATAATGCACACAAGGGGCAATTAAGAAAATCCGGTGAAGAATACTTTACTCACTGTATCTCTGTAGGGTTGCAGCTATCTGAATGGAATATGGATTGTGATGTTGTTGTAGCTGGAATTCTACATGACACCCTAGAGGATACCAGTATAACAAAGAAAGAGATTAAAGATTATTTTAATGAGGACATTGCAAACTTAGTCGAGGGAGTATCAAAATTATCTGATATTAAATTTAATACTAGGCAACAAAAACAAGCAGAAAATTTTATGAAAATGTTTTTATCTGTCGCAAAAGATATTAGAGTTATAATTATAAAGTTTGCAGATAGGTTGCATAACCTACGAACAATTAAATATCTGTCTTTAATCAAACAAAGAAGAGTTGCAAAAGAGAGTAAAGATATTTTTGTTCCACTTGCACATCGACTAGGAATGAATAATGTAAAATCAGAGATGGAAGATATTATTTTTCAAACTCTTGAACCAAAGATTCATAAACAGATCAAGAAAAAGATTAAAGATTCAGAGAGAAAGAGGGAGCAGTATATAAATAAATTCATTCTCCCCGTAAAAGAAGAATTAAAAGTATATAATTTAGAAGCTACAGTTTTTGGAAGAGCAAAAAACTTTTCATCTATTTATTACAAAATGCAAAGTAGAACAAAAGAATTTGATGAAATTTTTGATTTATTTGCGATCCGAATTATAGTAAAGGAAAAGGATTTATGCTATGCAGCATTGGGTATAGTACATCAACTATACACACCAGTACAAGATAGATTTAAAGATTATATAGCAACCCCTAAAACAAATGGATATCAATCTATTCATACAACGGTAATTGGAAAATCAGGAAAGATGGTAGAAGTACAAATTAGGACAGAACGGATGGACAGAACAGCTGAAATCGGGATTGCAGCACACTGGACATATAAAGAGGAAGAGGGTGACAAAATACTATCAGATAAAGAAAATGATATTAACAGACATCTAAAATGGCTTAGAGAATTAATTGACAACCTTCAAAGTGAAGATAAAAATCCAAAAGAATTTTTCAAATTATTAAAAATTGACTTATTCCAAGATGAAATATTTGTGTTTACTCCTACTGGAGATCTCATTCAGTTAAAAACTGAATCAACACCCATTGATTTTGCTTTTGAGGTCCACACACAAGTTGGGATGCACTGTATTGGAGCAAAAGTAAATTTAAATATTGTACCATTAAATACTACTCTCAAGAGTGGTGACAATGTCGAAATACTAACCTCAAAGAAACAAACACCCAGTCAGGCATGGCTTAAATTTGTAAAAACTGCAAAAGCTAAAACACATATTAAGAAGTGGGTAAATAAAGATAATAATGAACAATCTATAAAACTTGGGAAAGAACTACTTGAGAAAACACTTCGAAGAGTAAAGCAGATTCATCTTCTCAGTGATATTGAACAAAACCCTAAATTAATGGGGCTAAATAGCTTGGATTTAATTTATGCTGAGATTGCGGCAGGCCATATAACAACCAGAGACCTCATCTCAAAATATGCACCAAATTTAGAAGAGATTAATGAGAAGAAAGAATCTACACTCACTGAAAAATTTATTGAAAGGGCAAGAGGCCAAACCAAAGGTATTAAAGTTGGAGGAATCTCAAATACACTTATTAATTTTGGGAAATGCTGCAACCCTATACCTGGAGATGAAGTTGTGGGATACATAACAAGAGGAAAGGGCGTAACAGTCCATCGTAGTGCTTGTTCAAATATTCCAGTACTAGAGAATGAAGATCGTTTTCTTGATGTTGATTGGAATATTAAAAGCGATTCATCATATCTAGTCAGACTCAATATTACAGCATCAGATAGGAAACATTTACTCAAAGATATCTCAGAAAAAGTTTCACTATTAAATATTTATATACAGAGCATTGATATGAAGGCTCATGATGGATTCGCAACATGCATATTAATTATTCAGGTTAGGGACACTCGTCAACTTGAGAGACTCTTTAGAAAATTAAAACAGCTAACAAACATTATTTCTATAAATAGAAGATGAAAAAGATTACCTACACCAAAAATGATATTATTCAAAAAATAAAATCTGACAATAATATTTCGTTAGATGAATCAAAGGTAATGATTGAAATTGTCTTTGATACTATTAAGCAATATTTAATTAGACCTGATAAAAATTTTAGAATTGAAATTAGAAATTTTGGGGTGTTTGAGGTAAAACCCACGAAACCAAGAGATAAAGCAAGAAATCCTAAGACACTAAAGCTCTACAAAGTTCCAGCTCGAAGAAAATTAACTTTTAAGGCGGGGAAGGTGATTAAAACTGAACTAAAGAAAGAGATAAAGTGAACAGAGCACTTGGAATTGATTATGGAGATAGAAGGATTGGCATCGCCCTCTCTGACCCATTGAAAATTATTTCAAAACCACTGATTACTCTCAAAAATAATAGCAACTTTTTATCAGAGCTAAAAAATATAATTGAAGAGAAAGATGTTGATGTAGTAGTCGTTGGATATCCTATTGGGATGAAGGGGCAAATAACAAAACAAACAGAAAAGGTAGAGTCCTTCATTCAGTTATTAATAGAGAATATTAATATTAAAATTTCAAAGGTTGATGAAAGGCTAAGTACAGTATCCGCATTACATTCATTGATAGAGCAAGGGATAAAAACAGGCCACAACAAAGAATTAATTGACGATACCTCTGCAGCTATAATACTTCAGGAATTTTTAGATAGAAAATGATTGTATTATCAGCAATATTAATGGGGATATCTCAGCATCCTATCGGATATGGGTTTTTATCTTTTTTTGCACTGATTCCAATCATACCAAAACTTTTAAAACTAAAATCATATAGCAAGGCTATACAGTATGGATTTGTTTGGGGATTTGTTTACAATATAACGACACTTTACTGGATCTCATCTAATATAGGAACAAGCTCAGGCATTGCTTTTTTTACGATGATACTGTCAGTCATTATTCTACTAAGCGGATCTGTAATTATATTTTTATTTTGGTGCATACTCAACAGGAGAGGAATCAATATTTGGATTTTATCATTTATCTGGCCAGCTGTTGAGCTCCTTCGATCATATGGAACACTTGGTTTCCCATGGGTATCACTATCAAATTCATTGATTGAGTATAATACTGTGATTCAGAATATAGAGTATATCGGGATGTATGGTGTAACATCATGGATTGTAATAATTAATATTCTTATCTATCGTTTTCTTGTTAATCGAAACTACCATAAAATAACTCTTTTAGGTGTGGCTATTCTTCTTCCACTCGCGACAGGCACACTTATAAAAAATTCCTACAAAATTAATTTAGATAAAGAGGTGCGAATTATATCAGTTCAGCCCAATGTACATCTATCAGAAAAATGGTCACGTGGATCTCAAAATATAATAATTAACAACTTGATAGCACAGACTAAAGAAGGCCTAGATGAGAATATTGATATGATAGTGTGGCCAGAGACTAGTGTGCCATCATATCTCATGCAAAATGATCAAAAGAATTACAATAAAATCAAATTATTATTAAGTGATAGCCCCGCAAAGCTTATAGCTGGGATACCATATTTTGATTATCTAAATAATAGGATAAATCACTATAACTCAGCTGGATATTTTGATAAATCAGGATTAATAGGGCTATATAATAAGATACATCTTGTTCCTGGCGCGGAGTACGTTCCTTTATCTAGATATATAAACTCACTTGAAATTTTTAATTTTGGAATGGGAAACTTTTCTCATGGTGATAGCTTTACTCTATTTAATCTCAAGGAATATAAGTTTAGTGCAATGATTTGCCTAGAGTCAATTTTCCCCCAGTTATCAAGAGAGTTTGTTAGAGAGGGAGCCAACTTCCTTGTTTATCTTGTTAATGATGGGTGGTATGAGAGGGCCCCAGAGCCTCAGCAACATGCAAGCAGGGCTGTGTATAGAGCGATTGAGACCCGAAGGCCTGTGGTAAGGTGCGCTAATACAGGAATTTCAATGATTATCGATCAACTTGGGAACATTAATCATCAAATGAAATTAAATAAGAAGGGGAATATTATTTTTACAATTCATCCATCAGATGAAATTACCTTTTATGTAAAATATGGAGATATTTTTATTTATTTTATGATGTTTGTAGTTGTTTTATTTATGTTTAAGAGAATCAGGTATGAAGAGTATGTATAAAAAATTTATTTATATCATCCTTATCGGGGTTATGACTCAGGGCTTAAGTGCAAAAGGAGAGCTTATGCGCTCTCTAATCCTACCTGGATGGGGTGAGCTTAAGATGGAGGAGAATAGAAGATCAAAAATATTTATGGGTACTGACTTAGCTGTTTTTGCGACATACTTTCTTGGTAAGAGTTTTAATGGGTGGTACATAGATAAGTACACGGCCTATGGCACTCTCCATGCAGATGCCAACATGAGCGGAAAGGACTATGCATTCATTGTGAATATGTCTAATTATGACTCAATGGAAGACTTTAATCAGAATATGATGATTCATCATAACTCAAATTATTTTGATGATATCTATGAAGATCCATCCTACCACTGGCAGTGGGACAGCACTGAGAATAGAATAAACTTTAATGATATGAGAGAGAGTAGCCTTATCGCTGAAAAATTTGCGGAGTTTGCTGTAGCTGGATTAATTATTAATAGAGTTGCCTCTGCTATTGATGTTCTGTATCTAAAGAATTCTAAATCCGGAATTGAACTAAATGCATTTCTCATTCCTCAAAAAAATAATGGGGTCACTTTAAACATTTCTTTTTCTATTAAATGATATTTAGATTTATAGCGTTTAATTCATATAAATTAAGGAACAATGCCCACGTAGCTCAGCTGGATAGAGCAACGGATTTCTAATCCGTAGGCCACAGGTTCAAGTCCTGTCGTGGGTACAATTTAGAAAAGGACTGTAATGAAAAAAATCTTAATAGCATTATTCTTCTCTAGCATTTTTGCTGGTGATTATCTTGTGCTTAAAACATATGGTAATATTGAAGGAAGTGATCTAACTAAAAGTGATTTAGAGTCTATTAATATGTTATTTTCTGAGGAGCTAGAAAAGTATGGAACCGTTGAGACATCACCTGCTTCCTGCGCAGATAATGACTGCGCGCTTTTGGTGCTATCTGAATCACAGGAGACCTTTGTCGTTTACACCAAGATTATGAAATTAGGAAGTAAGATTATTTACACCGGCTCCGTTCTTAATGATGAATCAAGCTTCACAAGTAAGGTCACCGCGCTTAGCGTTGAGGATATGGAAAATGCAGTGGTGAGATTGGTGAAATCACTTGCGCTCAATGAGAGTATAGAGAATGTGGTGGATATTGATAATATTATTGAGAGTGAAGAGGAGGAGTCTGCTAGAAGACAGAGTCTGGGCAGAGTGGGTTTTAGTATCGGCTATATGTTCCCAACGTTTAATTCCTATGCAAAAAGAAATTATGAAAGTAATGATGATGGAGATTGGAATAATGGTTATGAAGATGGATCTTATTTAGAATCAACTACCTATGATTCACAAAAGATTACAATAGGAATGAATTATTTTTATGAGTTTAAGGAAAACAGGGCTCTGTTGGCAGAATTCATTTGGCATACAGGTAGTCCAGCTTCATTTGGTGCGGATATGAGTATGCTTAAGTATCTAGGTAAAGATGATTTTTCTCCATTTATAGGTGGTGGAGTAGGAATTCACTGGGTTACCTACTGTAGTGGTTATTGCATTGGTGATGTTAATCCTAGGCCAGAAGATCACAGAAGATCAGGCCTGGCTTTAAATGCCCAGGGTGGATATGTGTTATTTAGAACTTATAACGTTAATGTGATTGCACGCGCAAAATATCATTTGATTCTAAATACTGATCTGGATCAGGGTTTTACCATAGATGTTGGACTTGAGAGAAAACCTTCTCCAAAGAGGAGTGCAGATGAAACAAAATTGTTGCTACAGCAATCACGGAATTACTATATAGCAGCCGCAATTATCTTAGCGCTGCTTGGTGGTGGCCGCTAGAAATATGGTGTTTAACCACTTATTCCTGAATGGAACTATTGAATAAATAGAATACCTATTTAAATAATAAAATATGAAAGGATTAGCAAGGAGTTTCTAATCCGTAGGCTAAAGGTTTGAATCCTGTCGTGAGTACTAACAGAGCCCCTTGATTTATTAAGGGTTTTTTATATTAAGCCTCTTAATTAATCTTGATCAAAACTATCCAATAATATCCATAAAGTGGATACTATTTAAGTGGATACTATTCAACATTTCAACCAAAACTCAACCCCATAGGGCTTAATCGTAGGGGGTACATCAATATATATAAGACAGACACCCATTCTA